>Ga0193724_1000395_pt1 | contig 10548 bp, 11 predicted proteins | sample H2a1metaG_FD_146005 | JGI IMG/M metagenome (GOLD analysis project Ga0193724, IMG submission 146005) | Soil microbial communities from a riparian zone of the East river system, Colorado, United States - H2a1 | ecosystem: Environmental > Terrestrial > Soil > Riparian zone | place: USA: East River... | reverse complement strand
CAGCGTCATGCCGCGGCTGTGTCGTTCGAACAACGGCGTGCCGATTTCGGCCTCGAGCGCCTTTACCCGATGGGTGATGTTCGATTGGACGGTGTTGAGCTCGTCGGCGGCGCGGGTGATGCCGCCGGTGCGTGCGACCGTTGAAAAAGTCACCAGGTCGGACAATTCCATGAGGTCGACTCCGTTTCATTTTAGAGATGTCAGCATTCTGAAGAAATCATTTATCCAGAACGATAGCTGGGCCTAAGGTGACTGTCCAGATCGGAGAAACGGCTATGTCGATCAGCACGTCATTGAACGCTCTTCTGGGCATTCGGCATCCGGTTCTCTTGGCACCGATGGATGTGGTTTCCGGCGCGCGCCTGACGGCAGCGGTGAGCAGCGCCGGCGGCTTCGGTATTCTCGGCGGCGGCTACGGCGAAAGGGCGTGGCTCGAACAGGAGACCGCCAAGCTCGGACAATTCGCACGCGCGCCGTTCGGCGTTGGCTTCATCACCTGGAGTCTCGCAAAGCAGCCCGAACTGCTGGATGTCGCGCTGAACGCCCGGCCGCGTGCGATCATGCTCTCGTTTGGCGATCCCAAACCATTTGCGCCGCGGATCAAGGAAGCGGGAGCCTTGTTGATCTGTCAGGTTCAAAGCGAAGACATGGCGCAGGCGGCACTGGATGCTGGCGCCGACATTCTCATCGCGCAGGGCACCGAGGCCGGCGGGCACGGTGCTTCCCGCACCACGCTGGATATCGTGCCGGCCATCATTGACCTCGTGGCGGGCCGCGTGCCGGTGGTGGCCGCGGGTGGCATTGGCGACGGACGCGGGCTTGCGGCGATGATCGCGCTCGGCGCCGCCGGTGTTCTCCTGGGTACGCGCTTTTATGCCAGTCAGGAAGCGGACGGAGCCGAGGAGGCCAAGCGACGAATTTGCGCCGCGACGGGCGGCAGCACCACGCGGGGGATTATCTTCGACATGTCACGCAACAACGTTTGGCCGGCGCCGTTCACGGGACGCTGCCTGATCAACGATCATGCGCGTCGCTGGACCGGCCACGAACTCGAACTGCTGCAAAATGTGGGCGCGGTCGCCGCCGAATATGCGGCGGCCAAGGCCGCCGGCAATTTCGATGTTGCGGCCGTGATTGCCGGAGAAGCCGTCGGGCTGATCCATGACATTCCGCCGGCGGCCGAGATCGTCGATCGAATCGTCACCGAGGCCGACCAGATCCTGCTCGGACGGCGCAATTCCGCCACGGCTTTACGCGCCTAATTCGCAACGGCCGGTTTCGCTCGCCTTTAGGCCCCGGCCAGGACGCCCGATCCCCTTCTCACTTGCGATCCCCTTCTCACTTGAAAGAGCAGACCATGTGGCCGGACCGCCGACTTCTCGACCTCTTCAAGACCGAATTCCCCATCGTGCTCGCGCCAATGGCGGGGATCATGGATGCGGACCTCGTGATCGCGGCGGCGCAGGGCGGGGCGCTGGGCTCATTGCCCTGCGCCATGATTTCGGTGGAGAAGGCGCGTGAGCAGATCAACATCATCCGCCAGCGCGTCTCGGCCCCGGTCAACATGAACTTCTTTTGTCACAACGCCGTCGACGCCGACCCGGCGCGCGAGGCCGGGTGGAAAAAGCGGCTTGGGCCTTACTATGACGAGCTGGGGCTTGACCCCGCGATGCCGATCGACGCCGCCAATCGCGCGCCGTTCGACGCCGCGATGTGCGCTCTGGTCGAGGAGTTGAAGCCCGAAGTGGTCAGCTTCCATTTCGGCCTGCCGGATCCGGCGCTGCTCAGGCGGGTCAAGGCCGCCGGCTGCATCGTGATCTCATCCGCGACCATCGTGCGCGAGGCGATCTGGCTGGAGGAGAACGGCGCCGACGCCATCATCGCGCAGGGCGCGGAGGCCGGCGGCCATCGCGGGATGTTCTTGACCGAGAATATCGCCGAGCAGCCCGGCACCTTCGCGCTGGTGCCGCAGGTGGTCGATGCGGTGAAAGTCCCCGTGATCGCGGCGGGCGGCATCGCCGACGGCCGTGGCATCGCGGCGGCGTTCGCGCTGGGTGCGGCCGGCGTGCAGATCGGCAGCGCCTATCTGCGCTGCCCGGAATCCAAGGTGATCGCACCGGCGCGCGTTGCACTTGCCCAGGCGCGCGATGATTCCACCGTCATCACCAATGTCATGACCGGGCGTCCGGCGCGCGGGGTGGCCAACCGCGTGATGCGCGAGGTCGGCCCAATTTCGCCGGATGCGCCGGCATATCCGCATTCCGCGACGGCGCTTGGGCCTTTGAAGGTGGCGGCGGAAAAGCAGGGAAAGGTCGATTTCACCAATCTCTGGGCCGGGCAGGCGGTGCGGATGGGCCGCGAAGTGCCGGCCGCGGAGCTGACCCGGGCGCTGGCCGGCGCCGCACTGGCGCGGCTCAGCCGGATGGCGGGGTGAGCGCATAGAGCGACGGCCGCAGTTGCGGTGCAAAAGCACCCTCTGCTATACGGCGGGCTGAATTCGCCGCTTAGAGGCTTATATAATGTCCGTCGATGCCGCCACCGTTCGCCGTATCGCGCATCTTGCGCGGATCGCGGTCACTGACGCTGAAGTCCCCCATCTGCAGGGCGAATTGAATGCGATGCTGGCCTTTGTCGAACAGCTCAGCGAAGTGAACGTCGATGGCGTCGAACCGATGACCTCGGTGATGCCAATGGAAATGAAGAAGCGCCCGGACGTGGTCAATGACGGCGAGATCGCGGACGACGTGGTCAGGAATGCGCCGGCCACGGAAGATCATTTCTTTCTGGTGCCCAAGGTCGTTGAGTAAATTCTTTCTATCGAACGGGAAATCCGATGTGTCTGCTCTGCGACGATGAAAAGGCCTATGCGGCCTACATGAACTATCTCGACGCGATGGAGCGTCAGGGCAAGGTGGCCGATCCCGACAAGGCGATGGACGCCGTGCTCGATCAGCTCGAAGCCGCCGACAAGGCCAACCATAAAAGTGACGACCCGGCCAACGACAAGACGCTGTCGCCGTTCTTCTGCAGCCCGGTTGATAAATGACCGATTTGACATCGTTGACTCTCGCCGAAGCCAGAACGGGTCTCGCGAACAAATCTTTCACGTCGCTTGAACTGACCGACGCGCACCTCGAGGCGATCGAGGCGGCGCGCGCGCTCAATGCCTTTGTGATGGAAACGCCGGATCAGGCGCGAAGCATGGCGCGCGAAGCCGACGCCAGGATCGTCAAGGGCGAGGGCGGTCCGCTCGCCGGCATTCCGCTCGGCATCAAGGACCTGTTCGCGACCAAGGACGTGCGCACCACCGCGTGCTCGAAAATCCTCGGCAATTTCGTGCCGACTTACGAATCCACCGTGACCTCGCAGCTGTGGCGCGACGGCGCCGTCATGCTCGGCAAGCTCAACAATGACGAATTCGCGATGGGTTCGTCGAACGAGACCTCGTGCTTCGGTCCGGTGGTCAATCCGTGGCGGCGCGACGGCTCCAACACGACCTTGGTGCCCGGCGGTTCGTCCGGCGGCTCGGCGTCGGCGGTGGCGGCGCTGTTGTGCATGGGCGCGACCGCGACCGACACCGGCGGCTCGATCCGCCAGCCGGCGGCGTTCACCGCGACCGTCGGCGTGAAGCCGACCTATGGGCGCTGTTCGCGCTGGGGCATCGTCGCGTTCGCATCCTCGCTCGATCAGGCCGGGCCGATTGCGCGGACCGTCCGGGATGCCGCGATCCTGCTGCGCTCGATGGCCGGTCACGACCCCAAGGACACCACATCGGTCAATCGCGCGGTGCCGGATTACGAGGCCGCGATCGGAACATCGGTCAGGGGCATGAAGATCGGCATTCCCCGGGAGTATCGCCTCGACGGCATGCCCGCGGAAATCGAAAAGCTCTGGACCGAGGGCGCGGCCTGGCTCAAGGCCGCGGGCGCCGAGCTTGTCGACGTGTCGCTGCCGCACACCAAATACGCGCTGCCGGCGTATTACATTGTCGCGCCCGCGGAGGCCTCGTCGAACCTCGCGCGCTACGACGGCGTACGCTACGGCCTGCGCGTGCCCGGACGCAGCATCGGCGAGATGTATGAGAACACCCGCGCCGAAGGTTTTGGCGCCGAAGTCCGCCGCCGGGTCATGATCGGCACTTACGTGCTCTCGGCCGGTTACTACGACGCCTATTATCTGCGCGCGCAGAAAGTCCGCACGTTGATCAAGAAGGATTTTGAGGACTGTTTCGCCAAGGGCGTGGACGCGATCCTGACGCCGGCGACGCCATCGGCGGCATTCGGTATCGGCGAAAAGGGCGCCGACCCCGTCGAGATGTACCTCAACGACATCTTCACGGTGACGGTGAACATGGCAGGATTGCCGGCAATCGCTGTTCCCGCCGGCAGGGACGCGCAGGCGTTGCCGCTCGGCCTGCAACTGATCGGCCGTCCGTTCGATGAAGAGACGTTGTTCTCGCTCGGCGAGGTGATCGAGCAGGCGGCGGGACGGTTCACGCCGCCGAAGTGGTGGGCGTAAGGTTCCATTTTTGATGCCGCAGGCTTTTGCGTTGCGTTTCCTGCCACGCTTCGTCATGGTTTGCCCATGAGCAAGGTTAGCGTATGAGTGCCGCCGACGACGGTATCCCGTCTTCCCAACAGGTCGACCAGCTTCTGGGTTCGTCGAAGCTCGCCTTGGCGCTCGAGAGCGACAGATACAAGCATCTGCTCGATCATGCGCCGGTCGCAGTCGCGGTATCGCGCGGTTCCGGCGCTGAGCAGCATGTCGTCTACATCAACAAGGCGTTCGAGAATTTGATGTCGATGGCGGCAGCCCATGTGGAGGGCCAGAGCTGGACCTGTCTCGACGGCTTTCTCAACGAGGATAGTCCGGCCCAGACCTTGGGTGAGGCGATCCGGGACGGCGAGGATTTCATCGGCGTGTTCCGCCCGGCCGGCCCGGTCGATCGTCTCGTCATCGTGCAGGCCTATGCCTCGGTGATCGAAAGCGACGACGGGGTCGAGAATTTCCGGATCGCGGCGCTGGTCGATGTCGGCGGCCGGGAGCGGGCCCAGATCGAACAGTTCGAGAGTCAGATCCGCGATCGCGATATGCTGATGCGCGAGCTTCAGCACCGGGTGAAGAATAATTTGCAGCTGATCACCGCGCTGATCCGCCTGGAGGCGAGATCGGCCGCGGAAGGCGAGACGGTGGCTCTGGCGCGCCTTGCCAGCCGGATCGATGCCTTGACGGTGCTGTACCGGACCTTGTCGGCGGAAAATGCCCCTCCCGAAATCGATCTCGGCCAATATCTTTCCAATGTCGCGACCTCGGTGATGGAGGTGAACGCCATGCCAGGCGTGGCGATCGGCATCGAAGCCGGTTATTGCCCGCTCTCGATCAACATCGCGATGCCGGCGGGGCTATTGATCAACGAGATGCTGACCAACGCGCTGAAATATGCGTTCGTCGGCCGCAACGCCGGTCAGCTCAAACTGATCTGCAAGCAGGACGGCGGTCGCGTGACCGTCGTCGTATCCGATGACGGCGTTGGACTGGGCGACAATCTGGAATGGCCGTCACCGCGCAAACTCGGCGCCTTGATCCTTCAGACACTCAAGGAGAATGCCCGGAATGTTGTGTTCCGCGCCGAAAGCATCCGCGGCCAGGGGACCTGGTTCACGCTGATGCTCGATGCCGCACCGGTGGCGGTGCCGAACTGAGCGACCGACGCTCGTTCGGCGCAAACCGATTTGCTTCGCTCAAAAGTGTTTCAGGGGTTTCCCAGCGCCACTCGTCGGGATAAAATCCAGCCATGAACGCAATCAAACTATCTGTGCTGATCAAGGGCGCCACCACGGAACGATTCACCCAGCGAGGCCGGTGGTGAACATCGCGGATTTCAAAGCCAGTCTGTCAGGCGCGGCACCAGCGCCGGATCTCGGTGCGCCGCTTGCGGCGTTGTGGTGGGCTTCCAAAGGCAACTGGGACGAGGCGCACAAGATCGCTCAGGATCAGGACACCCGTGACTCAGCCTGGGTCCATGCCTATCTGCACCGCGTCGAAGGCGATCCTGGCAACGCCGGCTATTGGTACCGGCAGGCGGGCAAGCCGGTTGCGATCGGTTCTCTCGAAACCGAATGGGAGCTGATGGTTTCTGCATTGCTCGGAGGCGGACCCGCATGAATACAAGCAACGGCAAGCTCATCAAGGGCGCCACCGGCGATTGGGAAATGGTGATAGGGCTGGAAATCCACGCCCAGGTCACCTCGAACTCAAAACTGTTTTCCGGCGCTTCGACGGAATTCGGCGGCGAGCCCAACACCCACGTCTCGCTGGTCGATGCGGCGATGCCCGGCATGCTGCCGGTCATCAATGAAGCCTGCATCAAGCAGGCGGTTCGCACCGGGCTCGGTCTGAACGCGCAGATCCATCTGCGCTCGGTATTCGACCGCAAGAACTATTTCTATCCGGATTTGCCGCAGGGCTACCAGATCAGCCAGTACAAATCGCCGATCGTGGGCGAGGGCGAGGTGATCGTCGAACTGGCGGGCGGCGAGAGCGTCACCGTGGGCATCGAGCGGCTGCATCTGGAGCAGGACGCCGGCAAGTCGCTGCACGACCAGAGCCCGACGCTGTCGTTGGTGGATCTTAATCGGTCCGGCGTCGCCTTGATGGAGATCGTCTCCAAGCCTGACATCCGCTCGTCCGAGCAGGCCAAAGCCTATGTGGCAAAATTGCGTTCGATCCTGCGCTACCTCGGCACCTGCGACGGCGACATGGAGAAGGGCAGCCTGCGCGCCGACGTCAACGTCTCGGTCCGCAAGCCGGGCGAACCGCTCGGCACCCGCTGCGAGATCAAGAACATGAACTCGATCAGCTTCATTGGTGACGCCATCGAATATGAAGCGCGGCGCCAGATCGGCGTTCTCGAAGATGGCGGCGCCATCGATCAGGAAACCCGTCTGTTCGATCCCAACAAGGGCGAGACCCGCTCGATGCGCTCCAAGGAAGAGGCGCACGACTACCGCTATTTCCCGGACCCCGATCTGCTGCCGCTGGAGTTCAGCGAAGCTTATGTCGCCGATCTGAAGGCCAACTTGCCGGAATTGCCGGACCAGAAGAAGGCCCGCTTCATCGCTGAGTTCGGGCTTTCGCCCTACGACGCCAGCGTGCTGGTGGCCGAACGCGAGAGCGCGGATTTCTACGAAACCGTGCTGGCCAGGCTCGCCGACAAAACCCGCGACGGCAAGCTTGCCGCCAACTGGGTGATCAACGAATTGTTCGGGCGGCTCAACAAGGAGGGCCGCGACATTGCGACGTCGCCGGTTTCGGCCACACAGCTTGGGACCATCGTCGATCTGATCGGCGAGGGCACGATCTCCGGCAAGATCGCCAAGGATCTGTTCGAGATCGTCTGGCAGGAGGGCGGCGACCCCCGCGCACTGGTCGAAACGCGCGGCATGAAGCAGGTCACCGACGTCGCCGCGATCGAGAAGGTGGTCGACGACATCATCGCCGCCAATCCCGACAAGGTCGCGCAGGCGAAAGCGAAGCCGCAGCTGATCGCATGGTTCGTCGGTCAGGTGATGAAGTCATCCGGAGGCAAGGCCAATCCGCAGTCGGTGAACGATCTGCTCAAGTCCAAGCTCGGCCTCTGAACGTCGCGTGACGAGACGGCGGCGTCATCGCCGTCGTCTCTAAGCGCGTGCGTCGTGCACTGATCGTTCACCATAAAAGTCGCGATGCATCGCGCGACGTGAAAAACCGCACCTTGCGAATCGGCGGCGGCGATTCTCCCGAAAGACCGGTTTTGGCGAGCACGAAGAGGCGCAAAGCCGGTCGGGATGAAAAATTTTTTTCTTGCCAAAATCCGAGACTCAGAGTCCACGCAACACGCCTTCGGCCGGACTCGACAGGCCGGATGACGTTGGTCGCGCGTCGATCGCCGAATGTACGAGTAATGAAAACACCTGCGGCACAGTCGCTTCTTGCGAATTGACAATCGTCGGCATCGTATTTTTGCGCGCTACTTGCATCGCTGCGCGGATGAATTGTTGTGTTGCTGATGAGCGTGCGTCGCGCGTTCGCTGGTGGGTGCGTCAACACTTCCTTAAGTGGGACAGTGTTTTTTTCGGTCTGTTGGTGTATTCGGGATGTAGTGCATTTCGATTCCCGAGTGCACGCAGCAATAAAGCCATCTCACTTACATCAGGAGGGCAACATGGCCAAGAAAGCTAAGAAGGCAAAGAAGGCGAAGAGCGCAGTGAAGAAGACTGCGAAGAAGACCCGCAAGGTCGCCAAGAAGAAGAAGTAATCTCGCTTTAAGAAAATTGCCGGCGGCTTGATGCCGGCACGTCACTAGAGCCTTCAGAAACGATTTGCTTCCTAAAAGCAGATTTTAAATCGGACGGCTCTGTCGACGAAAGAGGGTGTCGGCGAGACATCAGGTCAAACGGCTGGATCGCATTTTCGAAAGAGTTCGCTCTCACGAAACCGGTCCGGCAGAAGAAACAAGTTTTCTTCGTTCGGTGCGGATCCTGAGATCCGCAATTTCACCGGCAATCTTTGCCCAAGTGAAATCTGGTCCTGACGTGTTCGCCGACGCCCTCGTTCCCTGTGCCGCGCCGCCAGCGCCGGCGCGCTGATTTTCCCCCGCCCAAATCCCAAAGAACAATCATTTCGGATCATCTTGGCTTTACCGCCAGGAGAGCGTCGCGTGCCCCGGATGCTGCGCAGCGCGAAGCGGTGCGCTGCTGATCCGGGGTCCATAGGTACTCCGGCGTCAACATGGGTCCCGGCTCTGCGGAGCAGCGTGAAGAACGCTGCACCGCGTCCGGGACACGATGTCCTTCGCTCACCGCGCCAATGGTTATCGTTTTGCGAAATGGCAGGGTAAACCGAATTTCGCGCTTCCGTAACAATGCCCGTGAAACCAGCGCTTTTGCGATTGCACGGTAATCCGTGCCGAGAACGCGTTTACACCCCGTTCATCGCGATACTTAAACTACCCTTCAAATTTTATCGGTCATGGTCATCCCAACAAGCCGGCAAACGGCGAGCGCATGATCCGCCAAGGCGTGGGCGGTTTGGCGATCGGATCAGGCGCTTCCAATCATGGGCGCGCGATCGGACGTACAACCGGATTCCACTCTGCTGACCGCGCGCTGGATAACGGGACGCTTTTTACAACTGGACGGGAGCCGCGCTCGGGAAGGGCGCGGCAAAAATCAAAAAGGAGATGTCAGATGTTTCAGGGACACATTGATCTGGATGCGGCAACGCCGGTGCAAGCAAGTGCGATACCCGACGTGCTGTTCGAGCGCGGCCTGTATTGGGCCAGCGGACGTTCCGGCGTGGTCAATCTCGTCGCCGCGCATAAGTGGTTCAACCTGGCTGCTCTGAAAGGCCGCGCCGACGCCATCCAGCTGCGCCGCGAGGTCGCCGCGATGATGTCCGAGGTCGAGATCGCCATGGCCCAGCGCGAAGCCCGGGCCTGGATGACGACGCAGTAGAACCGGCGGACGCCGCCGAGGTAGCCTGCGGCGCTGGCCGGTTCTGCTTCCGTCGATCGCCGGTCTTTCCGCAGTTGTACGGAGGAACAAATATACGCGCGGGTAACTCTAATCCATCATTGTTGCCGAACTGGGGAACACGGCTTGCGGAAATCAGAAGCGGCCGACTGATCGGTGACGCGCGCGGTTTGCGGTTGATGTTCTGGCCGGGCGTCGGTTTCGCTTCTGATGAGGTCCCGCGATGGGAATCCTGGCCGTCATAGTTGTGCTGCTTGTCCTTCTGCTGGCTTCAACCTGGTCTTCCGCAAAATCGTATTTCGCCAAGGGGCGGCTCGCAGGCATGGAAGAGGCGACGCTCGAAATCATCCGGGGCGTCTGTTCTCACTATGAGTCATCGGGCCAGGCCACCCCCGATTATGTTGCGAAGGCCGTCGAGGCGGTGAGGACGTTCGCGCGCGGGGCAACGTACGAGAAGAGCATCTATCGATACCAGGCCCGGCTTTGGATATTTGGCGATGCCATCGGCGCCGCCTGCTGGCGCAAGGGATACGACACCTGCAGGCTGCAGATGACGCCGCGAGAAGACAAGATAATTGTCGCGCTGTCGATGAACGAACTGCTGCACCTCACTTCGCTTGCCCATTTGGGTTTCAAGAAGATGATGCCGAACGACCGCGGCTTCGAGATGCTTCGCTTCAGCGATGAGGAACAGGCGCTTTGCGGAACGTCTGCCGTCGAAAAACTGGAGCGGGCTATTCCGGAAAAGCACCGGCCTTCCCAGCACGCCGCCAACCGTCAGGCATTGATCCGGCGTTGGTGGTCCGCGGAGCGTAAAACCGCGTAGTGCGCGCGAGCCGGTTGGCGAGCGGTTCGGGATGACAACCCTTCAACGCTTCAGGCCGGTTATCGCGCTGGCCACGACCAGTCCGGTGGCGCGCCGTCCCTGACGATGGTTTCGCCGAGATGCTTCTCCAGTATGATTCGCCCGCAGTCGACGTCGGCATCGAGTGCGGCAACGAGCGCCGGGGCATGTGAAACAACCACGGCCGGCGAC
>Ga0193724_1000394_pt1 | contig 10562 bp, 8 predicted proteins | sample H2a1metaG_FD_146005 | JGI IMG/M metagenome (GOLD analysis project Ga0193724, IMG submission 146005) | Soil microbial communities from a riparian zone of the East river system, Colorado, United States - H2a1 | ecosystem: Environmental > Terrestrial > Soil > Riparian zone | place: USA: East River... | reverse complement strand
ACTGATCTGGCCAGTACTATCCTGCGTACCGAGCGTTGGGGGTGGGGCATGAGGCGGCGGGAATTCATCGTCGGGCTCGGAAGTACGGCGGCGTGGCCGGTGGCTACGCAGGCGCAGCAGCCGGCGCTGCCGGTGATCGGGTACATCGGTCCTAGTCCTGATTTAAAATCGCGCAACAACGCCGCATTCTTCCGAGGGCTGAACGAGGCCGGCTATGCTGATGGGCGGAACGTGACGATCGCGTATCGCTGGGTCGAAGGGCATAACGATCGGCTCCCCGGTTTCGTCAGCGAACTCGTCAGCCGACGTGTGGCGGTCATCGCCGTGGTGGACAGCACTGCGGCCGTGCTTGCCGCCAAGGCGGCTACCCAGACCATTCCGATCGTTTTCAGGATCGGGGGCGACCCGATCGCGAACGGCCTAGTCGCAAGCCTCAACCGGCCGGGCGGCAACATAACGGGCACAACCACCCTAGGTGTGCAACTGGGAGCAAAGCGACTGGAGCTGCTGCGTGAATTGTTGCCGCCGGGTGCTGCCGTCGTGCTGCTCGCCAACCCGACCAATGCCAATTCGGTGCGCGAAACGGAAGAGATACAAGCGGCGGCGCGTGTTCTGGGTCTTCGCCTGCTGATCCTGAAGGTAAGCAGCCCAAACGACATCGAGGCTGCCTTCGCGAGTATTGCCCGGCAAGACATCGGCGGAGTGATGAACGCCGATGACCCGTTGTTGGGCCAGGAGCGCGACCGTATCGTCGCCCTGGTGGCCCGCCTTGCTGTTCCGGCCATCTATTCGAACCGCGGTTTCTTCGAAGCCGGCGGCCTTATGAGCTACGGAACCGATATGCCCGAGGGATTCCGGCAGGCCGGTGTCTACACCGGCCGCATTCTCAAGGGCGAGAAGCCGGCGGACCTGCCGGTGCAGCAATCCACCAGGGTCGAACTGACCCTTAATCTCAAGACCGCGAAGGCACTCGGGATCACTTTCCCGACCGCCCTGCTCACGCGCGCCGACGAAGTGATCGAATGAAGCTCTTGCCTGACGGCAGACATTGACCCGAAGGCGACATGTATGCCCCTTCCCCAATGATGCATCGAGGCGCTACAATTGATGGAGTTAGGGTGCCCCGAGGCGACATGAAGCGGCGCGATTTCATCAAACTTGTTGGCGGAGCGTGCGCGACCTCGGCGGTTTCAGTTGCGCGGTCACAGGAAGTGGGCCGGACCCCTCGCATCGGGATATTGGCTGATGACCGGATTTTGACCGATCCACATGGCGCGCCAAATTGGCGCGCCTTTTTTGAGGAACTCGCTGCCGGCGGTTTTATAGAGGGTACCAATCTTCAGGTCGTTCGCCGCGGCTTCGGCCTGACGGATTTGGATACAGCGGCCAACGAGTTGGTGCGCGCACGACCCGATGTAGTTTTCGCATTAGCGACACCGGCCGCGCACGCCGTAAAGCTCGCAACCCGCAGCATACCTCTAGTGGCGATGGCTGATGATCTCGTTGGCAGCGGTCTCGTTGGCTCGATGGCCCATCCCGAAGGAAACGTGACGGGTGTGGCGATCTTTGCTTTCGAGCTCGACCTTAAGCGTCTGGAGTTGCTGCACGAGGCGGTGCCAAACGCAAAGCGTATCGGTATCCTCGTTGATCCCGACCAAGTCCGGCGTCCAGACGCGCTGGATCGCGCCGCCCGCGATCTCGGTATTGAGATTGTGCTGTTTAAGGCAAGGTCCAAGGAAGAAATCGTCGATGCGATCGCCGCCATGAAGGCAAAATCGATTGATGCCGTCAATGTGTTGGCGTCGGCAAGGCTTTCGAGCGTTCAATCGCTGATCCTCGAGCGCCTCACTTCGCAAAGGCTACCTTCAATCTATCAGTGGCCGCACGGAGCCGAGGACGGCTGGCTGATTGCCTATGGCCCTCGTCTGGATGGGATCAATCGGCAGTGTGGTCGACAGGTTACGAAGCTCCTGCGAGGCGCCAAAGTAGCGGACGTACCTGTGGAACAGCCGACTGAACTTCTTCTCACTATCAACGTTAAGACGGCCAAAGCGCTTGGTGTCATCATTCCACCAACGTTGCTCAGCCGTGCGGACCAGGTGATCGACTGACGTCTGGTGTTGGCACCTTTGAGACATGCCGACTGTATTGAGTAATGTCCGCTTTCAGGGGTAACCCGGAAGATATTTGCTCATACTGAGTTCTTCTCAGTTTGACCCAAAGGAGACATCAGACTGAGACCACAAAGAGTAGCATCCCCCTTCTGACTGTGATCCGGTTCACATATGGCTTGGGGCGATGTGATAGATTGTTGCGCGGGTCTCCCGCGTCCGCACATTGGATTTATGATCCAACCAGCCGGCACTGCTAGTCTAACTTGCCACCACAAAATTCTAAACCTAAAGTGCGAAGGAGCGCGGGACGGCAAGATGCCGGACCTGCTTCATTAGGGAGGGCTTGATCATGGCAGCGAACCCCAAAAAAAAGCGCGGCATTTACATTGAGAGTAAGAGGCCAGGTGGTGGGGGCAATGATGACCCCTCTCTTTTAGACGACAAAGTGGCTGACTTTTCGTACCAAAGTGATGTCCTCGCACAATTGATCGTCGACCTGTGGTTAGGTCTCCACGCCAATCTGATCACGCCTAGTACAGGGAACATAACCACGGCGCAGTATCAAACGCGCTCGGCTGCAGCAAAAGCAGTTCTCGCGGCTCGGGGCGTCTATTTGCAGAAGCCCATCGTGATCACGGAAGACGAGTACATAAACGGCTTTAGCGCGTTAGACGCCGGCCTAGTAAGTGGTGGAGTCAATGATGGAATTGTCTTGGTCGTGCCGAACCCGACACGTGCGACGATTACGGGTGTGACATCTCCGGCTCTGGTTGAGACAGCCAAGATGCTGATGGCGGTCACGCCGAACGGAATCTAGCGGTATTGCACTCCGTCGCGTGTGAGGCGCGGTGTCAGGCTTGACGCGAGTTTGGTCGCATCCCGCGAGAAACGACGCGGGCGTTCACGCGGAAGTGGAGGTTTCAAATGGCACGGCTGGTCACGGAGTGGGTCAACGTCACGGGCGATATTTCGATCATCGCTCGCGAGTCGGGAGAGGTTTGGTTTCATACCCCGAGAGGCACGAAAGAAACCGTAGATCCATTCGCGACACCGATGACAGGTGTGGGCTCGGCGGGCAGCACGGTCGGGCTGCTTGACGGCGCGATAAATCTCGCATTTGCCGGAATCGAAAAGCGCCTCGCGCGCCCTGACCCGACGATCGCAGGCTATATCGTCGCCCTGGCCGGCGCCTATCACACGTCTGTCGACACGCCTCGAAATCTCCGGCGGGCCGCCAGCCGCTTCAAGGAGCTGGGGAGGCCCGAGGTCGCGGCCTACCTCGAAGAGCGTGCGCGCGAGGAGACCGGTCACGACCGGCTCGCGCTCAAGGATCTGCGTGCGCTGGGTGTGCCCGGCGAGCGACTCGTCGCCAACTTCATTCCGGAGGGCATCAAGCCGCTCTGCAAGCGTTTCGATGATCTCTGCGTCCAGGATTATCCGATGGGCTGCATCGGCTATTCGTACTGTCTGGAGCGCATCGCCGCGCTCAAGCAGGAGACCGACATCGAGAAGGTGCAGGCGATGTGTCCAGATGACGTCGATGCGACCCGCTTCCTCAGAAGTCACAGCTCCCTCGGAAGCGAGGCCGCTCACGTCGAAGAAACGATACAGTTCGTTGCCTCCCTTCCTGCGAATGACCGTATCAGGGTCGTTCAGGAGACGTATGAATCGGCATTGATTCTGGCGGAGGGGTATAATCACGAGCTTCTCAAATCCGAAGCGGAGATGCTTGAGGAGCTTGAGCAGGCGCTCGGAGAGGCGCTCCCGTATCGTCACACTTCTTATCCTTTGCACGGCGAAAAACGGGGCGCTCGGCGCGTGGCATGAGCGAATAGCGCGATAGTCATCGCAGTTTGGACAAGGCGTGAGGCATGAGAAACGACGCGCCGGTTCTCCCATAGGGTAGTAGCACGGCTGCGATTTAAAACGACGCGGCCGCGTGACTGCTCGCGATCGGCCGCCATGGTTAGCTGGGTAGGGCACCCGGCGCTGGCGTCGTCGCGCCAAGCTGCAGTTGTGCTTCGACGCCGGGTAAAGCCAAATATCGGCGGTCAAAAGAACGCTCATATGATAACGCTCATATGATAACGTGTGCGGGAGATAATATCGTGCGCGGGAGAAGGTTTCCCGGTTTTAAGCAACAAAGGCACCACATGGTGGGTCTGAAGCCCAACTCCTTCTTAATGAACTACGGCAGTAGGCAAGGGCCTCTGCAATGACGAGGACAACAACCACCGACTTAGCCGAGTGGCTGGGTAGACACGGTCTAGGTCAGTACGCCAAAACCTTCGCAGAAAACAATATCGACTACTCCGTCCTTCCGGATTTGACGGAAAATGATCTCGAAAAACTCGGAGTATCTTCTTTAGGTCACCGCAAGAAGCTGCTTAGGGCCATTGAAGCATTGGCGGCCGCGCGCCAGCCCACCGGCACAACAAAAGCGGTTTCAAGCGCCACTGCGGTGCCACCCTCTCTGGTGCAACATCGCGAAGCTGAATTCCGTCAGATCACAGTGATGTTCTGTGACCTGGTGGGATCTACGCAGCTATCGGAGAAGTTAGATCCTGAGGATCTCCAAAAACTCATTGACGCGTATCGGGTAGAGTGCAGCGCGGCGATTGGGCGCTATGGAGGCGAGGTCGCCCGCTATTTCGGCGATGGAGTGATGGCATTTTTCGGTTGGCCCCGTGCACACGAGGATGACGCCGTTCGTGCTATTCACGCCGGCCTGGAGATTGTGTCCGGAGTTACGAAGATTTCAGGGCCAGTTACCCTGAATTGCCGAGTGGGTGTTTGCTCGGGTCCGGTTGTTGTCGGTGAAATTGGAGATAGTGGTACGTGGTCGATGGACGCGGTGGGAGAGACGCCGAATATCGCCGCACGTCTACAGACCCTTGCCGCTGCCAACACGGTACTCATGTCGGAATCGACGAGGCGTCTCGTATGGTCAGCTTTTGATTTTCAGGATCTCGGCCCCCAGGAACTCAAAGGTGTAACTGAACCTCTTCACGTTTACCGCGTGCTATCGGCAAAAAATACCGGTAGCCGCTTCGAGGCTGCGCATGCGGGCTCTCTTAGCCCGCTCATTGGACGCTCAAGCGAACTAAGCTTGCTGCTCGATAGGTGGCAGAAAGTCAAAGAGGGTGACGGCCAGGTCATTGTGCTTTCGGGTATTCCCGGGGTCGGAAAATCAAGGCTCCTCCACGAATTGAAATCGCATATTCAGCAGGAACCACACGTCTTGCTGCACCATCAGTGCTCGCCGTATCACAGTCAGAGCGCGTTCTTTCCGGTGATCGGGCAGATCGAACAAGCGGCCCAACTAACAGCTCGCGAGGCCGAGACAGACAAGATTGCCAAGCTTAAGGCTTACCTTCCGCACTCAACTGATAATTCCATAGAGCCGGCCCTGCTCATTGCCAAACTGTTATCAATCCCCTTGGAAAATCACCTCGAATTATCTGGCCTTACGCCGCAGCAAATAAAGAACAGGACGATAAGCACGCTTGTCGACATGATCTTGGCGTTTTCTGTCCAACGCCCCACGCTCTGCATCTTCGAGGATGCGCACTGGCTAGATCCATCGACGCTTGAGCTGCTTGAATCGATTATCAGCCGGATCGACCACGCCCGCGTGCTACTTATTGTGTCGTGCCGGCCCGAGTTCCGCCCCACGTGGATGACCCATGCGAACACCACCATGCACTCGCTCACTCGATTGTCGCTCACCGAAGTGAAGGCGATGATCCGAGATATCTTGAGGGGAGGGAGCATGCCCCAACCGGTGCTCGACCAGATTATCGAAAAGGCCGATGGCGTCCCGCTGTTCATAGAGGAACTGACAAGCAGTATGTTGAGTGCGCCTTCACGAACCCGAGGCACTTTCGAGCGCGCAGCACGGCCAGCATTACTCAGGGTTCCGGACACGTTGAGTGATGCATTGATGGAGCGGCTCGACCGCGTTGCGCCGAGTCGCAGACTTGCACAGATTGCGGCTGTGATTGGGCGCGAGTTCTCCTATGATCTCTTGGCGGCTGCATCGCAAATTGACGAAGACGATATGCTGTCGGCCCTCTCGCTACTCGAACAGGCTGACATCATCTATCGAGTCGGAATTTCGCCTTTCCTTCGTTTCGCCTTCAAACATGCGTTGTTGCGTGACGCAATCTACGACTCTTTGCTTAGGAGTAAGAGGCAGCAGATCCATGCGGACATCGCGGCAATCTTAGAGCATGACTTTTCGAAGCTCGCCGAAAATCAACCCCAAATCCTGGCCTATCACTATCAAGAAGCAGGCAATCATCAACTGGCCATTCGTTGCTGGTTCGAGTCTGGGCAGGGCGCGCTCGCGCATTCCGCCAACGTCGAAGCGATTGCTAGCTTTCGAAAGGCCCTTCAGCTTCTGGACGCTTTGCCGGAAACGCCTGAACGGATCAAACAAGAGATCGACATTCAATTGGCGTTGGGAATACCGCTTATCGCCGTTCAAGGGTATGCCTCCGCGGAAACCCGCGAAGCGTTTTCGCGGGCTCGTACCTTATGCCTGCGACTCGGTAACATCCCCGAATATTTCCAAGCCCTGTTTGGGTTGTGGGGGCACTCTTGGATGGGTGGAAAGAATGATGATGCGCTCCGCTTAGCTGATGAGTTCCTGTCACGGTCACGAGCGTTGTCCGAGCCCGTGCCGCTAATGGTGGCTCATAGAGTGATGGGCAGTACGTTATTGACGATCGGAGAGTTCCAGTCGTCAGCGGAGCATTTCGAAGAGTCAATCAAGCTTTCGACTAGCAAAGGAAAACAGCCCCTATCCAGCCTTTACATGGTGGAGCCTCAAGTGGCTTCACTGCTGCTCCTGTCTTGGGACTTGTGGATCCTAGGCCGTCCGGATGGAGCGCTTTCGCGCGTTTCGGACGCGCTCGCATTGGCTCAAGATCTTGGTCACCCATACACGCTAACGTTCGCTCATTACATGACTTCCGTTGTGCACCTTCTGCGCGGGGATGCCGCTCGCGCCTTCGAAAGCGCCGAAAAGAGCTTCTTAATGTCGCAAGAACAGCGGTTTTCGCTGTACGTGATTTTGTCGAGAATTTCGCGAGGCCGAGCAGTCGGCGACCTAGGCCGACTTGGAGAGGCCCAGGCCGAAATAGCACTAGGAATCGACGAAGCGCGACGTAGTGGCGTCGGCTTCATGCTTCCAATGATGGAAAGCTGGCTGGCGGATATGCACGCCAAGGCTGGCGAAAATGAATGCGCGCTATCGATTGTCGAAGGGATCCTGGCCAATATTGGTGACGTGACAGGCAGATCATGGGAATCGGAACTCCATCGGCAAAGAGCGCAAATTCTTGTAGCACTCGACCCATCGAAGGTTAGAGAAGCTGAGTCTCATCTTAAGAAGTCTATTGAAGTGGCGCGTGGTCAAAGCGCCAAGTCCTTGGAACTACGCGCCGCCACAAGCCTTGCAGAACTCTGGCGGACGCAAGGAAGGCCTGATGAGGCGCGCGAGCTGCTGGAGCCAATCTGCCGTTGGTTTGACGAAGGAGTCGAAACGGCCGACCTCAGGCGGGCGCGCGGCGTTCAAAGCGCCCTGCACTGATCCTCAACCTCGCAGCGTCGATTGGCTAGTTCGAATGAGCCTACTGTCCGCATTCATCTCCTGTTGCGGTAGGATTATCCGATGTCGGCTCCTGGCACAAAGCGGACCTCCCGCGATGCCCGCCCACATGTCTGCTTTCAGAGGGTAAAGCGGACATTCGGGAGCCGCATTTCCAATCTGGATTTATGAGTACACGCCCAATCTTTTCCCGTTCGTACCCGTCACACACGAAATAAGCGCGAATGCGTTCGCTGGTTTGTCGAGGACCGAGAAGATCATCGGCGTGGCGCAAACTCTGCTTGGTACGCCGCTTCTCTTCCTCCTAGGTCTTGTACTGCGCAACCGATTCCGCATGAGGTGATCGCTTGATGCTTTCGCCGCCCCGAATTTGGCAGGCGCAGCCGAGGTACCGGACTTCAAGGTAGAGGTAGCCCGCGTTGAGCGCGTCACCCAACGTTGGAGATGGCTGGGCTGGGGCCACGATAGCCGAGCATGCGCTGGTTCCATGCCGCGCAGGCCAGCCGGTCAGCTGCCTTGCGCGCCGCAGCGGCGCGTTCGGCCGACGCCCTGATCGAGCTGCCGTAAACCGCTCTCGTGACTTGGTGCCATGGCGGAGGAATGCGCCGGGCAGGAGCGGCAAGACGCTACAGATTGTGCACTGCGGTTGATATCGGCCGGGGAACTGTCCCGAAGGACGCCCTCACAAGAACAAATAGCTCGAGTAGAATAAATCAACCCTGAACAAGTCGTACAGGCGGTAATGAACGATGCTTTGACCTACTAGGGACTGGTGGCACATCGGAGCGTGGCAAATGAAACGCATGATGTCTGCTCTATTTCTCAGTGTGGTGCTTGCTTGTTTTTTTGGTGGTGTAACTGCGCGCGACCGGGATGGTCGCTACGACCACTCGCCGCTCAAGCAGTGGTTCGATCACCTAGCCAGCGGTAGAGGACTTTGCTGCTCGATGGCGGATGGCGAGACTGTCGCTGATCCGGACTGGGACTCGAAAGATGGTCACTACCGCGTGCGCCTCGATGGAGCGTGGATTGACGTTCCTGATGATGCGCTGATCACTGAGCCGAACCTGTTTGGCAGAACAATGGTGTGGCCGGTTAGATTGATAGTTGAAAACAAAATCGTGATCAGGTGCTTCATGCCGGGAAGCATGACCTAGGATTGCTGCCGCCGGTTGGCTGTCACCCGCCTTTTTCTGCCCCGGCGGCGAAAAATCTGGCCGCGTATCCGCACCGCGCTTGCCGCACGTACAGCGCGGGCCCGTTCATAGGCTGTCCAAGGCTCCAGAGTTTCGCCGCCTCTGGGCCGTCATTGTTTTTGCCGGGTCTTGACTCAATCGAACGACAGTTTTTTGCCGTTGCTTGTGCATTTCGACTTCGACAGGGAGGTAGTTGATCCTGCCGCCACCTCTAAATTCCCGCGACGGTCGTCCGTCGTCTGCGAGGGGAGTGCCTGATCGATCAGCTTACTCACGCGCGCAAATTCGGCCTGCGAGACTTCGGACGACCAGTTTAGATACCAGATCACTGCACCAGATACGGTAAGCAACAAGCCAACTTGAGCGACGAGCATTTTCACCACTCCCAGCCAGCCCAAACGTGTTCTCTCTGGGGATGCTTTTGGCGACGTTAGCATTGATGCCTCCCTCGGAAGGGTTTGCACCAATAAGATAGCTTAGACACCAGTATTGGAGAGGTGAACTAGTTCACAGGAATGCGAGTCCACGGCTGACTCGCGGCGGCTCGATTTCGGGCGATCACGCGCACCTGCACCGCGCACTCGGGTTTTGCCTCGCCTTTACGATGAATGTTTGCTTTCAGGGGCGAAGCGGACATTTAGTTAGGACTAGATTGTTTTCCGCTTGCGTATCTGGACGACGTTGCTGGATCCTTTCGGCTCGCAATAAGCGGTCCACGCTTCCATGAGATTGCGGCGTTTATCCAGCGCATCACTTCGGCGGTGAGCCTGCTCCGCCTTGTCTCCAATGACGTGAGCCAAGGCGGTCTCGGTGCTATATCGCCAACGCCCTGAATTGACTTCCGCTTTCGGCGCAATAACGGACATGGCCGGACTTGCTGCCGGTTCGACCCGGTCGCGAATGACCGAAAGCGGGCGTTGAACCTCTGATCGTATATCGAAATGCAGCTTGTCGAGGTCATCCCTTCGGCACGTCCAGAATACCGGAAGGCCGAGACCCATTGCGAGCCCTGCCTCAAAATAAACTCCACCCCGGTGGCCGGTAAAATCCGCAATCAGAAACTTTGACCTCCTGATTTGCGAAATTATTTCATCGCCGATCTTGTTGATGTGTTCATCGCCCTTGGAAGATCGAAAATGGGTTTGGAAGTTGGACACCAAAGGCGTAGCGAAAGATGCTCATCATCACGCTGTATACCAAGATGAGCGAAAACACCCAATAAACAATCGTCATTAATAGCCCGATGAGCTTGAGCTTCCACATTCTTCACTCCCACTTCATCAGGTCCGGGAAAGAGCCGCCCTTGCAGCGCAATTGTAACTTGTGTAGCGGCGTCGCGCGCGCCAATAATTCGGCGGTCGAGGCTCCTTTCACCTGATTGCGCCATCAAGGGCACCCGACATGGGGACGTGCCGGTCTTCTAATGTCCTATTCAACCGACCCGATAGAAGGGTATCGCCACGCCGAGGTGATCGAATGAGGTGGCGCGATGTCCGTCGCTGTTGAGGGTTTCGGATGCCGGCCGATCGCAGCGATGCGGCTTGCACCGTGGCCGGCGTCCGAAAGCCTTCAATGAAAGAACCCGCGGGAAATGGCAGGCGGTGGCGCCGCGAGCGCCGAGCGCTATGGAGGTTTGCG
>Ga0193724_1000393_pt1 | contig 10577 bp, 8 predicted proteins | sample H2a1metaG_FD_146005 | JGI IMG/M metagenome (GOLD analysis project Ga0193724, IMG submission 146005) | Soil microbial communities from a riparian zone of the East river system, Colorado, United States - H2a1 | ecosystem: Environmental > Terrestrial > Soil > Riparian zone | place: USA: East River... | reverse complement strand
CGGGCCGTGGAACGAGAACCAGCGCACGGGCGACAACAAGTGGACAGCCTCGATCCTGGCGCGCGACGCCGATACGGGCGAGATGGTGTGGGCGCTTCAGGTGACGCCGCACGACATGTGGGATTACGACGCCGTCAACGAGAACATTCTCGTGGACCTGCCGATAAAGGGACAGAAGCGGAAAGTTCTCGTGCACTTCGATCGCAACGGATTCGCGTATACCGTCGACCGCGCGACCGGCGAGGTTCTTCTGGCCGAGCCGTTCGTTCCGATGAACTGGTCGACCGGAATTGATTTGGCAACCGGACGCCCCAAGGTGGTGGAAACGAAGAAGACGGCGCAGGACAAGAACGTGAAGGACATCTGTCCGAGCCTCGAGGGCGGGAAGAATCAGCAGCCTGCCGCGTTCTCCCCGCAGACGGGACTCTTCTACGTTCCGACGAACAATCTCTGCATGGATTTTCAGGCGCGCGCGGTCACGTACATCGCCGGCACGCCGTTCATTGGCGGCAACGCGCCGGAGAAGGGTGGACCGGGCGGCTATCGCGGCGAATTCATCGCCTGGGATGCGACGACCGGCAAAAAGATCTGGGGAGTCAAGGAGCCGTATCCGGTGTGGGGTGGCGCGCTGGCGACCGCGGGCGGTGTCGTGTTTTACGGAACGCTCGACGGCTGGTTCAAGGCGGTCGACGCCAAGAGCGGCAAGGTGCTCTGGCAGTTCAAGGTCGGCTCAGGCGTCGTCGGGAATCCGGTGACCTATACTGGCCCTGATGGAAAACAGTATGTCGCGATTTATGCAGGAATAGGTGGAGACATGGGGCTGCTCATCGCCGGGGACGTCGCGGCCAACCTTCCGTTCGATGTTCGCGAGCGGGGAACGACTCTGCCCGACATCGCCAAGTGGACGAGCTGGGGCGGTGAGCTGTTCGTGTTTTCGCTGTGACCGTGAGCACCAGGACACCACAGGAGGAGTAATGAATCGAGCTTCGTTCGTCTTGTATCTCGCAGTTGTCGCTGGAATTACTTCGTGTACCACCTCGACGAACTCGGAGACCTCGCTGATCGGTAATTGGAGCGTTCGCGAGAGCCTAGGACCCGGGTACTACACGACCCAGCTGACATTTGCCGGTGACGGCACGTTCACGGACGCCGTGCGTAACTTCGGCTCCTATCCGGGGCAGTCGAAGGACGATCTTTCCTCGTACACAATCATGTCCGGCACTTATAAGGTCGAGGGTGATCAGCTTCAAACCAACATCACTCATATCGCGGTGTGGGATCGCTTTTATGGCGTAAACTCCCCGGAAACCGTTCAGACGGTGAACACCACCGTGTTCGATCAGACTCACTTCCGGATCGTGGGCCCGATGCTGACTCTCGACTATGTGTCTTACCCGGCCGACGCGCCTGTGCCGACGACGATGACCTTCGTTCGGGTGGAGTAGTCTCAGGTCATGCAATTCTCCGTGCGAGGCTTGTCTCGAGTTTTGAATGTGCGGCACGCAAGCCTTGGCATCCTGGTTTTTGGTCTTGCATGCAATCCAACACCGGCGTCCGACAATCGGTCGGACTCCACCAAGTCAGCATCATCAACCATTGGCGGCGGCGATACGAGCCATCTCCTGGTTGCCGGCGACAGTCTGCGTCTGATCGAACACCCGGAGAATCTGCCGGCGGGATTTCCGCTGATGACAAAGCAGCTACCCATAAAAAATCCCTACGAGGGGGACAAAACGGCGATCGCCAGCGGGGCGCAATTATTTGTCGGTTACAACTGCCTCGACTGTCACGGGGCGGACGGATCGGGCGCGATGGGGCCCAGCTTTCAGGACGGGCGCTGGCATTTCGGTGGGTCGCCTGGTGATGTTTTCGAGTCGATCTATCAGGGCAGGCCCGATGGAATGCCGGCTTGGGGTGGACGCATCTCGAACGAACAGATCTGGATGCTGACGGCGTATGTGCGCTCACTCTCGTCAAAGGATCTGAGCACTGAGAATTTCAGCGGGAAAACGGTCGAGCGCACCGGACACTAGCGGGATCCTGTAGAATCGACCCCTGCGTTCGCGCGCGGGCCCATAAAGTGAAGGGATAGCAAGGAAACGGTCTTACAGGGAAGCAACTTGAGGTACATAGCATGATCAGCAGAATCTGGCACGGCTGGACGACACTGGAGAACGCCGACAAGTACGAGGCTCTGCTTCGCGTGGATGTCCTCCCCGGCATCCATCGAATCATGGGCTACAATGGCGCTTACTTATTGCGACGCGAGGCGGCAAACCGCGAGGTCGAGTTCATGACGATTACCCAATTCACCGATATCACCGCGGTGAAGGCGTTCGCTGGGAAAGACTACGAGCGGGCTGTGATCGCGACGGGCGCCGGAAGATTTCTGACTCACTACGACGAGCGCTCCGCACACTATGAGACGATCCTCACTCCGGCGGATGTGAGAGCGCTGGCTGCGCGCACGAGTGGAAGGCACCGAGTAATCTAGGTTTGCCGTCCGCTATGGCGTCGGCGGCGCCGGGGGCACGCCACCGAAAGCATTGATGATCGCCAGACCCATGTTGGCGAGAGTGAGCTGCGGCTCGTTGTCGAGAACCCAGCGCTGATCCTTGTTCTCCTTGGTCATCACGCACGCGATGACACGATTGCGGAGATACCAGAGCGTGCACTCGGTTCGAACGGCGTCCGTCTCGCCATCCTTGTGTGCGGCGCGCGCGCCCTCGACGTAACGCTGCAGCATGAAGTCCGTCGTGTTGTGCTCGAGGATGTCGAGCATCGCGGAGTCGGCCGCGGGATTCACCGCCTTGCCCTGTGCCATCAGCTCGAACAGATGCGCCATCTCGTTCGGAGTGGTCACGCCCAGCCCATACTTGACCGAGCTGTCCATCGCGACGCTCGAGTTGCGGAGGAAGCTCTTCGAGTGCACCCGCGTGTGCTGAAGGCCGAGTGAGTCCATCTTGGCCCACACGCGCCGGATGATGATGCGATCAAGAAGCAGATTCGTCGCGGTATTGTCGCTGATCGTGGACATCAGCCACGCCGCATCGTGCACCGTGAGCACGGTCCCGTTGTGAAGGAACTGAATGACTCCTGAGCCCGGTACCTGATCGATCTTGAGCACGGTGAGCGGGTCATCGAGCGCGAGCTGACCTTTCGCCACCAGATCGTATACGGTCACAAGTATCGCGACCTTGATCAGGCTCGCGGTTGGAAATGTCTCATCGCCGCGTCGGTTGATGCGCGCGCCAGTCTCGAGATCTATGACGCTGTATCCTACGATGCCGTGATGTGCATCAGCGATCGAATCGAGCTTCCTGCGAAGAGCAGCCGTATCCGCGCGCACGATCTGGAGCCGCCCCGCTCCCGCGCGTCCGGCAGGCGCCGCGGCGCAGGCGATGACGCCGGCGAAAAGAATCGCGACGAACGTTGCAACGCTGCGCGCGGGCATCAGTTCGACGTCGAAGCAGCGGTCGCGGTGGCGACGGTACCTTCGGGGTCGAGCGTCTTCAACACATCACGCCACGCGAACTTCTTACCGCTCCCCCTCACCCAGTAATCCATCCACGCCATCTCCGCCACCGACTTGAGCAGCTGATTGCGGGGATCCGGGATTCCGTGGGTGTTGCCAGGATAGACGTACAGCTCGGTTGGAACTCCGAGTCGCTTGAGCGCCATGAAGAGCTCTTCCGACTGCGGACGAGGTACGCGAGGATCGCCTTCCACCACGTGGATCATCGTCGGAGTCTTCGCGTTCTTGATGTACTTGAGCGGTGACTGATTCCAGTAAGCGTCGAAGTCATCATACGGCAGCTTGTTGCCCAGATAGAACTGCCGATTTCTCTGCACATCGCTCTCGGCGTACATCGATATCCAGTTCGACGTTCCAGCCCCAGTGCTGATCGCCTTGAACCGATTGGTGTGAGTGAGAACCCAGTTCGACCAGTGGCCCCCAGCACTCCAGCCAAGGACCCCCATTTTCGTGCTGTCGACGATTCCCTGTGCAATCAGGTAGTCGACGCCGGTCATTATGTCCTCGTAGCCCTTCTGGAAATAGTTGCCGACGATGTCGGTCTTGTGCTTCTCGCCGTAGTTGGTCGAGCCACGATAGTTGGGCATCAACACCGCGTAACCGGCGCCGGCGTACGTCTGCGCACCATAGCCGCCGTTGAAGCCGAGTACGTCAGCGGCCGCGGGTCCGCCGTGGATGGCGACGATGAGCGGGTAGCGCGTACCTGCCTGGTAGCCAACAGGCTTGATCAGAATCCCGCCGACCGTCTTTCCATCCGCGGATTTCCAGTTGATTTCCTCTTCGTCGCCGAGCGCGAACCCACGAACCTGTGGATTGGCGTCGGTGAGCTGGCGCCAGCTCGCTCGTACCGGTATCTGATCGACCGATGCGACCGTGAACAGCGTCGGAGGAGTCCGAGGATCGGCGTAGTTCAACAGCAACAACCTGGAATCATCGTCCTCATTGGCGTTGAGCGAGCCGCGAACGTTCGACACCTGACGCACGGTGTTCTTGTCGATGTCCAGGGCCATCATCTGACCTGTGGCCTTGATCCCCTCATTGAAGTAGATGGTCTTGGCATCCTTCGACCAGAAGCCGACAGTCACATCGCCGTCGAAATTCCCGCCCAGCTTCCGGAGCTGCCCGCCGCGATCGTCGACTCGCCGCAGATAGACACGATTGTTGGTCATGCTGTACTGCGTCATGTCGTCGTTCGCCGAGAAGGCGATCAATTTGCTGTTGGGCGAAAACTCGAGATCGCTCTCGCCGACTTCGGTGTTGTTGGTCAGGCGCTCGATGCCGTCCCTCGAAGTATCGAGGAGATACAAATCGGAATAGATGTCCTGCTCCGTGATGTTCCTCATGTAGCGATTGGCCGCCGCGCCGTGGTAACCGATCCAGCGCCCGTCCGGCGAGATGTTGAAATCGGTGACGGTGACAGTCGTGTCGCGCGTAAGACGCGTCGCTTTCTTCGTGTCGACGTCGAGCGCCCAGAGGCTGGAAAGAGGCGTCGCCATGTTTCGGATCGCGACGTTGAACTTCTTCTCGACGCGGAGCTTTTCGTCCTTGTCGAGCGTGTCGGCGGTGACGAAATAAATCCGCCTGCTGTCGGGAGACCATTTCCAGAGACCCACGCCCGCCTGCTGGTGGGTGAGCTGCACAGGCTTCGCGGAATCGATTCCGGCCACCGGCAAGGCGTAGAGCTGTTCTTCGTCCGACTTGCCGCTGCGGTAGACGAGCCATCTCCCGTCTTTGCTGAAGTCGAGCGTCGAGACGCCATCCTTGGCATCGGTGATCTTTCGTGCCTCACCCCCATCGGGGCGCATGACGTAGATCTGATTCTGTCCAGACGCATTTCCGCTCGGCGCGCCTGTGCTTCCACCCGAAGGCGCTGAAGCTGCATCCCTGTTCGACAGGAAGACAAAGAACTTTCCATCGCGGGACCAACGCGGGGACGTCTCGTTCTTGTCCTTCGTGAACGTCATCTGTCTGGTAGATGACAGTCCATCCTTGACCGAAACGAGATAGATGTCGGTCTGACGCCTGGCTTGATTCCAGTCCGGGGTGGAAAGCGTGTACAGAAGCCATTTGTCATCCGGACTCGGCGTCGGAGACCCGACGTCGCGCTGGTACTGCCTGTCCAGAAAGGTTATCGGTCGAAGGGCGTCTGACGACGCTCCTTTTTGCGCCATTACCGCGGCGGGTAACAGTGCGGCGATGAGGAGAGGATGGATGCGCATGACTGCGGGTGATGGAGGACGGGCCGACGAAGGAATTCGCCTGACGGAAACCAGGAAATTGCAGCTGAAAATATAGGTTCGGATACGCGAGTGCACTAACAGATGACGCGTGATGTGTACGGTTTTTGCCTGACACACCGGCGAATACGAGAGATGCCGCCACAAATGGAGCGGCGTCTTTGTTGACCCTGAGGGAGGGAGAAGGCCCATGTTAATGAATGGATCCGGATACAGAGTGGCGATGCTCGCCATCGCGGCATTCGCGCTCGCCGCATGCAGCAAGAAAGACAATTCCGCCGTGGATACGACGGCCGCATCGAGCACCGTTTCCGCGGATACGTCGGTGGCGCCTCCCGCGCCGGCAGCGGCGACCTGGACCGACGCCAACATCGTCGCTCTGTTGGATGAAGCGAACACAGCCGACAGCTCGGCCGGTGCCGTTGCGGCAACCAAAGGGACCGCCGCCGCCGTTCGTGCCTTCGGGAAGCAGATGATGCGTGATCATCACCAGCTTCGCGCGCAGGGCGCTGCGCTGGCGACAAAGCTGAAGGTCACTCCAGCGGCTCCATCAGACGATCCTGTCGCGCCTGCCGCACAGAAAGAGATGGATACACTGAATTCAACGGCCAAAGGAAAGGATTTCGATCGTGCGTACATCGACGCCGAAGTCGACGCACATAAAGCCGTTCTCGGTCTGGCCACCAAGGCGGCGGGCATCACGCAGACCGCCGAGCTGAAGAATCTGATCCAGAAGGCCGCACCGGTAATTCAGGGTCATCTCGACAAGGCCGAAGCGATTCAGAAGACTCTGAAATAAGCCGTTGGTGAAAAGCGTATTGGCTGTTCTGCATGAAATCGCGCAGGCAGCCCAACAGATTGGTCCTCCCGGTGGCCCGCCAGTCGGACCGGGAGGACCAGGTGGCCCCCCACCGGAATTCTCCTTCACCGACGCGTTCTTCCAGCTGGTGGAATTCGCCGGCGTCTTCCTGGCAGTTGGCGCGATCGGTTTCCGATTCGGAATCGTGAGACAAATTCGCGGGATGTCGGACGAAGCCAAGGCAATACTCCACGCCGACAATGCGGCCCTGCTCGGCATCCTCGGCGTCGCGCTCCTCTGGCTGACCTACCTTGGCCAGCCGTACCTCGAGGCGGTCACCAATCACAAGGCATTCGCGGCAGCGCTTCCAAAAAACCTGTCGCAGTTCGAATGGAAGATGGCGATGCTGACGATCGGCACGCTGGGGTTCGTGTTGGTTCGTGCCACGTGGCGCGGAGGATGGACGATTGCCGCGATCGGGGTTCTTCTTCTGGTTCTACAACCCGTTTACACGAGCAGATTTTCCGGCAAAGTGAACGCGGTCCACATCCTTGCCGCATCGACGTGGCTCGGCACTTTGCTGGTTCTGCTGTTGATCGGGATCAGGGGGGTCGCAAGGAGCACCAGCACCGCCGGCGCCCAGCGCGCGGAACTTGTCGCCGACCTCGTGAATTCCTTTTCGCCGCTTGCTCTCGTGGCATCCGCAATCGTCGCCGTCACGGGCCTTACCACGGCGTGGCTGCATCTGAAGCGGATCTCTTCGCTCTGGACCACGAGCTACGGCATAGCCCTCGACGTCAAGCTGATACTCGTGCTCATCGTGGTAACACTTGGCGCGTGGAACTGGCGCCGCGTCCGCCCATCGCTCGGCGCCGAAGGGTCGGAACAGACCATCCGGCGCTCGGCGAAAATGGAGCTGACGTTCGCCGCCCTCGTATTGATCGTTACTTCGGTGCTTGTGACCCTGCCGTCGCCGAGGTAGCAGGCCGCGGCGGAGCGTTCTTCACGTACTTGTCTAGCCAGTTGATGTACTCCCACAGCAGGTGACGCTGCGTCTCGCGCGCGGTGTACCCGTGCGGCTCGAGCGGGAGCTGTACGTAACGAACGTCGCCGCCATTTCCCTTGATCGCCGCGAACAGACGCTCCGATTGAATCGGGAAGGTTCCCGAGTTGTCGTCACGTTGACCGTGGATGAGTAACACCGGCGCTTTGATCTTGTTCGCGTAGTTGAATGGTGACATTGCGTTGTAGACTTCTGGCGCCTCCCAATACGTGCGCGGCTCCGCCTGGAATCCGAATGGAGTGAGGGTGCGGTTGTAAGCGCCGCTCTCCGCGATACCGGTGCGGAAGATGTCGGAGTGCGCGAGGAGATTGACCGTCATGAAGGCGCCGTACGAGTGTCCTCCAATCGCGATGCGATCGCGATCAGCTACTCCCATGTCCACGATCTTATCGACGGCGGCTTGCGCGCTCGCTACGAGCTGCTGGACGTAGCTGTCGTTCGGCTCCTTCCCACTCATGCCAACGATCGGCATGGTCGGTCCATCGAGAACGCCGTAGCCGTGCATGAGCAGCATCAGATAATTCTGACGGCCGGGCCGCTTGAATTCGTACGGTGAGCCGGCGAGCTGCGACGCAGCATCAGCGGATTGGAATTCGCGCGGATATGCCCAGAAGAAGAACGGAAGCCGCCCCTGCGATTTGTCGTAGCCCGGTGGCAGGTAAAGCGTCGCCGACAACTTCACGCCATCCGGCCGAGTGTAGGTGATGAGTTGGCTCTTTACACCAGCGAAGTACGGCGCGGGATCACCAAGCTTCGTGATCGGAGTCAGTGACTTGTCGCGAAGATTGCGCAGGTAAACGTTGGGCGGGTCTGTCGGTGATTCGCGCTGCGTGATGATGCGCGTCGCATCCGGGTCCACGACCTGAAGCGTCTGCTCATAGTTCGGAGCAGCCGACTGCCACAGTCGCTCTGTTTTGCCGGTGGCGATGTCGAAGCGATCGAGAAATGGTCGATCGCCTTCGGCCGAAGCACCATCTCCTCTCAGATACAGAGATTTGCCGTCGCTCGAGCGTAGCGGAACGAAACGATCGGCCGCTGGATCGAGGACGTACACCCAGGTCCCGGGGTTCGAATATCGATCCTCGGCGCTTCGATCCCAAATCATTTTCGGCGTCCCGCCTGATGGAGCGGAAGGGTCGATCATCCAAACCCGTTGTCTCGCGCCGCGGGACAGCCGCTCCGTCAGGAACGCGATGTTGGGCGAAACCCAGTTGATTCCGCCAAACCGGTACTCGGTTTGGGCGAACGGTGTGGCTGCACCAGCAAACGGCGCCGACAAAAGAGAGACCTGATCCCGTTTGGGAACTGTGTTGCGTGGATTTCCCTTGTCGAGCGCTTCAACCGTTACGAGCGTGGCTGGAGCGTCGGGACGCCAGTTAACGAATCTGATTCCAGGCACGACCGCGTCGCGCGCGCTCGGCGCCTCCTCTGCGACATGGGAATTGCGAATCTCGCGGAGGACCTTGCCGCTCAGATCCCAGACTTCGGTGCGCGATGGGAAGACATCCATCGGGACCTGATAGGAGTAGGGACGTTGCACCGTCTCGACGAGGAGGTATTTGCCGTTCGGCGAAGGCGTTGCACGCGCGTGAATGCCGTGCTGCCCAACAGGCGTGATCTTCCCATCGAGCCCAACGAGAGAGAGCTGGTCGGTAAAGTAGTAATCGAAGAGAGCCTCATCGGCTGGTCCCTGCAGCAGGTATTCGTAGGTACGCGCGGGCGCCGAGCGTCCGTACGATTCCTGGACGATGACACCTGTGGGAACCTCGGATGTTTTAGGTGCGCCACCGCGATTCGCTGGCCACAACCGGCACACGAGTGGCGCCTTGCCGTCCAGCCAATTGCAGCCCGCATCGTCGACAATGTTTCCGCGCGCGGTCGTGATGTTGAGCGTCGGAGGGGTCAATCGCCGCGCGGTAGAGTTACCGACATCGGCGACCCACAGGGCTGTTCCCGCCGGTGTAGTCGCGGTGAACGCGAGATTCTTCCCATCGCGTGACCAATCGAGATCGCGAATTCGTCCCGACAATCCGGTTGCGGTGACGCGGCGTGTGCGGCCAGATGCCGGATCCAGGATCTCGACCGACATCGCGCCATTCGAGACGGTCGTGTACGCGAGCTGATCTCCGCCAGTGGACCACGCCGTCGACCCAAGCCGTCCGCCGGCCGGAGCGTTAAGCGCGCGCTCGATCTTGCCATCGATGCTGCTGACCGTTCCCGACCGGATGCCGATGTTCTCAACGCGATAGTCGGGATTTGCCCTGATCTTGCTGCCCGCGAGATAGTAGGCCGAGTCCGCCATGTCGCTGATCGTAATCGTGCGCGGATCGCTCACCGTGACGAGAACCCATTGCCGGTTCGGACTGATCGATGTGATCGGATTCGCGGGCGCTTCCAGGATTTTCACCAGATCCGGTGGCGGCGACTGGTACGTCTGCTGAGACAAGGCTGGAGCGAGCGGCGCGAGCGTCAGTAGCGCCGTCGACAGAGCGCGACGAAGGGAGATTCTGTTCATGGATGCAGGGGGTGGGCGGGTCAGTTCGGACGATTCTGCGTTGCAACTATATAAATACTGTCTGCCGCTTGTCAGTGTTGGTCAACGGCGCTCGACCTTCATGTTCAAAGTGCCTTCGGGACGCAACGTTATCCTGGGTTCGAGAGCGGGAGGGGAAGTGCCGAGGTAGCGGAGCTTCCATCGCTGGGCGATGGTCGCAAGGATCAGGATTCCCTCCATCCAGGCGAACTGCTCGCCGATGCAGATGCGTGTGCCACCGCCGAATGGGAAATATGAGAACTTCGGGCGCAGCGCGGCGATCTCGGGCCGCCACCGCTCCGGATCAAAACGCTCGGGTTCCGGGTGGAAGCGCGGATCGCGGTGCATGATGAACTGTGACATCAACACCATCGATCTTGCCGGAATTGTGTATCCGCCCGCCTCGAAGT
>Ga0193724_1000392_pt1 | contig 10579 bp, 4 predicted proteins | sample H2a1metaG_FD_146005 | JGI IMG/M metagenome (GOLD analysis project Ga0193724, IMG submission 146005) | Soil microbial communities from a riparian zone of the East river system, Colorado, United States - H2a1 | ecosystem: Environmental > Terrestrial > Soil > Riparian zone | place: USA: East River... | reverse complement strand
GGCCGTGAAATTCAACATACCCGAGGCGGAGGCAGTCGATCGGCTCAAAGATTTGATCCGGGAGCACGGCAAGTGGGTCGAGCCTGTGCGCGAGGCAGCCGCCCTCGAACCGGCTACATAGCGCAGCTCGATATAAACCCGAAAGCGTTCGGGTTTTCGATTGCTGATGCCTCCGAGCCGTGGCTCTGGATTGTTCGCCAGGAGCCATGTCCGCATTACAAAAATATAAGGTTAAAAACATTGACCTTTTTTCTGTGACGGTAACAAAATCGTTCCTCGGGGAACGTGTAGGGAACAAACTCCAACTCCAACTAAAGAAATATGAAAACTCTCCGTCGAATCAGCAAAAATCGTGCGTTTACACATGTTCGCATCCTGACTGCGGTTCTCCTTTTCCTAGTCGCAGCGGCATTACTATTTCTGGCGGCATCGCCGCCAGCTGTTGCTCAGCGGACTGGTCGCCCGCAGCCTCTAACTCCAAAGTTCTCCACAGCCGTCGCGTTTGATGTGTCGCCGGCTCTGCGCAGTCTGCCGCAAATCGCGAGGCCTCGCACATTCGCACCCGACACAATAGTGGAACCGCGAGAGCGAGGAGAGGAAGGTCCAAAGGCACACCGGGTCAAGCCCCGCAGTGCCGATAGAGCACTACAGCTGTTCAGCCCGAAGCCGGCTATCCCCGGTCCGGTGCAGACCTTCGAAGGATTGTCGAACCTAGACAACTTCAATGTCTTCGGCTTCCGGGTAAACCCGCCGGACCCGAACGGGGAAGTCGGCCCGAACCACTATGTCGAGATGATCAATCTCGTCTTTGCTGTGTATGACAAGGCGGGCAACTTGCTCGTGGGACCGGTTGATACGGGTTCGCTTTGGGCCGGGTTTCCGATCACGGATTGCACTGATCCCTCAGGCGATCCGGTTGTGCTGTACGACCAGTTCAAGGATCGATGGTTGCTATCGCAGTTTACGACCGCTGGTCCGGAGTTCTTTAATTGCGTTGCGATCTCGACCACCAGTGATCCAACCGGCTCCTACTACCGGTACGCTTTCTCGACCGGGCCCAACTTCCCAGACTACCCCAAGTACGGCAACTGGACGGATTCCTACGTGATCACAACACGCGAGTTCGGACCAACTATTGAGTACGGCATCGGTGTTTATGCGCTTGAGAAGAACAAGATGACGGATGGTGATCCGAACGCGCGAAGCGTGAGATTCTTCATCGACGGAAACGATCCGGACCTGCTGCCACTCGTTGGAGACGGTCTGCTGCCAGCAGACGTCGATGGTAAACAGAAGCCGAAAACAGACACGGCGATTCCGATCGTCGGAACGCAGGACGACAATGCCTCTTACGGAGCGACCTTCGACGCGCTCAACATTTGGGATCTAACTATCAAGTGGCGATCAACGCCTATCGCAACGTTGACGCTGAACACACAACTTCCCACGGCGTCGTTCGACTCGATCTTCCCTTGTGGCCCGGACAGCCGTGACTGTCTCCCGCAGCCTGGTATCACGGATCCCGCCCAGTACCTGGACATCCTCTCTTCCCGCCAGCGCCCGACGTTCCGGCTGGCGTACCGCAACTTCAAAACTTATGAGACACTGGTGACCAATCAGTCAGTAGAGGCGCTCCCGGGCGTTGCTGGCGCCCGCTGGTACGAGATTCGGCGAACCAATGGTAACTACAGCCTGTATCAGCAGGGAACGTATGCACCAAATGACGGCGTACATCGCTGGATGGGAAGCATTGCCATGGACAAGAAAGGCAACATGGCCCTGGGTTACAGCGTAGTGAATGGAGTCGACGTCTTTCCCGGCATCCGCTACACGGGTAGGCTCAGCGGCGATCCGCTAGGCCAGATGACCCTGGGCGAAGGCACGATCATTAACGGCGCAGGAGTGCAGACGACTACGAACTCCCGTTGGGGCGATTACACGGACATGACAGTCGATCCCACGGACGACTGCACGTTCTGGTATGTCAACGAGTACTATGAGGTAAGCGGACTGCCCCTTCCCTTACCGCCTCCACCATTGCCCCCGCCGGGAACGACTGCGCCATGGCAAACGCGCATCGGAAGTTTCAAGCTACCCGGTTGCCAGTAACAGTAATCACATAACGGTCTGCAGCGCACACCAGCTCTCTATTATCATTTGGGATCGTCCATCCTGGGCGATCCCAAATTTTTTCTGACGGCAATCTTCTCTTCGGTCGGTGAAATTCAACATTCCCGAAGTGGAAGCGGTGGAGCGGTTGAAGGATTTGATCCGCGAGCATGGCAAATGGGTGGACGCTGCCCCGCAAGGGAGCGCTTTGGAAACAGTTTCCTAACGCTCTCGACTCGATCCGTGGAAGTTTGACTCCTCTTCGGTCTCTGCGATACTTCCTCGCTTCTCTCCCCGGAAAGCCACTCTTCCATGGATAAAATCCGTAATATCGCCATCATTGCGCACGTCGATCACGGCAAGACGACGCTCGTTGATCAATTGCTGCGACAATCCGGCACGTTTCGCTCCAATCAAAAGATTGAGGAGCGCGTAATGGATTCAATGGATTTAGAGCGCGAAAAAGGAATTACAATTCGCGCCAAGAACGCGTCTTTTCATTGGAAAGATTACCGCATCAACATCGTCGACACGCCCGGCCACGCCGATTTCGGCGGCGAAGTCGAGCGGATCATGAAAATGGTGGACGGCGTGCTGTTAGTCGTCGATGCCCATGACGGACCGCAGGCGCAGACGCGCTTTGTTTTGCGCAAGGCGCTGGAAAACAAACTCAAGGCCGTCGTCGTCATTAACAAGATCGACAGGGAAAACGCGCGTCCACACAAGGTCGTCGACCTCGTATTTGATCTGTTTGTGGAGTTGAAAGCGACCGACGAACAACTCGATTTCCCAATCATTTACGCTAGCGCAAAGAACGGCTTCGCCACGCGTGAACTGCAAGAAAAGTCCGAAGACATGACACCGCTTTTCGAAGCAATTGTACAACATGTGCCGCCGCCGAAAATTTCAACCGAGCCATTTTTTCAAATGCTCGTATCAAACCTCGATTACAGCGATTACCTTGGGAGAATTGCGCTGGGGCGCATCGTAAGCGGTCGCGTCGCTGTCGGCGATCCAATGGTCTGCATTCACCGCGACGGCCGCCACGAACGGGCTACTGTCACCGCCCTGTTCACCCACGAGGGATTAGAGCCAGTTGAAATCAAGCACGCGAACGCCGGCGATATCGTTGGGCTAACCGGTTTCGAGGATATTTTCATCGGCGAAACCGTAACCGATTGCGAGGAACGCGCGCCACTTCAGTTCGTCGATATCGATCCGCCAACAATTCGCATGCGCATCCTCGTTAACGATTCGCCGTTTGCTGGGCGCGACGGAAGATTTGTGACCGCGCGGCATATTCGGGAGCGTTTGCTCCGAGAGACGCGCGGCAACGTTTCGCTTCAGGTCAACGACACCGACACCGCGGGCGCATTTGAGATCAACGCGCGCGGCGAAATGCAAATCGCAATCCTGGTGGAGCAGATGCGCCGCGAAGGCTATGAACTGATGGTCTCGCGCCCCGAAGTGATTTTTGGGCGAGCTGCGGATGGTGCCCTGCTCGAGCCACTTGAAAATCTGTATGTCGATCTACCGAATGAAAATCTAGGCGACATCTTGCAATCCATCGCTAATCGCAAAGGCGAGATTCTCGGCATGGACCATCACGCGTCGCGCGTATCAATCGAAGCGATCATGCCGACGAGAGGCTTGATTGGATTCGAGACCGATCTAGTCAACCTGACTCGCGGACAAGGATTGATGAGTCACCTTTTTCGCGAATACGCGCCGTTTAAGGGCGAAATCGGCGGACGCGGGCGCGGTGTAATGGTGTCGATGGAATCCGGGATCAGCACTGCTTACGCACTCAACAGTATTCAGGAGCGCGGCCGGCTTTTCATTGGGCCACAAGAGGACATTTACGAGGGAATGATCGTGGGCGAAAACGCGCGCCCGGAGGATTTACCAGTCAATCCGTGCAGGGAAAAGCACCTCACCAACATGCGCAGCCAGGGCGAAGGCAAAGGAATTCAACTGGAAGCGCCACTGCGGATGACCCTGGAGCGCGCGATCGAATACATCGATACAGATGAGTACGTGGAAGCAACGCCAAAATCGCTTCGCTTGCGCAAGCGTATTCTCGACGCGAATGCGCGGAAACGCGCTGCCGCCACTGCCGCGTAGCGAGGGCCCGAAAATCATAATAGCGGCATACTCCGCCGGCGGAGGCGACAGTTTTACAAACTGTTCCGTGATTCGCGGTCTGGAATTGTCAATGCCGCCAATCGGTACCGGTAGAAATTACTAGTTGTCGGTGTTGTTCTCGGGCAGCGTCGCCAGGACGCACCGAAATCCGTAAATTACGTCGCGATCATTCCGATCGATCACGTTTCGATACGAGGATTGCATCTCCAGGCGATTGCTCGTCGCCCAGGAACCGCCGCGCAGTACGCCCCAATCGCGGCCAGTTACAATGCTGTCGCCCTTATAAGTGTCGCCGCACCATTCCCACACGTTTCCGCCAAGATCATACAAGCCTAGCGAATTCGGTTTAAAACTTCCTACCGGCATCGTTGCGCCGGGGCGCTGCCCTGAGGCTGCAGAATAATTTCCTCCGTCGTTGGGCGGCGGCCATTGTTTTCCCCAGGGAAATTCATTCTTGATCTTACCGTCGCGCGCCTGTGGCGTGGCACCACTCTCGTTAACCAGGCCAACTGCCACGCTCCACTCGAGATCGGTAGGGAGACGGTAGGCTTGTTGATCTTCAATCAAATTCTCCTCACGCTCCTTGTCGGTCAGCCATTTGCAAAATGCCTTCGCGTCGAACCAGTTTACTTTCACGACTGGATGAGTTGCTGTCTGCGGAAAGTCGGCGGGCTCATAACGCCGTCCGGTTGCACGGCAAAAAGCTTGGTAATCTTGCACCCGCGTTTCCCACGCCGACATATGAACGTTGCTGAGGGGAACGAATTTCATCCCTAGCGAATTGGTAAACGGCTGCTCGGAAGCGGGACCGGCGCTCTTTTCCAGGCGCGCCGCCAAAAACGTCTGCTGTTGCGGTTCCACTTTGCCACTGACGGAAGTCGCTTTGTAACCAGCGAGCCGCAACTCGTAAGCTGCATTGCCCGGCTTTACTTCCTCGATCACCAGCGGTGTTTGCCCGAGCTTTTTCCCGTTCGCTATGACGGTCGCGCCTCCCGGCGCGCTGGTGATCTTGACGCTGCCATTCGCAAAGACAAAGTGGGCGATGTTTTCGCGCTGCGCGTCAGCGTCGATTCTTTTCCGTTCGTCAGGCCATCCGTCGAGATGCGCCAGCAGTTCGTGCGGGCGCGACGGTAAGTCCAGGCGCAGCGGCGTGCGGCCGCGCGATTTTGCGTCGACAAAAATTTCGGCGCCGCTTGGCTCGCTCGTGACGTTGGTGATCGCACTGACAAAGGCAAATGACTTGTTCGTTGTCTCGCCCCGTTGTAATTCGACTTCGTCTTGCATCCACCAATCGCCCCGATGCGCCATCAGCGAATATTTTCCCGTCGGAAGATCAACGATTGACTGCGGTGTCACGCCTTCGCGCGTTACCTGACCGTCTTCGCTTCGGAGCGAAAACTGTGCGCCAGCTGGTTCAGATTTGATTTGCAGCGCACCTTTACTCCGCACGAGATGAACCGCAGGCAAGTCAACCGGGCGTTTGCTGCTTAAATCGAGATTCGTTTCCAGCGGATCATACCCCGGAGCCATGATACGCAGCTTGTATTTGCGCGGCTCGAGATCTTCGAATGTGGCCGGACTCTTCTGCGCGTGATCGCCTAACACGACGAGAGCCCCGGCCGGAGCGGTTTGAATCGTCAGGTGTAGATCGATCCCGCTGCTGGGAGATTCGCGTTCCAGCCAGAACCAAATCCCCGCGACTGAAAGCGCCAGAACGAACGTCATGGCAAATAAGATTTTCGCGCGCGATTTTTTCCGAGGCTCGCCAGCCTCGAGCACCGCGAGATCGCGACGCAATGCCTCAGCCGATCCGTAACGCTTTTTCGGGTCATTCGCACACGCTTTTATGAGCACTTGATTGAGTTGCAACAGCTGCTCCCGGTCCGGCCGAGTGCTCAATTGTGAATCGATCTCTGGAAAATCGAGCCGGTCTTTTCCAGTGCAAATCTCGTAAAGAAGTTTGCCCAGACTGTAAATGTCCGCGCGCGGGGTGCCCGGGCCTTCCGGCGGTACGTAACCTTCCGTTCCAACGAATGATTGTTGTCCGCTAGCAGCCACTAATCCGATGTCGGCCAGTTTCGGTACGCCCTCGATGAAAATGATATTCGATGGCTTGATGTCGCGATGCGTTAGTCCGCGCGCGTGCAACGCCTCGAGCGCTTTCGTTAATGAGAGCCCGAGGCGAATCGATTCATCAGCGGGGAGGCACTCATGCCGCGCGATGTCGCTTTTCAAGGTGCGCGGTTCATAATTGACGATGTCGATCTTGCAGCCAGCCAAATGATCGTCGGCTAGCTCCATGCTGTAATAGAGATAATCTGCAGTCCGGCCGACGTGAAGAATGTCAACGAACCCATCGTGTGCGCGCGAGATGGGTTCGAATGCGGACATGCCTTCGAACTCCCGTAGAAACGTGCGCTCGGTTTCAAACGTGCTGCGGTACACAACTTTCACCGCCCGAAATGCACCGGTCACCGTCCGCGCTAGCCAAATCTCCCCGTAACCGCCGCGGCCGATCACACGTAGCAATTCGTGATCAGGGATAATCGGGATCTGAGCAGTGACTTCGCGGGGAATGCCCGATTTTACACAAGGCGCGACCGCGAGGCAATTCCGGGGAGCCGATCAGCGATCGATCTTTTCCAGGGCTTTAATCTCCTTTTTCAGGAGCGCCGCCACGCGGTGCCGCGCAAGATAGACTTGGCCGACACTGACTCGGAGTCGTTCGGCAACTTTTTGCGCCGGCCATTCTTTGCGTACGTAACAATCAAAAATTTGAAACTGTTTTGGATCGATTTTCCTCTTCACGCGCGCGATCGCGGCTTCCAATAAATTCTCTTTCCACCCCGTTTCCCAGACCGCATCAAGATCGACAATCCTCGAATCAGGGACACGGTCGATAGTTGCCGTGAAACTATCGTCCTGCAAATTCGGGCGTTTCGCACCTTCCGGTTCACGTTTGCGGAATTGATCGGCGACGCGCCACCTGGTGATTTGTAAGAGCCAGCCTTTGAACGAGCCGACTGCCGGATCGTATTTCAACCTATCGATGTTCTTGGCCACGGTGATGACTGTTTCCTGAACGACTTCCTGTGCTTCGGCGTCCGCCAGGCCGGATTTTCGCGCCGCCGAGTAAATCAGTTTCCAATAAGTGTCGAAAAACTCCTGCCAACGCCGTTGATCGTCCCAGTTGGCCAGGCGATCAACCAGGCTGCGGCGCGTGGCAATCAACCCGCTGTTCTTCATATCGATCTTCTAACGCAGTTCTGCCCACAGGCACAATAATATCGATTTTCTGAAAGATTCCTGCTGAAGTCACGTATCCTCCTTATGAATACAAACACCCTCCTCACCCGATCACTTCAGCTGGCTGCCCGGCCGTTTCTGCTTCTTTTCAAGTTTCTAAAGAAGATCGCTGTCGCGGTCTTCGGCCGGCTACAATGGAGTCCGCCGCGCTGGCTTTCACAAAGCGGCGCCGCCTTCTCCAATTTCAATCGCGCACATCCCCTCATCACGGCTTCGGGAATCATCGCCATCATTCTGCTCGCATGCGGGACGGCCTGGACGCTGCACTGGTATCAACATCGACCCAAGCCGCGCTACGTAAGCGTTATAATTGAGGCGGTTCCCCTAACGAAGTTGGAGAAGGACCTGACTTTTCCAACGCTTGATATTCGATTCAGCGATTCCGCGGCGCGCCTGGAAGATAAAGATAAAACATCTCTGCAGGGCGTCCGGCTCGATCCTCCGTTAACCGGTAAATGGATGTGGGCTAACGACAAACATTTATTCTTCAAACCAACGGAGGACTGGTCGGCCGACCAAAAATTTAAGGTCATCTTCGACAAGAAATTCTTTCCACCGCACATCAAGTTGGAGCGATTGACTTACGAGTTCCAGACGCCGCCGTTCCAAATCGCAATCAAACAACTTGAACTCTATCAGGACCCAGCTAATCCGACCCAACGGCAGATCACCGCGACACTGGAACTGACGCACGCAGTCGAGCCCAGTGAATTAGATCGACATATCCAACTTGAGATGATCGGCGGGTCAGCTGTGTTTCCGCCTTCCGATCCGGCGCCGCATTTTACACTTACTTACGGATTGCATCGGCGCCTCGCGTATTTGCGGAGCTCGAACGTAACGCTGCCGGACAAGGAAGATTTTATGAAGCTCGAGCTGAGCAAAGATGTTCGGACTGTGCAAGGTGGAGCCCTAACTCGGGACGCGGCCGAAGAAAAGCTGCTCATTCCTTCAAATGGGACCGCATTTCAGATCAAATCCATCGAGGGAAATATTGCCCGGAACAAGAATGGCGAACCCGAGCAGGTCCTGATTCTAAACACGACGGCGGACATCAGCGGCAGCGAGCTGGCTAAAGCCATTCAGATCCGGCTGCTACCGAAGCGTGAGGCTGAAAAGACCGAAGAAAGCGATTCGGGAAGCTCCAATTCGGGATCCGCCGATCAAAGTGACGAAACCGACGAAAACAGGCGAAGCGCCGAATCGGAAGAGGACGAAGTAGATGACACGGCGGAATCCGATAATGCGCCTAAATGGCAAAGTCCAACCGACGTGCCGGATGATGTGCTCGAGCAAGCCAGGAGAATTGAATTCACGGTCGTTCCCTCGGAAAGGGCACAGGATCGACAACATGCTTTTAAACTACGTGTCGAATCGGAAGGCGAGCTCTACGTTCGTGTCGCAAAAGGAGTGCGCGCATTCGGTGATTATCCTTTAGCGGAAGATTACAACGCCGTCGTTGCCGTGCCGCAACTTCCGCGCGAAGTGCAGATCGAAGGTCAAGGAGGTCTGCTTGCGCTCAACGGCGACAGGAAATTGTCGATCCGTTCACGCGCTTTGCCAGCGGTCGAATTTGAAGTCGCGCGCGTCGCCACCACTCAGATCAACCATCTCGTTAGCCAGACTGAAGGGAAGTTCGAAGACCCGGAGTTCCGGGCGCCGCGGTATTTCAACAAGGAGAACATCTCTCGAATTGCGATCGAGCAACAGCCGATTGCGCTGGAAAACAAATGGAAGGCGAATTACTCGGCGTTTGATTTCGCGGAGCATCTCCGCAAACCAGCGGATGGCGGGAGTGAGCGCGGCCTTTTCTTTCTGACCGCACGCGGCTGGGACCCGGTGAAAAAGAAACCGATAAAGTCGGCCAGAGATAGCAGATTCTTGCTCGTTACCGACATCGGAATTCTGACCAAGAAAAATACCGACGGCACCAGCGACGTTTTTTTGATGTCGGTCAAAAATGGCCAACCGATCAATGGCGCCACAGTGGAAATTCTGGGCAAAAACGGCGTGCCGATCCAGACGGCCCAAACGGGCGCAGACGGTCATTGCGCTTTCCCTTCTGTTGAAAAATCGGAGCGCGAGAAAACGCCGGTGGCGTTTGTGGCGCGCAATGGCGACGACATCGCGTTCATGCCGTTCGCGCGCGAAGACCGTGTCCTGAATTTTTCGCGCTTCGAGATTGAAGGAGCACAGAACATCGCGCCGGAAGGTCTGGACGCGTTCGTTTTCACCGAGCGGGGCGTTTACCGGCCTGGAGACGAAATTCACATCGGCATGGTGGTGAAACAGCGAAGCTGGGGCGGCAATCTCAAAGGTTTGCCCATTGAAACCGAAGTGGTGGATGCGCGCGATCTGCCGGTGCAGACAAAGAAACTTACTTTGCCGGAGACTGGCTTTACCGAACTCAGCTATCAAACCGCCAATGAATCGCCGACCGGCCTCTACACGTTCAACGTTTACCTGATCAAAAATAACAAGCGCTCGAGTTTGCTCGGTTCCGCTACGGCGCAGGTGAAAGAGTTTCTCCCCGATCGCATGAAAATCGAGACGCAGCTTTCCAAAGCTGCGCCGCGCGGCTGGATTCATCCCAAGGAAATGCACGCGTCTGTTGCACTGGCCAATCTTTACGGCACGCCCGCGACGGATCGGCGTGTAACAGGCAAGGTTGAGCTCGAGCCGGCGGCATTTTCATTTCCGGAGTTTCGCGACTTCACTTTCTTCGATCCGCTGTTTGATGAAAACAAATCTCGGGCGGAGCAAACGGTCGATCTCGGCGAACAGAAAACCGATGGCGAAGGCCACGCGGACTTTGATTTGCAACTCGAACGGTTCGCCGATGCGACTTACGCGATGCGATTCATTGCGGAAGGCTTCGAAGGCGAAGGCGGGAGGAGCGTTACAGGCGATGTCGGCGCACTTGTTTCCGCCCTGCCTTACGTGATCGGCTACAAAGCCGATGGCGACCTGCGTTACATCGAGATGAACAAACCGCGCGGCGTCGATCTAGTCGCAGTGG
>Ga0193724_1000391_pt1 | contig 10580 bp, 7 predicted proteins | sample H2a1metaG_FD_146005 | JGI IMG/M metagenome (GOLD analysis project Ga0193724, IMG submission 146005) | Soil microbial communities from a riparian zone of the East river system, Colorado, United States - H2a1 | ecosystem: Environmental > Terrestrial > Soil > Riparian zone | place: USA: East River... | reverse complement strand
GAGAGCAGGGCGAGACAGAGGCGGCGTATCGTTGCTATACGCAGAGCTTGATTCACGCGGAACAGTGCGGCTCGATCGCCTGCAAGGCGCACGGCTTCAACTGCCTCGCAATAATTGCGCAGCGTCGCGGCAATCTTGCCGAGAGCGAAAGGCTTTACCTGCAGGCCGCGGAGTTTGCGGGTAAGGCAGGTGATGTCCGCCTCCTCGGGATGATCGAGCAGAACCGCGGAGTGCTTTTCAACATGCGCGGAAACTTCGTCGCCGCCGAAGCCCGTTACTCGAACAGTCTCGGTGCCTTCGAGCGTGCGAATGACGATGAGGCGATATCCTGGGTCCTCAATAACATCGGCATGCTTTACACAAAGCTCGGCCACTATCAGCGTGCGATCGAGATCTTTGGCCGAGGCTTGGCGATTGCGAAGTCGCGTCACGATTCGCTGGTGGAGAGCGTTCTCGTCCTGAATCTCGCTCTGGTCTGGGTTGCGATCGGAAAACTGGACGATGCCGAGAGGGCATGCGCGTCCTCGCTCGCGGAGGCGCAAGCTCGCGGCGACAATCTCACGATCGCCGAGGCGCTCAAGTGCCGCGCTAGAATCGAGCGCGAGCGCGGAGCGTTCCACGAGAGCATCGCCACGCTGCGGATCGGGATCTTCGAGGCCGAGGGTCTCGAGGACCGGCTGCTCCAGGCCGAAATGCTCCGCGAGTTCGGACAGACATCGAGGGCGCTCGGGAATTCCGCCGATGCGCGCTTGGCCTGGCAGGAAGCGGCCGAGTCGTTCGAGGATGTGGGCGCGCGGCACGAAGCGGCCGAAATCAACGCTTTGTTGGCCTCTCTGGCCACCTAACTCGCCTCTTGGGAGCGCCCTGCTCCCGTTACGTGTCCATTGGTCGCAAGTGCCAGGAAATGGGTGACTTGCCTCCCCATTTCCTCGTCTCCTACATAGCCCCCAGAACCCGTTGCGGGCGCCATTTGCACGTTAACCTCCATTCCGCGCGCGGACCATTTCGTTTTCGCGTGAAAAGGAAACGGTGTAACTATCTCAGCCCGATCGCAGCAGGCGTCGGGGGACCGTTGGGACTCACATGTAATCGGTGAGAGCTCGGCCCTCCGCGAAGTAATCGCTCTCGCGACACAGGTGGCAGCCAGTCGCAGCATGACGGTCTTGCTAGTTGGAGAGACGGGAACGGGCAAAGAGCTTTTTGCGCGTGGCCTTCACGCGGCAAGCGTCCGTGCGACTGAGCCGTTCGTGGCGATCAATTGCGCCGCGATCCCCGAGACGCTTCTGGAAAGCGAGCTGTTCGGGCACGAACCCGGCGCATTTACCGATGCTCGCGTGCTCAAGCGTGGACTGTTCGAGGTCGCCGGGTCGGGAACGATTTTTCTCGACGAGGTAGCCGAGCTACCCCTCAAGCTTCAGGCGAAACTGCTGCGCGTGGTTGAAGACCGCCGCTTTCGCCGGCTTGGAGGTTCGGAAGAGCGAGCACTCTCGGCGCGCATCATCGCCGGCACCAACTCTTCGCTCGAGTCGGCTGTGACCGACAACCGCTTTCGAGCTGACCTCTTCTATCGACTGAACGTTGCGCGAATCGAGTTGCCCGCACTGCGCGAGCGCGAAGGCGACATCCCGATTCTCGCGCACTACTTCGTCAAACGCCATTCAGAAGCCGAAGGCCGCGAGAATCTGCGTCTCGGGCAGGATTCAGTGAGCGCGCTCGAGAGACATCGCTGGCCGGGCAACATTCGAGAGCTCAAGAACGTCATCGAACGGGCGGTGGTTGTCTGCACGGGTGATGTCATTCAGCCCCATCACCTTTCGCTGCAGCGGCGCTCGTTCATTCCACTGGTCGAGACTCCCGCCGGCGGCGTGATCCGCATTCCAGCCGAAGGAAAATCCCTCCAGGCCATCGTCGACGAAGCAATTCACACGACGATCGGATTGACAGGCGGAAATCTGAGCGCAGCCGCCCGCATTCTGGGAATCTCGCGGCCGACGCTGGCGAGAAAACTTCGCGACGAAGGTTCTTCCCGTCGCACAATCCTCGCTTCATCATGAGCAGGCGTTCCACTCCTCGCCAAGGCGAAGTGGAATCGGTGGAGATCAGTGCACTCGTCGATGAGGCAAAGCGAGCGGAACGCGAGGGCCGCTGGAGTGATGCATCGGCTCGGTACGAGGCACTAGTGCGCAACCCGTTCGCCAACGATGAGACGAGACTCTGCGCGCTTCGCTGGCTGGGAAGAGCATATCTGGAGCAGGGGAATCGCGGCGCCGCTATCGATGTTCTCGAAGCAGCAGTTGCCGCCGCGACCCAGGCGGGCTCGAAATCCGCGATCGCGCATGCGCTCAACGTCGTCGCGATAGTCCATCAGACCGGCGGGGATCTCGACCGCGCGGAATCGATGTACACCGAGGCGAGACGAACGGCGGAGTCCATTGGCGACGCCCAAGCGCTGGCGATGATCGACCAGAATCTGGGTACCGTGGCCAGCATTCGGGGTGATATGTGGAGTGCCCTCGAAGCGTTCCACCGAAGCCTCGATGGTTACCGAAAGCTCGAAATGCGGGACCAGGCGGCGCAGGTGCTCAACAACATCGGGTTAGCGTATACCGATCTCGGCCAACTCGACCGCGCGGAAGCGGCGTACACTGAAGCCGAACACACGTTCGGCGAAGAGCAGGATGAAACCAACAAGCTGAACGTCGCGCTTAATCAAGTCCAGCTTTGCATCGCGACGGGGCGCTTCGACGAGGCAATGGAGCGGGCCGAGCCGCTGCTGGCATTGACGGGAGAAATCGCGCCCTCCTGGCGTGGCGAGGTATTCAGGCACGTAGGTGTCATCGCGCGCGAGCGTGGAGATTACGTCAAGGCTGCAGAATATCTCGGGCGAGCGTGCGAGTGCGCCGACGAATCGGAGGATCTGCTGCTCAAGGCCGACGTCACCGAGCAATTGGCCGAGCTGTATTGGACGCAGAAACGGCACCGCGACATGCTCGCGAATCTCAATCAGTCACACGCCCTCTACTCGAGGCTGAAGGCGCAACACCGGGTGGTTCAGGTGGAGCGAAGAAACGCCGCGCTCGAGGCCCGATTCCTGGAAATGGCGCACCAGTGGGGCGACTCAATTGAGAGCAAGGATCATTATACCCAGGGCCACTGCCAACGCGTGGCTTTCTTTGCGTGTGTGCTGGCCGATAGCGCCGGAATGGATTCGCGCTCGCTGTTCTGGTTCCGGCTTGGCGCCCTGCTTCACGACATCGGGAAGATCATCGTGCCTACCGAGGTGCTCAACAAGGCGAGCGGGCTAAGCGAAGAAGAATGGGCGATCATGAAGCGCCACCCCGAAGCTGGTCTCGAGCTGGTATCCGACATTGATTTCCCGGGGGACGTTCGCGCGATCATCCGGAATCACCACGAGCGCTGGGACGGGACGGGATATCCCGACAAGCTATCCGGGGAAGAAATTCCGTTCGCGGCGAGAATCCTGTGTGTTGCCGATGTCTATGATGCGCTGACGACGCCGAGATCGTATCGAGACGGCTTGTCGCATGCGCGAGCCGCTGAAATGATGCGGGCACAGAAAGGTCAGTTCGATCCATATTTGCTGGACACGTTCCTGGAATGGGCAGGCAGCATGTCACCGGAGCGCGCGACACCTGCTGGTGTGCCTATTTTCGTAGAGGGGAGTCCGAGCACTTTTGGACACAGGGGATCCATGGAATCCACCATGTGAATGGAAGACGCCGGCGATAGAAACCACTACATGAATGGAAGAGTCCAGCGATCGGAGCCACCGAACAACCCTGCACAATCACCGCAACGATGAGAACTACAGCATGATTCTCCGGAATTACATCCGTGGAACCAAGCACGCATTTCCGTGCTGGCGTCCGTTCCTGGTTGCGACCGCGGCGATGTTCCTGGTTTGCGCATGTTCGACTGACAAAGGCGTGGGCGGAACAGTCGTACTCTCATCGTCGGCGGACGCGGACATTCTTTTCCCCCCGCTCACTCTCACGCTGCAGGGAAGGCAGGTACTCGATCAGGTTTTCGACAACCTGGCCGACATAGGTCCTTCGCTCAACACGGTCGGCGATGTCGGATTTACACCCAGGCTGGCAGATCGTTGGAGCTGGAGCGCGGACTCGCTGTCGATCTCATTTCATATAAATCCGAGGGCGCGCTGGCACGACGGAGTGCCGGTCACCGCAAATGATGTGAAGTTCACGTTTCAGCTCGTGAAGGATACTTCGCTTGCCTCACCGCTCGCGTCGAACCTGGACAACATCGATTCGGTATCCGTGCCCGATTCGCTGACCGCCGTCGTGTGGTTCCACCAGCGCGCTCCGGATGCGTTCTTCAAGGCAGCCAGTCCGGTGGCCATTCTTCCCGCTCATCTGCTAAGCAAGATTGCGCCGGCCGATATCCACCAGAGCGGCTTCGTACGAGCGCCGGTCGGCACCGGGCGATTCCGTTTCGGTGCATGGGAGCGTGGATCGCGGATCATGATTCAGGCGGACAGCACCAACTATCGGGGCAGACCCACTGCCGATCGGGCGATTTGGTTGCTGGCCGCCGACTATCAAGCGGCGTCGGTCCGATTCCTGAGCGGCACAGCGGATTTCCTGGATGTCGTCAAGCCCGAGCTGATCCCGCAGGTGAAGGCGAAGGGTGCCGACATCATCGTGTCATCGGGAAGTCTCGACTACGGCTATGCCGCTTTCAACTTGCGCAACGCGAACAATACAGGCCCACACCCCATTTTCGGAGATCGTGAGACACGCCGCGCCCTCGTCATGGCGGTCGATCGATCCGCGATTGTCGGCAACGTGTTCGACACACTGGGATTGGTGGCGCACGGACCGGCCACCCGGATCATGCCGACCAGCGATACGACAATTGGTGTTCCGTACGATCCGCAACAGGCGGCGCGGACTCTCGACTCGCTTGGCTGGAAGCGTCGGGCGGACGGGCTTCGGGCTCGCGGTAAAACGCCGCTTGCGTTCGCGCTCATGGTCTCTAACTCGAGCCCGATTCGATTGAAGGTCTCTGTACTCCTTCAGGAGCAGTGGAGAAAAGCGGGAGCCAATGTTCGCATCGAGCAACTCGAGCTGAACACCTTTGGCGGCCGGATGGAGGATCGAAAGTTCGACGCGCTTCTCAACGCCTGGCACATCGATCCGACTCCTTCATCCGTGCGCGAGGAATGGGCGAGCTCCGAGATCAAGAAGGGTGGGTACAACGCGACGTCGTACCGGAGTCCGGCGTTCGACGCCGTGATCGACAGCGCGGTGAGAGAGATGAACCCGTTGCGGAGCGTTCAGCTTTATCGACGCTCTTATCGGATTCTCACCGACGACGCGCCGGCGATGTGGATCTACGAGCTGCGCAACGTGCACGGCGTCTCGAAGCGGATACACCCCGTTGGGATTCGGCCCGATGCGTGGTGGGCGGGTCTTGCAGATTGGAGCGTCACCGAGCCGCTAGGGGCGAATGGAACCGCGAAGTGAAGAATATCTGCCAAGGAACTGTAAGTAAAAGGGGGCCGACTGAACTCAGTCGGCCCCCTTTTACTTTGTCGAGCGGAGTTATTTCTTCTCGTCCACGATCTCGTAGTCAGCTTCAACCACGTCGTCCGCAGGCTTTGCCGCGCCGTCCGCCCCTGCAGTCGCTCCGGCGGGCTGACCAGCTTCCGGCTGCGCCCCGGCCTGACCCTGCTGCTGGTAGAACGCCTGGCCGGCTTCGCTGAACACCTTCGTCAGCTCTTCCTGCGCCGCGCGGATCTCGGTCATGTCGTCGCCTCGGAGCGCCTTGCGGGCCCGCTCGACGGCGGCATCGACCTTCGCCTTCGTATCTGGAGTGACCTTGTCGCCCCACTCCTTCACGTTCTTCTCGACTTCGTACGTCATCGAGTCGAGGCGATTGCGCGCGTCGATCGCTTCTCTCGCCTTCTTGTCCTCGGCCGCGTTCTTCTCCGCGTCCTTGACCATGCGATCGATCTCGGCGTCCGAGAGTCCGCTCGACGCCTCGATGCGAATCTTCTGCTCCTTGCCCGTGGCCTTGTCTTTCGCAGTCACGTGAAGAATACCGTTGGCGTCGATGTCGAAGGTCACCTCGACCTGCGGCATGCCCCGTGGTGCGGGCGGAATTCCGGTGAGCTGGAATTTGCCGATGGTCTTGTTGTAGGTCGCCAGCTCGCGCTCGCCCTGTAGAACGTGGATCTCCACCGTCGTCTGATTGTCGTCAGCCGTCGAGAAGGTCTCGCTCTTCTTGGTCGGGATCGTGGTGTTACGCGGGATGAGCACCGTGGTGACTCCACCGAGCGTCTCGATACCGAGTGAGAGCGGAGTGACGTCGAGCAACAGCACATCCTTCTGCTCGCCGGTGAGAACCGCGCCCTGGACCGCGGCACCGATCGCCACTACTTCGTCCGGGTTCACGCCCTTGTTCGGATCCTTGCCGAAGAACTTCTTGACGATCTCCTGGATCTTGGGGATGCGTGTCGAGCCACCGACGAGAAGAACCTCGTCGATCTCGTTCGGCTTGATGCCCGCGTCCTTGAGCGCCTGCTCCATCGGTGGAATCGTACGCTGGATCAGGTCGTCCACGAGCTGCTCGAACTTCGCTCTGGTGAGAGAATAGTTGAGGTGCTTGGGGCCGCTCTGATCGGCGGTGATGAAGGGAAGGTTGATGTCCGTCGTCTGCGTCGTCGACAATTCCATCTTCGCCTTCTCGCCCGCTTCCTTGAGGCGCTGAAGCGCCATCGGATCCTTGGAGAGATCGATTGCCTGGTCGCGCTTGAACTCCGTCACGAGCCAGTCGATTACGCGCTGGTCGAAGTCGTCGCCACCGAGGTGTGTGTCACCATTGGTGGACTTCACTTCGAACTGACGCGAACCCTCGACGTCGTACAGCTCGAGCACCGAGATGTCGTACGTTCCGCCGCCGAGATCGAAGACGGCAACTTTCTCGTCCTTCTTCTTGTCGAGTCCGTAGGCGAGTGCCGCCGCGGTTGGCTCATTGATGATGCGGAGCACGTCGAGACCGGCGATCTTGCCGGCGTCTTTGGTCGCCTGGCGCTGCGAGTCGTTGAAGTATGCAGGCACCGTAATGACTGCCTTCTCGACTTTGTAGCCGAGGTAGTCTTCCGCGGTCTGCTTCATCTTCTGAAGGATCATCGCGGAGATCTCGGGCGGAGAATAGCGCTTGCCCTGGACTTCGACCATCGCGACGTCGTTCGGCCCAGCGACGACCTTGTAGGGGACGCGCTTGATCTCTTCGGTGACTTCCGACACCTTGCGCCCCATGAAGCGCTTGATGGAGAAGACCGTGTTCTGGGGATTGGTTACAGCCTGTCTCTTTGCGATCTGACCAACGAGCCGTTCGCCATCCTTCGTGAAGCCGACGACCGAGGGCGTGGTCCGTCCACCTTCGGCGTTGGGGATGACGACGGGGTCTCCGCCTTCCATCACCGCAACAACGGAGTTGGTGGTACCTAGGTCGATGCCAATTACTTTATCTGCCATCTCTGATTCTCCTGGCGTTCAGCCGATACGGCTCCTGCCGTTTTTGGACGTCTTGTAAGTGGGGCGTATTCCGCGCCACACCGGTTAGAGGCAAGCGCAGGGCCGTATTTTTCTGCCATAACGGCGTGGTTTCGCAACGCATGGGCGCCGGAGTTGCGCCAACTTGCTCGGTCGGACTCAAGTTGCCATCTTGGCGCATCGCGATTCATTCACTTTCGAGGGAGCCATTGATGAGCCGCCCCGTCTCGATCTCGTCAGCCGCCCTCGTCATCCTGTCAATCAGCGCTGCTGTCCCGATGGAGCCGCAGGCGGCCCGAGTTCCAAGGCAGGTCGATGTGATCGCAAGCAACTATGCCTTCCTGCAATTGCCCGCACGGATCCAGGCCGGACCAACCCTATTCACTTTTGCGAATCAGGGCAAAGTTCAGCACGAGCTCAATCTTGCCCGTCTCAAGCCAGGCGTGACAATGGAGGATTTCGTCAACGCGCGAGAGGACCAACCTCGCCGCAGGGAGTTGATCGACAGGTCGGTCGGAATTCTGATTGCCGGCCCGGGCAACACACCCGATGGACGGATATTGGTCAACCTGATGAGGGGAGTGACCTATGTAGTTTTCTGCAACCTCAGAGACAAGCTGGACGCGCCAGGGCACCTCATGTTCGGCATGTACACGAGTTTCACGCCAAAAGTAGTTGGGACGCTGCGGCTAGAGCGCATCGGCGAGCTCGGGACTCCGCTAAATTTCGCGGTCACAACCACGACCTGTCCCCTCAAACGCATACGTAAGTAAGTGATCCCGCTCAGCGACGAGCTTCCCACCATTCGCACGCCGTGGATGACCTACGCCATCCTGACCGCGATGTTCCTGACGTGGATTTTCGTCCAGGGGGCAGGTTTCGATCAGCAAGCGCTCGCAGCCAGTGTATGCAACCTCGGTATGGTGCCCGGTGAGCTGACCCATCTGGCGCCACTCGGCGAGGCAGTTCCGCTGGGGCGCAACATCTCCTGCGTAGTAGACAATGATCCGATCAATATCCTCACCCCATTCACGTCGATGTTTTTGCACGGGGGGTGGGGGCACATCCTTGGCAACGCGCTCTTCTTCTGGGTGTTCGGCAACAACATCGAGGACAGCCTCGGTCACTTCCGGTTCCTGGTGTTTTATCTGGTGTGCGGGCTCGCAGCGGCGATTGCGCACATCCTTGCCCAGCCAGCCTCTCCAATCCCGACTGTAGGCGCGTCAGGAGCCATTTCCGGAATACTCGGCGCCTATCTCGTCCTCTATCCGCGGGTTCGGGTCCGGATGCTTTTCTTCTTCATCATCTTCTTCAAGGTGATTCCGATTCCAGCCTGGCTGGTTCTGATCTGGTGGTTCTTCTGGCAGATAGTGGCGGCGCTTCCCGAGCTGACGAATGGGGCAGATCTCAGCGGGGGAGTTGCCGTCTGGGCACATGTCGGGGGGTTTCTCACCGGAGTTCTGCTGGTGAAGCTCTTCGAGAACCGACGGTTGGTGGTGAGGCGCACTACAGCCGCGTAGCAGATCGGAGCGCTCGCTGATTGGCAGCCCTGAGGTTCCGATTGGTAGCTCCAATGTCGGGTCCGGGATAGATTCCTCGCCGAGCTGACATCGAACGAGCCTAGGGGCTTTCGACCACAACGGAGATGGTGCTTTGCGGATCCTTCCTCGCGACGAAAAGTTTTACGACATGTTCACCGAGCTGGCAAAAAGGCTTACCGCCTCGGCGACGATTCTTCAGGAGATGTTCCAGGACCCTACCCACCTCGATGCGAAGGTCACGGCCATCAAGGGACTGGAACACGAAGCGGACAACCTGACCCACGACATAATCGATCGTATCGACCGGACCTTCGTCACGCCGTTCGACCGGGAGGACATCCACGCGCTCGCTTCCGAGCTGGACGATGTGATCGACCTGATAGATGGCACCGCGCGCCGAGCTCAGATCTTTCGGGTGCAGCGGGCCCGGCCCGCGGCGGTCGTGCTGGCAGAGGTGCTGGCGCGGGCAAGCTGCGCGGTAGAGGAAGGGGTGCGCGAGATGAAGAACGCAAAGCAGGTATTCGCCATCAGCGAGAAGCTGAAGGTTCTCGAGGAGGAGGGCGACGCGGTTTATCACGAAGCAATGGGGAAGCTTTTTGCCGAGGGCGGCGACGCGCTCGAGGTCATCAAGTGGAAGGATCTCTACGACAAGCTCGAGGATGCGCTCGACCAGTGTGAGGATGTCGGAAATGTGCTGCAAAGCATCGCACTGAAGAACGCGTAGTGATCTACTACGTCGTCGCGATCGTTCTGATCGCGTTTGTTTTCGACTTCATAAACGGCTTTCACGACTCGGCGAACTCGATCGCCACGATCGTGGGAACGCGGGTTCTCAGCCCGTTTGCCGCGGTGCTCTGGGCGGCGTTCTTCAATTTCACGGCGGCGTTCACCGCCGGCGAGCTCGTGGCCAAGGCGATCCAGACGGGAATCATCCGGACGGACATCGTCACGCCCAACGTAATTCTCGCCGGGTTGCTGGGCGCGATCGCGTGGAATCTCATAACGTGGTTCTATGGCATTCCCTCGAGCTCATCGCACGCGCTGATCGGCGGTTATGCCGGGGCGGGCGTGGCGAAAGCTGGATGGAGCGCGATCACGTGGGGCACGAAGTGGATCCAGACGTTGTCCTTTATTGTCATCTCGCCGCTCGTCGGCGGACTCGCCGGCTTTACCCTGATGGTCGCTGTCTATTGGACGTTCAAGAACATGGGTCCCGCGCGCGTCGATCGGTTTTTTCGGAGCATGCAACTGGTCAGTTCGGCGTTCCTGTCTCACGCGCACGGTGCGAACGACGCGCAGAAGACGATGGGAATCATCGTCGGCCTGCTGGTATCGGTGAAGCCGCTAACGGCAACGCAAACGGGATTCTTTCACCACCTCTACGTGTCGGGTGATGGGATTCCCCTCTGGGTCAAAATGGGCGCATATACGGCGATCTCCCTTGGTACACTGTCTGGCGGGTGGAGAATCGTCCACACCATGGGATCGCGTATAACGC
>Ga0193724_1000390_pt1 | contig 10583 bp, 9 predicted proteins | sample H2a1metaG_FD_146005 | JGI IMG/M metagenome (GOLD analysis project Ga0193724, IMG submission 146005) | Soil microbial communities from a riparian zone of the East river system, Colorado, United States - H2a1 | ecosystem: Environmental > Terrestrial > Soil > Riparian zone | place: USA: East River... | reverse complement strand
TGATGTATCCGTTCTACGACAAGGCGGTGAAAGCCGGGATCACAACGCTATGCATCCACAAGGGTCTGCTGCCGCCCGATTACGAGAAATCCTTCGCCGGCGTATGGGAGTACGCAACCGCCTGGGACATCGGCAAGGCTGCCAAGGACTGGCCGCAGATGAACTTCGTCATCTATCATTCGGCGCTGCGTCCGTTCCTCGAGCTGCCCGACCAGGCCTGGGCCGAGTTCGAGTCCACAGGCCGCATCCGCTGGGCCAGCGATCTCGCGGAAATTCCGCAGAAGTTCGGAGTCACCAACGTCCACGCCGAGCTTGGCACGTCGTTTGCCAACTCGGCCGTGGCGCATCCCAAATTCTGCGCTGCCCTGGTCGGCACGCTGATCAAGGGCATGGGGGTCGACCATGTCCTGTGGGGCACCGACTCGGTTTGGTACGGGTCGCCCCAGTGGCAGATCGAGGCGCTGCGTCGGCTCGAAATTCCCGAGGATATGCAGAAGAAATATGGTTTTGCGCCGCTCGGTGGCGCCGATAGCGCGATCAAGCAGTTGATCTTCGGCGGCAACGCGGCCCGCATGTACCGGATCAATCTCAAGGCCGCCGACAATATCCGGATGCCAACCTTCTCCGAGGACCGGCTGGGCGCCCTCAAGAGCGAGTATGAGCTCGCCGCCAGGGAGCCCTCGAATCTGCGTTACGGCTACGTCCGGACTGTCTGATCGCGGTTTGGGTTTGCCCATCGGAAGATTCTGCGGCGAAACGGGATCCGGCGACCGCGAGGTCGCCGGATTGCTTTTCGAGGTTTCTAGAGCATGATCCGGAAAAAGCCTGCCCCGCACTTGATGCGGGGTGGGTACCGGTTTTCCCTCGCGACAAACGCGAAGCGTTTGCGCGGAGATTATGCTCAAACAAAAAGATAGAGCGGGATGACGATTCGAAGAAAAGTCATCCCGCTCTGGGTCGGCGCGGAGCCGAAAACGATTCACGCAGCGCGGATAAGGCCGAGCTGCTGCAAGGCAGTCACCCCATCGTCAAGGCCGATTTCCTCAAGGATTCTACCATCCTTGAGTTTCAACACGGTCGTGCCGGTGAATTTCATTTTGCGACCGGTGTTGGCCGGCAGCGATCCGACGAGGAAATCGCTGAATGCCGGCCCCGTATGGGTTCCGCCGCCTTCCCATCGGCCGACGACGTAATCGCCTTCCGCAATCAGATCCGCGGCGCCCCAGAAGTTGAGATCGGGGAACGCTTTCCGAAAGTCCATCATGAACGCCTTGATGTCTTCTCGGCCATGGCGCGGTTCGTGCAGCGAATACTGCAGCAGCATGTCGGGCGCAGCGAGTTCATCGACAATTCCGAGGTCGCAGGTCTTGCCCCAGAAATCCGTGAACCACCGGCCAACGATAGCCTTGTTATCTTCTTCCTTCGACACGATCACTTCTCCTGTTGTGTGCGTTCAATTGCTGTCCGCGATCGGCGGACGTTCTTCAGAATAGATTTCGATGGCGGCGGGGCGCCCAGCGCGGATCATCGGCTACGACCGCATGATTCCGCCTTTGGTGCTTCTCGAGGTTCATCGTCATGTTAGTTCTCGTCGCTTAGGTGATGGAGGTCATCATCAAGCCGATGGCCGCACTCCGCAGTCTTGTTTTCATTCTGCCGATGGTGAGGCGCTCGGCCCACCCGATTCCCGAGAGGTCGTCCAGACGTGGTCGATTTGGATTTGAGAGCAAGAACCGAAGTTCTCATGCCCGGTCGATTGTTATGGTCGCGCGAAACCACACTCGACGGCGGAGAACATCATGAAGCCGGTACGATTCGACGGCGGAAGGACGGGCCTGATGGTCCAGTTCGTAGGATGGGTTGAGCCTGCGAAACCCATCATCTCCATAAGATGCAATTGATGGGTATCGCTGCGCTCCACCCATCCTACCGCGCTTGATCGGGCTGAAAAGAGCACGCCGCGCACCAATGCTGGCATGAACTCTGCATGGGCTTAATTGACCGGGTATTCCTCATCACCAAAGGTTACAAATGCTTGTTACTCTTGTCGCTATTCTCTGCAACAGCCAGCTATGCCTGGAGAAAGTCGTGACCAATAGTGAGCAGTCGGGCATCACCATGACTGCCTGCCAGGTCAACGCGCAAATCGGTATTGCCGAGTGGCTCGCCAATGGTCCCTATCACGAGTGGAGGCTGAAAAGTTACAAGTGCGTCATGGGCAAATACATTCCCAAAGGCGAAGCATGACGTGCGCGCCAACCCTCTGATGAGGGGTTGGCTTTCAGTCACGAGGCGGTCCGATCGGATAAGGCGGCTCGACGCGGCGGCGGTTCGAGGTCCAGCATCGGCCGGCCCGAACCGGCAGTCGGGGAAGCCGGGGTTATCGACCTTGCCGCTGGAGGTGCGAGAGCGAGCCGCACTTTAGAGTTCACGTCGCGGCATCGGCAAAGGTCGGTGCACGATTTTCGAGATTGGCCCTGGCAGCCTCAACCTGATTCGGGCTGCGGATCAGTTCACGCTGTTCGTTGGTCTCGGCCGCGAGGGCCGCCGCGCCGCCGCTCGCGACAGCCTGGTTGAGCAGCCGCTTTGCGGCGCGGATCGCATGAGGGCTGCGCCCTGCGATCTCGCGCGCCGTGGCTAGAGCCGCTGCCCGGCGGTCCGCTTCCAATCGCGTGGCGAAGCCGTAGGCGAGCGCTTCCTCGGCGGCAAAGGTTCGTGCGGTGAAGGTTAGCTCGCGAACCACGTCCTCGCGCGCCAATGGTCCCGCTGGCTCCAGGTAGCCGATCGCGGCCTTTGCCGCCTTTGCCGCCTTGCTGGCGATGCGCACCGATGTCACACTTCCGGTCAAGTCCGACGGCAAAGACCGGGCAACGGGCATGCGGGACGATAGAGGGAACGATGAAGCTCGCTGCGAGCCTGTTCGCCGCCTTGGTCGTGCTGCTCATGGCGCAGACGGCATCGGCGCAATCCAATTATCCAAACCGGCCGGTGAAAATCCTGGTCGGCTTCACACCCGGCACGGCTCCGGACCTTGCGGCGCGCATTCTAGCCGACCGGTTTTCGGAAGTATGGGGCACGCCGTTCGTGGTCGAGAATGTTCCCGGCGCCGGCGGCAACATCGCCACCGATCGCGTCGCCAAAGCGGTCGCCGACGGCTACACGTTGCTGATGGGCGGCAACTCGTCGCTCGTCATCAATCCGAGCCTATATGAAACACTGCCATTCGACCCCCTCAAGGACTTCGCGCCGATCTCGCAAGTATTCATCGCGGCGAACGTGCTCGCCGTTCCGCCCGAGCTGCCGGTCAAGACCGTGGCGGAACTCGTGGCGCTCGCCAAAGCAGAGCCGGGCAAGCTTTCCTATGGCCATGCCGGCGTAGGCACGTCGCAGCATCTGGGCGCCGAATTGTTCAAATACATGGCGCATGTCGATATCGCACCGGTGCCCTACCGCGGCACCACGGCGTTGATGCCGGACCTGCTCGCCAACCGAATCACCATGTCGTTCGCCAATATCGTGAACGTGGTGCCGCTCGCGCGCGATGGGAAATTGCGCGCGCTGGCCATCACCTCGATCAAGCGCTCGGTCCTGGCGCCCGACCTGCCGACCATGGCGGAATCCGGATTCCCTGGTTTCGAGGCCGTGCCGTGGTTCGGCCTGCTCGCGCCGACCGGCACGCCGAAGGATGTTCTGGATAAATTGCACGGCGAAACCGTCAAGGCCTTGGCGATGTCGGAGGTGCGCAAGAAGTTCGACGAACTTGGCCTCGAACCGGTCGGCAGCACGCCGGCTGAGTTTACCGCGCTCATCAAGAAAGAAGCGCCCGAGTGGGCAAAAGTGATCAAGGATGCCGGCATCAAGCTCGGCAACTAACTCAACCTTCCGGGCGCAACTGGGGCCCCCCATTGTAAGTTTGCGAAGCTCTTACGGTCTTCGACGGTGACGGGATCGATCTTGAATACAGCCCATATACGCTACACGACTCTCGTCGTTACGACATCCACGGCCGTCTGTATCGCTTCGTCCAAATCCGCGGTTATGAATCCAGCTACCTGCCGCACGAAGGCATGATCGTGAATATTCCGTGCTTCCATGGCAAGAATGATCGGTATGCGCCAAGCATCGGCCCACGCCATTTCCATGATGGTCCCTATGGAAACTTCATCGCTATTCAGCAAATTGACGAATAGCGCGTCGCAACGGGATACATCATAGCGATCTCTCGTTATTGTCCCCTGAGGCGTGCTTAGCAACTGCTCAGGGTAGGCGTCCTTGAGAACGCGTTCCTTCGTGACATGTCCTTTTCCGCGGAGCGCCGAGAAAGCGATGACGTCAGCCGGAAGCTTGCTCTCTACGTACTTCCGCCAATCCAGAGCATCGCTGTAGGATACTCCGGTCAATGGTCCTGCCAGAAAAAGGGCTTTCTTCTGCATATCTGACCAGTGGCGAGGCGCTCGACCGCCAGACGTACGGAGGCCGCCGGGAGCTAGAGAACTGGGCGCTCAAACAGATACGGTTTCGTCGGGATCGCTTTTCGCGCCCGACGCTGAAGCGGAATCGCGAGGATCAGCATCGGACGGAGATCGATGATCGAAACCTCAAACGAATTGCCGAGTTTCTCTTTGAGCTGATCCGGATCGCTTACGCCGTAGTTCTCTACAAAGAACCGCATCGTTCGATAACGGCCGTCAAGGTACATATAGCGTGTACCTTCTTCGTGAGCGAACTCCATCCATTGCGCGGCTTTGTGTGAACTCGCGTTGAAGCCGACGTTCGGATTGATGAATGAAAACATCAGTTTTGTGTCGTGCTCCTCGATCATTTGACGCCGCAACTTGCCCCAGAAATGGCTGAAAGTATTTGGAGGCGCCCAGCGAAATGCAAAGAATCGCGAAAAGACCGACACCGATCGCGGATCAATGCGTGACGCGATCTCTTCTTCGGCATGTTTGAGGTCGAAGCTCGCCACGCTGCCGATGCAGACGATCCTGCCGCTGTTCCTGTCTCGAAATGCAAAATGATGCCCGGGCCGGTACGAGCCGATGTAGTGGAAGCATTCATGATACATCTTGGCGGTAGCTACATCGAGCGGACCGAATTCGAGATCGCCAAGCGCTATCGGCTTTTCCGGCGGCTCCAGTGACTGCGTGTACTCACGCCCGTACTTACGCTTGCTCTCCTCGAGAAAATCACAGACGGCTAGAATTTCTTGTTGGATGTCGCGCTCGCCGGGCAGACCGTCAGCGGTGACAAGCCGAGGGAGATTCAGGAGAAGCCGCGAACGCAGGGCCAGCGGATCGATTGCTCGCTCACGCGCGTGCAAGAAGATCTTGTCCTCATTGGCGCGCACACGCGCAATCAGGTCGTCTATGGAGAGAGGTCGCTTGATCTCGGCGAGTTCTTGACCGGCCGCCGTGAACTGAAGTGGAAAGTACGGTTGACGCACAACTGTTGATTGAAAGTCCACCGCCCCCATATGCGCCCCCAAGATTCGCTGCCCAGCGTTGCCGCCGACCGGCAATATCTTATCAGCCAACGCCGTTCAACAGGCTCCTGACGGACGGTGTCGAACAAGTCCTAATTCGCTCCCATACTGTTGCATTTTTGCGACACTACAATTTGTCGGTGAGTCGCGGTCTTACCTCCGGGTGCTCAAGCGCCTTCCGTCAGATAAGGCGTCGCAGTTCCGCGGGAGGTTCGTTTCGAGAACGCTCGTCTGTGACAGCTCCCACGTCCGATGAAGAGGTAGGGTGCAACGATAACAACGTGCAACACTATCGCGGTAGCGTTCACCGAAGGCCAGTGTTGTCATCGTCCTGCCTTGGCCTTCTGTTTAGGCGCGAGCTTTGCACTCTCCACCAGCCGCGCGATAACCTTGCCAGGGACCTTGCCGTGTTCTCTGCGGCCTGGACTCCTCTGACAGATCGCCTTCACGACTTCGAAGAGAACTCGCTTCGTTGAATCGGCAGAGAGGGGAAGGCGAATATGTGCGCCGTTGCTGTTCGGTTCGGTACCGGCAACAACCGAGGCACTGGCGCGCGCCTTGTGAGGCACGTCAATGAGATCACTGTAAAAAATATCCCACTTGAAATCTGGTACAACAAACAAGGGAACATTTTCTGCTTGGATAAGCACCAAATGTCCAGCGCATGATTTTCTTTCTGCTTCTGAAAGGCCCGAAAAAAGCGTCGCCTTGAAGCTCTCAAATTCCGACTCGACGTCTACAAAGTAGTCCAAGCGCTTGAGATGCTCTTTTGCCGGACGCAAATAAATAAAGAAAGATCTTCGGCGTATCGCATTCAGGATCGCCGGCTTCAGCGTCGTTTCATTTGGATTCATTTCGAACGGCTGCTGGGTTGCGGAAACGAAGATAAACACATCATCGCTGCCCATCGAATCAAAATTTCTGACCACTTCCCTGATGTTCTTGCTCGTCATCTCCTCGGACGATTGCAACTCCTGAAGCCTCTCACGATAGGCTTCCTTGAGCCGCTCGCCGATGTTGAGAACCCGTTCAGGATCGCCGTCCGACCCGCGGGAGAGTGCCCGCGCCCCAAGGATTGACCCGTCCTCAATCTTTGGCGCTAGTCGCTCGATCTTCCTGATAAGGTCAGGACCGGCTGATCGCGCTGCGCTCTGGATATTGGTCAGGGTCGAGTGCGTGACATCAAGTTTCTTCGCAAGCGCCGCCATGGACTCCAACCCCGCGGAACGAATGACGGCCCTCAGGTAGATTCTTCGGCGATCCCTAAGTTCAGTATGATCCACTGCCGCCCTCAGCGCTGCTCGGCCATCTCGAACTTGACCAGGTCAGACTTGGCCAGGTCAGACTTGGCATCCAAGCATTGTGTCAAAAAGATTGCATTGGAATCTGGCTCCCGACCACAGGTCTTTGCTCGGAATTGAGCTTCTTCCGATATGAAACTATGCGCAACATGAAAAGAAACTTTTCTTGAAGTCAGACAGGTTTCCCGTCACGATACAGCATCGACATCGGCGCAATTGAGGGCCTGCGGTCTCCCACCTGAAGCGCTCCGGGAGCGAGCTTGGGTTGGTGGCGTCAGTCGAAGATTGCGGAAGATTCGGTCCCGCGACTCCCGACGGAGGGGTAGCAATTGTCACGACGGAAGCACTGTTTTTGACGTCCCGCCCCCGATGACGTCATGGGGCGGTCTAGTGAGCCAGCGAAGTGCGTGGCGCTAGTTCATCGTACGGCCGACGCAACGAGGAGGCGAATATGACCGGTGAAAATCTAATTCGCATCGATAACGGTAGCGACCAGACCCGCTTTCCCTGGTTGGGCACGTATCGGCTTTCCGGGCTCGAGAACCAACTGCTATTGGACGGCCTTCGCCATTTCCAGGTGTTTACCGATGGGCAATTTCCAAAGGACGTCGCACGCCAAAGTTTGCTCGCACAGATCGCCGCGGACAAGTCGATCGCGCAGGCCGCTCCAGGTCTCTATCGCCTGATCGAGAAGGTTCGCGCCGATCTGGTTGACGGCATCTATGTAACGAACCTGCCAACCGAGAAGTCGATTACTTACCTCCTGTCGCTGACCCTGAGCAGTTCGATCGGGAGCGTTTTCAACTATGGTTCGCAGAACAGCGGTCGGCTGGTCATGGAAATCACCTCCGACCTGAGTGGACCCCACGACCAGCGAGCGGAGCTCGACTGGCGCACTGAAGGTGCGTGGATCACACGTGAGCGTCGCGCTGAATGGATATGTCTGATCGGCGTCGAAAATACGCCGGGGAGCTATACTGCCTATGCGCCCATCAAGCCCGTGGAGCAAACCCTGAGCTCACGCGCAAAAGCCTGGCTCTACAGCCCGTCTGCGTCGTTTCGTTCGCCGCATAGCCCGGCACCGGACGCGACGACCTGGTCAGCGCCTCGTACCGTACTGTCGCGGTCGCCGCTCGGTCATACCGAGATTGCCTGGCCCGGCGACGCTGTTCGTGCAGCCAGACAGGATGACGCGATCGGCGCTGGTGCCTTGGCCGAACTTTCATCGGAAATCAACCGACAGCACGTGAGGGTATCGATCGACGCAGGTTGCCTCCTGGCTTTCAACAATCTTCGCGGGGTGCACAGGCAGGCAACTGTCAGCGACGGCTATTGCCTCTGCTACAAGACATATGCCCGTCACTCCTTGCGCGCCTTGCAGGTGAAAGGGGAGTCTGGCCCCATCTTCTGCCTGACGGAAGCCAGCGCGTCCCGACGGGATCCGGCAGACTTCCAGCATCCGCATGCAACCGGGAACGAGCCCGACTATCGGATACCTGCATAAAGCAAATGACTACCTGTACTTGGCATATGCGAAGCACGGTCCAGATGGCAAGCTGGATGAACAAATCGGTATGCGGACCCGGGATGATCTCGGTCCGCAGTCATTGCAGCTATTCCAGTTGGCGGCCAGTTGTCGGAAGAAATTTGCTTCCTCTGCTATTGCTGGACAGAGCATAACGCTCGAGCGCACACCGCAGCTTAAGCTCGAGGAGATCGCCCTCGATGACAACTTGCTTCGACCTTCTTGAGCAGTTGACATCGTTTGATTCGCGCCCGGTCAGGATGAAGCCAATGTTGTATGGTTTTTGGGGTGTTTTTGTGCCAAAATTGATAATTGTTGAGTTTGGAGCGTTGCCGCATGACCGCGCAGGCGATAATGCGCCTATTGATCAGCGAGCATGGCGTTGCGCTACGCCTGCCGGCAGGCGACAACCAGATCGCAGCCCACATCGCGCATGAAACCGGGCTGGCACAGGGCACGTTGCTCGGCATTCTCAATGGCGGCACCGCGCGCATCAACGAAAACACGCGAAGGAAATTGGCTGATTTCTTCAATCGTGTCGCCCTGCCGCAGATTCAGCATGTCTGGCTTTCAAGCCGTTCAATTGCAGAATTCAACGTACAGCGTGCTCAGTCCAGTGTGATCCCGCTGACGATGCCGACGGACTACCGTTCCACGGCTGCGGCGCTGCAAAATTGGCTTTGTGGGGTTCATATTGCCTATCGGGTACAGCCTCGACTTCATTGATACGGGGGATGTCGCTCGCGAGGTGGTCTACATCTGGAATAACGACTCCGTTCTTCAATTCAGGATGTCCTTCGTCAATCCGTCCGGCGGCGACATTGGCCCGGTTCATTTCTATGAAGGCCCGGTTCTGCTGGTGGGCCGCACCGCGGTTCTCATCGGGACGAACGTTGAGCCGAAGACGGCCCAACGCGAGTATGATCGCGCGCGCATCATCGTCATGGACCATGACAACGGCGGTGGTGATACGCATGATTGCAAGATCGGGCTGATGACGAGCACACGGCCGCGTCGCGATCATGCCCCCTGCACGGCCAGTACTATCCTGCTGCGCGCAAAGTGGAAAGTGACTCAGCCGTTATTGGACAAGCTGATGGTCGGTGCCACCGTCATTCGGTCCCTGGACGAGACGATCGAGAAGGATTTCGGGACGGCGCACGCGGCGATCATCAAGCTCTTCCTGGATAACCGACCAAGCGGATATCCTGTTGAGCCGGAATTGAAGCCTTACGTGAAAGCTGGACCGCGACCTGAACGGGTGCTGCGGTTGGACACGGAGCGATTTGCAACGCATATGCGCCACATCCTGACGGATGTGATGGCAAACAAGGCTTTACGTGCGCCTTTCAAGGAAAACTGGGTTGCACACATGCGGATGTAATGGTCCTTTTTCCGCACCTTGAATGCGATCGGCGATTGTCTCCGAATCGTTGGTCGACAGGGTTGAATACACGTTAAATGAGCATTGAGCGTTAGCCCAACCTCCCACAACCAATCGAACATCCGCCCTGCGCCGGCCCTTGAGGATTTCGCCGCTTCCTTGCGTCGGCGCGTGGCGATATGCTCGACTGGCGTCGGCACCTCTGCTGCGGGAGGAGCACGCGGCAGGGAGGCGGCGATGGCGTCAACTCTGATCGGCAAGCAGGCCGTCGTGATCGGCGCGGGAATGGGCGGGCTCACGGCCGCGGGCGCGCTCGCCGACCGCTTCGATCAGGTGGTTGTGCTGGAGCGCGACACCCTGCCCTCGGAGCCCGCCTATCGCGCGGGGACGCCGCAGGCGCGGCACGTACATGCGCTGCTGCTCAGCGGTCAGCGCGCCCTCAGCGAGCTGTTCCCGGGGTTCGAGCAGGATCTCGCGCGAGCGGGAGCCGTGCCGCTCAGGGCCGGTCTCGATGTGCGCTTGGAGCGCCCGGGCTACGATCCCTTCCCGCAACGTGATCTCGGCTGGTGCAGTTACGCCGTGTCACGGCCGGCCATCGAGCACGCCGTGCGACGACGGGTGGAAAGCTGCGCCAACATCACGCTGCGGCAGCGCTGCCGGGTCCAGGAAGTGTTGGCGTCGCCAAATGGAGAGGCGGTCACCGGCGTGCGCTACGAGAACGACAACGGCTCGAGCGAGACGATTGCGGCGGATCTCGTCGTCGACGCCTCCGGACGCGGCACCCTCACGCTCGCCCTGCTGCAATCGATCGGCCGGCCGCTGCCGGAGGAAACCACCATCGGCATCGATCTCGGCTATGCCACATGCATCTTTGCTATCCAGGACGAC
>Ga0193724_1000389_pt1 | contig 10592 bp, 11 predicted proteins | sample H2a1metaG_FD_146005 | JGI IMG/M metagenome (GOLD analysis project Ga0193724, IMG submission 146005) | Soil microbial communities from a riparian zone of the East river system, Colorado, United States - H2a1 | ecosystem: Environmental > Terrestrial > Soil > Riparian zone | place: USA: East River... | reverse complement strand
CTAATATGACTGGTATTTGAATATAGAAAACATTCTCAACTCCCGCAGAAATCATTTCCTCACCAGGGAAAACATTCTCAACTCCGGCAGAAATCATTTCCTCACCAGGGAAAACATTCTCAACTCCCGCAGAAATCATTTTCTTATCACAGAAATCATTTTCAACACTCCAGGAAATCATTTTTTACCACAGAAAACATTCTCAAGTCTTCAAGAAATCAGGGAAAAACATTTTCATCACTTCAGGAAATCATTTCTTTACCACAGAAAACATTCTCAAGTCTCCTAGAAATCATTTTCTCATCAAGGAAAACATTCTCAACTCTCTCAGAAAACGTTTTCAAGTCCAAGAAATCATTTTCTTACCACAGAAAACATTCTCAACTCTCTCAGAAATCATTTTCAAGTCTCTGAGAAATCATTTTCAAGCCTCAGAGAAATCATCTACAAAAACATTTTCAATGTCTGTGTCATTGCTGGAAGCATTATTGGTGTTCATTGCCAGGATCTTGTTCACCAGACTGGAGCACATGAGCATGAATTGGAAAGTGAGTGCTAAAACAGCACTGGTATGAGACTGCATCATTGTCAGCATCTTGTACCACACATCTGGGAGAGTAGTACTGACTTTGATGAGGTCCAAAAGAAAAGCCAACATAGTTTCCTTGTGCTGCATATGGATCATCCAGGTGACAAAGGCCATGATTCGGTGATGCCCATGCATCTGTGGCAAAGTGAAGGCAACCCAGGTGGTGCTGGTCAATGGCTCTCAGTCACCCATTTGACAACACAAGCACAAACTTTGGTCATGTGACTGTAATGGGAGTAAGTAATGGACTTTTGACCTTGGCACATGAGAGCAGTGAAGATGTTGCCACTGCACACTTCACCCTCCTTTGCACCGATCACAAGCTTAACGACATCCTCACCAAAGCAACCAATAGTGTGCACCTTCAGATTTGAGGTGGATGACCTTGAAGAAAGAGTCTATCAGCTGCACAGCTTGTGAAAACGATTTTGTGAGCTTAATGATTGAAAAAAACCAGGGCAACACTCACTGTGTTGTTCCTCGGGTCTCCTTATCATCTCCATTGGCTCCAGTTTGTCATCTGAAACAGCTTCAGAAATGTTGGCGGCAGCAACACTGCTGGAGGCAGATATGACAGATTCGGTGCAAGTCAAAGTACTTGAGCTTAGTGATGTGCACGGCCTGGCCCAAAGCCAGGAGCCAAGCCAAGCCAGGCCCTTTTAGGCCAGGCCAAGCCCAGCCAGAGGTGCCGGCCCAATGCTGGCTTTGGCTTGGCTGGGATCACTGAAAGCCAAAGCCACCAGCTCAAGCCACCGGCTCAAGCCCCAGCTTCAGTTTGGCAGGTGTCACCAACCGAGCACAAGACCTCAACTCAACATCAATACTTAGTGCAAAAATTTGCTCCTCTCGCTCAACATCTCATCCTTCTCTACATTCCCAGTGGTACCAGATTATAATCTGATCACTCTAGTGGTGGGTCGAGTTCTAAATCTGGGCAATATTCTTCGTCATCATATCAGCAACAAGCTGCTGCCCTAATGGCCCAGATCAAGCGTGATGTGGCATCTTCTCTGGCGATACAGTGGAATTGCAGATGACCCGGATATCAGACGGCACATATGCGAGCTCGACCTATCCTTATGTCCCCCGTTCAGAAGAAAAGGAGAATATTCAAACACAACTCCAACAACATCCTAACAAACTGTCCGCCAAGTTGAGCACAGTGCCTACAACTCCAAAAGCGAGATCCAAGGCCAGTCCGAAGAAATCGGCAAGGCAGCAATATAGACCGGGAGCTGGCTGACTGGACATCATGAGGAAGTCTCGGCCCCCCTCTGTTCAACCCTCAAGCCATCTCCACCTCGCGAACATGCACGGACTGCATCAATTGATGTGTGGACGTCATTCGCGAGGTATCCAGCAAGGAGGGACGACGAGGACGACAACAATGACACCCGTGTCCGCCAACGTGGGCTCAGAAGCCGGTGATAACCCACCCGAAACACCTCACGAACGACGAGCACCCATGTCAATTGACATGGAGACTACGTGCGTGAGGTTGTGGGTGACCACGGCTCACTCACGGACCCCCTTGCCCTGCTCCCTACCCACAGCCAAAAGCCGCGGCTCAGGCCAAAGCCAAGCCATGGCTCTGCAGCCTTCTCGGCAGTCATTCTCAGTAAAAACGAAAAGTCAGATAAAGTCATGTGAAGTCTCGAAAAAGTCTGCTGGTGGTCACTTCACCGTCATCATTTCCGTTGCTTGATTTCCCTTCGACTTTACAGGTCGAGCCCGACACCACTTTAGTCCAGCTTTAGTCTTCTCCTGACGGAATGCAAGAAATGTGAGTTTTCTAACTTAGGCGATTCTTCTCACCCTTTCAACAGTCTATATGTCGTCGGATTCAGTGCATTTTATGACTCGATGGGATGGCGACGAGCTCTATATTCGCCTTTCAAGGTTAATATCCGGTGGATTGAGAATCCCAGTGATGGGTTCTAGGTTGGCTGTACGTACCCGTTTGTCTTGTTTTATTGCGGCGTAAGTTTTATCCAATAATCAGCCCACTTACTAACCGCCATTTCCTAGCCCTTGTCAAAACGCAAAGGTGTCAACAAAACCAGTACCGTCTCCCCCCCTCCCCCAGCTACTCCGCCACCTTCTGGACGTGCCGCCCCCCCTCCAACTACACCTGCCAGCGCCGCTGTTGATGCTGATGCCAGTGTCTCGCCGCCCATCGACACACCTGGCCTCAACAACCAGGAATCATCGAATATGCGCAACACACTGCAGGTACGGAACCTCGTCTTATTTCCTTTAATTGTGCTAACTGGTACATCAGAACTTAACAAAAGATGAGCTTAAAGGGTGGATCACGGAGCACAATATACTCGGGACATGCGCTAAGCGCACGAAGGAAGGCAAGTTGCATATTGCCTTCCCTATAAATCCGCTGACGCCTCTGTAGATCTGATCTCGATAATCTTATCATCTGCTGACGCTCAGCAGCTTTCAAAGGAAACCGTCGAAGGTATCATTCAGGCAGTAAGTGATATCTAACCACTTGAGCTATTTATACTAACTAGCGTCTCCCTAGTGCAAGGCAAAGAAAGCCGCCTGCAAGGCAAACGCCTGATTGTCTGCCCGTTCACCCATTTGCTTCCCCTTGGCTGTAGCACCGAAATCGATACCCACCACGTAGCTGTTCATTGACTTGTATTTGACTTCGATTTGACTATAATTTGACTTCGATTTGACTACAATTTGACTTTTCACCCGACCCAACTCGACTTTCGACTTGACTTTGACTTGACCTCAAATTGACTATAAAGTGACTTTAGTTCAACATTGACACGACTGTGCCGCTGGGACTTTTGAGGTCCGTCAAGACCCAACTGACTATCTACTCGACTCGAGAGTCAACTCAAAGTCTTTAAAACGTACTTTAGTCGAATTTTAGTCAAAATTGACATCTACTGGACGGTAACTAGACATTTACTCGACTTTCCGTTTTTACTGAGAGTCATTCCTGACAGCTTGAGGACAGGCACCCTTGTACACAAGGGGAGGGAAGCTTTGGAGTGGGCAGAGGAAGACTTGAGCTTTATTTGGTTCCATCTTGGAAAAGAGAGAAAAGGGACTGACCGGAGTTTGATAGGTCGATGGAGAGGGTGCCGTGGAGTTGGAAGATGAGAGAGCATCGGGCTCGGGGTGACAGATTGGCCAGAAGTTGCCGCTGAATGGCAGTTTCATGAAGATTGCTGCAAAAAAACAACTAACGGCGCGCAAAGGGCACAGGGGGCGCAACGGAGGTCCACAATGATACTTAAAGATAATGATCACACTTGTTGACGTATAAAAAAAGGCTGAAATTAATGTCTGTGATAAAATGGGTATCGGGTATCAGCAGCCAGCGGGGGCCACATGGAAATATACGAAAAACACATCAGATCCCTAGATATAAAGCAATCAGTTGAGTCCATGACAAAATTGGGTATAGCAAGCTATATATCAGCTATTCTGAATAGAAAGGTAAGGAAATTACTTCGCGATGAAAATGTTAAAACGCAAACGAGGGACCAGCTGCCGCATTTCGGTGAGAGGCCCAAAGTCGAGAAGGCCCCGCAACGGGAGGGGACGAGGGCATATCAGAAGGACCCACGTCGTTCTGATGGATAAATGGGGATGGTTGCAACCTGACTGATACCTCTCGATTTCGAGAACGGGATGATGGCAGCGAGAGCTCCCCTCGATTGTTGGCCGAATGTTTCAAAGAACGGGCAGACGGCGGGACATGCTGGGCAAAAATGCGGGAAGTAAGAACAGCAGATGGAGAGGTTGATGTATGACTGACAACCCGCGAAAGGCCTGGTTGTTGGTGGGTAATACGAGGGCCATCGTCGCGCCGATAACCATGTTGCCGGTTTCGGGGTTCCACATTGGCATCGAAGGGAACTTCGGCGGGCATCTTCCAAAGGCGGGTGTTGCGCGGATCTCCCATTGAGTCATCGCCATCACTGACCACCTCGTATCCACCAAAGACGTCCTCACCATCTTCTCCATACCAATCATCCCCACGAGAACGTTTTGTCGGACGAAGATTGGGCGATGGAAGCCGCCGAGGAGCCTCTGAGTTTCGGATTGGTAAAGGCCGTGTTGGGCGAGGCTCTTGATGGGAACTATAGGGCGCTGCTGCCTTTGCTTTCCGTCCTTGCGCCGCGAACTTCCGCAAGTCACCCACTCGCACCAACGCTTGCCCAGTTGATGACTCCACTAAGACAACCTCACTATACTTTGGGTCAGAAGTAGACAGCACCCGATCCTCTGGAGAAAAATTTAGAATATTTCAATTGATTTTTTGACTTACATACCTGTAGACCAGCGCACAAGCTCGAGGACACCCAAATCGACACGTTCATCCAGCAACTTCCAATCAGCCTTCGACAGCTTTTCCACTTGAAAAAGAGTGCTCGGTGGGATCGAAATCTGGATGGCTGGCCATCCCCTAATGAAAAATTTAAATGCCAACCCTGCCTCAGGCAAGCCCTTCCACTTGAAAGTCTTGCGATTTGTATTGCAAATCTTGTCTGAGTGTTAGGTTAGCGGCAATAAAGACATGAACCACGAAGAACTCACTCATCTGATTCAAGAGCTTAGTCTGAACATTTCTACGTATTAGCGCTTTTTCTGCTCCGGAACGGGGCGGACCCGGGACTGAATTGTCATCGTCTTCGCTACCAGCATGAACTGGTTGCATTTTCCCACTTAGATCAAGGTCTTCATGCGCGCGCCAAGCCCTGTAACGCTTGCCGTCAACAGTGCAGACGTCAATTACAAGCGGAAACATTACCGAAGTTGATCAGTGAAACAGTTAATTACTGTTTGCGCACGGAATTTATTTTTGTCGAAATACTTCTGCGCGTGATCGGAGCCTGCAAAAAAACCACTCGCCTGTCGGGTGGCTTGATCTTGCCCGATGTAATACACTATTCCGACCATACCGAATTCACCGTCCAAGCGAGCAAGTCGAGTGGCCTATCAACAGACTTCAGACATGACACTGAAGATGTGGAATAGAAATTCACCATTTGTTCCGCATCTTTGATATAGCCATTCATTCGAGATGACGCTGACCTAACTTCCAATCCTCCCTCAGCGACTCTGTCCACCAATTCCTCCCTTCTGCTCTTCATACGCTCTTCTTTCTCGGAAGGATCCTCGGCATCCGCCATCAATTCGTTGTAAGCCGCATTCGCATTTAGAAGGAAAACATCACCTGACAACATGTGAGTTACTTACACTCAAACGAGATAATATCAGTACTCACGTCCCAGACCTGCATTCTCCGGTTGCAAAGCATACCATTTAAGAAAATCTTGGTATGTATTGAGACGTCGCGTTGGCTTGATCTTCAGCCCAGCGTTGGTTAGGATGGTGGCTTGCTTTCGACCGAAGCGGAGGCCGATTGCTCTCGCTGCCTTCTCAACAACGGCCCCCAAACGATTCGTGTAGTGTTCCTCCAGTTTCGAAACCCTTCTTCCACCACTTCCCTCCGTATCAACTGCATTGGTAAGCGGCGTCCCATCATTCCCCGGTGCATCCTTCTCGCCGCTGCAAAGCTCCGCTAAGAAACCTCGGAAGAGGTTCTCGAGAATCGGATCATGCAAATCGGTAGCTTCTGCTCCCTTCATCTTCGCCGCGCAGGGTGTTGCTGGGACCATTATTTCAGGTACGTGGATAGACGCCAAAGGAGTTTCGGGCACCACACTGCCCTCAAGTTCCCGGTCTTCTGCTGCGTCCTCCTCCTCGGTGTCGGATACATCTCTCCCCATCGATTTTGCTCGCGCTCGCCGTTTTTGCTTCATAAGCCTCCCCTCGTCAAAATCACTGCCACTGAGGTCACTCTCCTCAACAATTGGCTCCTTGGGGCCCTCAGCCATTTCAACGTCGGACTGGGCTGCGACATCTCCTTTGGCGACAGTTTGCTCCCCTATGCTTGACTGTGCCGCAGACGATATGGTAGAGGCGGTGCGAGATAAGGTAGCCCTCTCGCGGTTGCGCCTGATGTTAAAGCCGCCATCGGAGTCGCTCACATATCCTAGACTCCTCCGAGGGACAGGACGCGGAGGCGGTGGTGGGGGGGGAGGCAGGAGGGCAAGCGCTGCAGCAGCACGAGTTATACGTTTAGATGGAATCTCCGGAGTTGTGGCAGCAGATCTATACAACATGGATCAATATGACATTCTTGCGGTGTAACGTTCTTGTCAAATCTAAAAGCCCAAGACGACAACCAGCCGATACCATATCAGACTGGTCGCATCCACGCTAACCGATGGAAATCAGGTTAAGGCGAAGATGGAGGAGGCGACACACGGTCAGCCCAAAATTGGGTAGGCCCTAAGCAGAACAAGAGCCAGACAGAACAAGAGCGTTGCACAAATAGGCGACGAAACTGACTAACCTAGAAGCTAAAGAAATGGTGCCACCTGCTGCTCGGGGTCCAGTGGCATCAGAACCCTTGTTAACAGTCATTACTTGGTGGTCAGAACCTTTAAAGATAAGCGCACCATGACACGGTTAACTTGAACGGTCTTAAATTTGGTAAGATGTTAGGGTAAGAAAACAAGTGACAAATAAATAGACTGACCTCGCTAACGAGGGTCTCTGCGCTAGCAATGCTGGATTCCTCGGCAGGCAGATGTTGAGACAACATGTCCGGAACCGACTCTGCCGGATTCTACATAGGATAAGATACATTAGTTAACAATCAAATACGATGATAACTCACCGTGGAAGTTGCTTCCCTCGAACTCATATTTGCAAGACTGGGGTAGCAACTCAAGGTCAGCTCTAGAGTTCATTGACGCAACTGTAGCACATTACGTAGATAAATATGACCTACCTCGATGTCAACAGGGCATTCTCGTTTTGCTCGGCCAAAGACACAGCAGCCTCCACCCTCGCAGTCCTTGTTCCCTTCGGAAGCGGCTGGCTATGTGATCCGTCCACGTCAGATTCTGCCGGATTCTAGTGCGAGCAGACGAACATAGGTAAGCGAGCAAACAAGATAATGATACAAACTCACAACAGTAGTCACTTCCTTCGAGGCTCTATCTGCAAGACTGAAGTGGCGACTCAAGGTCAGCTATAGAGTTTATTGACGCAACTGTAGCATTGCGAACTTGGGAAGGATCTACCTTGATGTTGATCGGACATTCATGTTTCCCTTGGCCGAAGACGCAGCAGTTACCTTTTAGCGTTAAGAAAAATTAGTCCGCATATGCAATGACAACTATCGGGTAAGGCGACTTGCTTTAGCCTTGATTCGAGTCTTGAACTCACAGCTCAGCATGATGACAAACACAACATCAGAGTGTGAACGGTTTCACCTTAGCTTGGGCATTTGACTCTATCCTTGCAGTCCTTGTTCCCTTTGCAACAGGAGTCACTTCCTTCGAGGCTCTATCTGCAAGACTGAGGTGGCGACTCAAGGTCAGCTCTAGAGTTCATTGGCGCAACCGTAGCATTGCGAACATGGGAAGAATCTACCTTGATGCTGACTCCGAAGATGTAGCAGTTACCTTTTGGAGCGAAGAAAAATTAGTCCGCGTATTCGACGACAACTATCGGATAGGGCAACTTGCTTTAGCCATGGTTCGAGTCTTGAACTCGCAGTTCAGCATGATGACAAACGCAACATCAGAGTGTGAATGGTTTCACCTTAGCTTGGGCATTTGACTCTATCCTTGCAGTCCTTGTTCCCTTGGCAACAGGAGTCGCTTCCTTCGAGGCTCTATCTGCAAGACTGAGGTGGCGACTCAAGGTCAGCTCTAGAGTTCATTGGCGCAACCGTAGCATTGCGAACATGGGAAGAATCTACCTTGATGCTGACTCCGAAGATGTGGCAGTTACCTTTTGGAGCGAAGAAAAATTAGTCCGCGTATTCGACGACAACTATCGGATAGGGCGACTTGCTTTAGACCTGGTTCGAGTCTTGAACTCGCAGTTCAGCATGACGACAAACGCAACATCAGAGTGCGAATGAGTTCACCTTGGCCTGGACATTTGGCTCCGTCCTCGCAGTCCTTGTTCCCTTTGCAGGCGACTGGCGATGCAAACTTACAACAAATGTCGCTTCCCTCCTCAACGCAGAGGTTTCCTTTTGGAAGAAAATTAGTCCGCATGTCCAATGCCAATCTTCAGACGACTGACTTTGCTGGTGGTGACCCTAGTGGTCTTGAGAGTAGCCAATAATTAGTAATTGATATTTAATAAAGTCACTAGCGAATCATGTTACCTCAGTCAGAGCATCAGTCTCTGTCCTTGCACTCCTCAGTCTCTTTGCTGGTGGTTGTTGCGGTGAATGGTCCCTGGGACGTGACATATCCTACAGACAATGAGAAATCGTCCCTCAACTTGTGAGCATAAACGACGAGAATCTCGCGAACTTACAACTTGTCTCGTCTGCAACCCCGCAACCTTTCGTGGGGATGTTCTCTCATTGTGGCCAAATCCCTGCAACAACCTTGAGTATAATCCGACGCAAATTTTCGAGATGGTACCAACCTCTTCATTCTCCCTGACAGCCGTCATCCTTGCAGAATTCTGGTGACCCGCATCAGCAAAGCAGACTATGAATAAAGTTATCTCACCTGTCGAGGTGTATCGTTGTCGATCGAGGGTACTTTCCTCTTTCGTGGCGCCATTTTCAGTAACAATTAACAGGAGGTGGAAACGGGAATACATTACAAGAGAGAAACGGTCAACATTTTATAGGGAAAAGGTTCTTCAAGGCACGGGAAATCGGAGGGGTGATTTTGAAACTTTGATACTGTTTATTGAAGCTAAAACTATGGAGCCGAAATTTACCACCTGAAATTTATTTGAGTTGCGACATCTAGAATTTACAAAATAGAACCATTAGCACACACCTTTATATTGTAGAAAATACGGCGATCAAGAAAAAGCAAGCGTAAGGAACCAAATTAATGCTAAAGGGCATTTATGGCACGATCCAGAAGCTCAACATGTAATTAGAACGAAAGTTAAGAAACGAGGAAATAGGGGAATACTCACCAAATAGGGCTGAATCGTATATTATGGGTGTTTTCTACAAGCCTCTGTCGAAATTATGCGAAGCCGGTAATTATGAATTTTAGCGTGCGGACATTCTGAAACGCGCAACGCACTGGCTTTACGAACACCCAATTTGCTGCCCGACATTGCTTCCGTAAACAATCCACTGCAGTTAAGTAGCTGAGACGGCGTTGTCCCAGAGGTTAGTCGAAAAACGATGCAACGCCAACCTAAAATTAGTCGAGACCCTCGAGATAAAGGCTGTTGAAGCCACTCACCTGCGTGGAATCTCGCATGATGGTCAATTGCTCATGTCCTACTCCAAACTCGGAATGTTGCGCCAAGCTAACTCGGCTCAAGTAGTTAAGGCACGCAATAAATTAAGCCTACAAATTAAACTTTAAGTAGAATGTTGATGCCCAAAATCGTGGGAAACCAGATACCCGACGGGCGCGCAACTTATGGCCAAAGGGCCAAAGGCCAAATAAGTTAGTGGGTACAAATAATCAGCCACGAAAAAGAAGTACCTCGGAACGGTGTTACGGCAGGCAATAGGAAGAGATCGGAGGGGCAAAAATCCAAGATTGGCCAGTTATGAGAGAAATCCCATGACTGTAAGTATTGGGAACATGTTGCGCTATCACCCGACGGACCCTGCAGTACAATATTAAGAAAAAGATCGCCGTTCTGTTCAGGGTCCACCGGAGCCCGAGGAGCAGGGCGAATGGCTCAGCAGAACGCAGTTGTTTGAATGGGAGCTAAATGAGTTAAGAAATTTGAATGTGAAGTCGGGAAGTGATAATAACGGCTTCCGACCTTCATCGATAACGCCAAGCTCTCGTGGGCGCGCACACGCCACCCGTTTTGCAGCACACGACTGGGCAGTAGCTGGCCGGAATCGAAGGCGACAAGTGAGGGAAGTGGTGTGTGAACGCCGAGGAGCAGAGGGTCGAGAGATGGTGGTGGAGACGTGATTCAGTGTAGGAAA
>Ga0193724_1000388_pt1 | contig 10599 bp, 8 predicted proteins | sample H2a1metaG_FD_146005 | JGI IMG/M metagenome (GOLD analysis project Ga0193724, IMG submission 146005) | Soil microbial communities from a riparian zone of the East river system, Colorado, United States - H2a1 | ecosystem: Environmental > Terrestrial > Soil > Riparian zone | place: USA: East River... | reverse complement strand
CATTCGCCGTTTTGCTTCAGGCTGCGGGAAATGCCGCCAAGCAGGTTGCCGCACACCTTGGTCATCTCGGACCAGGCGTCTTCACGGCTCTCAAATTCCGATCCGTGGTCGGCAGCGCCCGAATAGCGACCACGGCTGATCCGGAAAAAATACAGTGCCATGATTAAGCTCATGTGTTGGCCCGTCCCCACCGAGAAATTGATCGGGAGTCGCTACCATCACATGAAGTTATCGACCCGTATGACTACGGCGCAACGCCGCGGCACGCGCCGTCCGTCATTAAGCATGAGTCAATGCCAGCGCCGCGTCAGTCGGTCGAGCGGCGCAGTTCCGGAGCGCCTTCCGATTGCGCAGGTTCGGATCTCGTTTCGGATTTGACCGGCTCGATCCCGGTGCGCTCGACTTGCGGAGTCTCGACGCGGATCCGCGATGCATCGGCCGAACGGGTCTGCTCCGGCGGACGCAGCGAACGCGGCCGGGCCACCGCTCGCGCCATCAGCATCTGCGCGACGCCCTGGTGGCGGAAGTCGCAATAGGCGAAGCCCATGCCCGACACCGAACCACGGAAGTTGCGCTCGTCCTTCTTGTCGAGATTGAAGCAGGGCTCGAACGGAAGGCCCTTGATCGACGCGCAGACGGCCTGACCGCGGACCTGAAGCGTATTGCCGGGAAGGCGCATCTGGCGCACCGGTCCCGAACCGCTGAATTGTACCGCGCCTGCAGCACCACCGTCGTCGAGCACACGCCCGGCACCGCGGGTACCGTCGAAGCAGGTAAACGCAAACACCTTGCCGGCGACAAACTTGCGAGCTTCTTCGCCATTCATCATCTGCCCGGCCAGGGCAGGCACGACCAACGCACCGGTCGCAAGGGCACTCAACACGAAACGCGCAAGCATGCTGTAACTCCAACTTACTGAGCAGGGGCAACCGCTTGAAGTATTTACCCGATGCTTACCATACCAACCGTGGCAACATTGGAGCAGCTTCGTTGGTAAAGTCTGAACAAGCTTAGAGAATTTTTACCACGATTCTACCCCGAACCTCCCCGGCGAGGATCTTGGCGCCAGCGGCGATGACCTCGTCAAGACCAATTTCATGAGTAATTTCAATGAGTTTACCCGGGTCCAGGTCGCTGGCGAGCCGGCTCCAGGCGACCTGGCGCAACTCGATCGGGCACATCACGGAATCGATGCCCAAGAGACACACGCTGCGTAAAATAAATGGCGCCACCGAGGACGGCAGGTCCATACCGGCGGCAAGGCCGCACGCGGCGATGGCGCCCCGGTATTTCGTCATCGAGAGAATGTTGGCGAGCGTGGTCGATCCGACGCTGTCGACCCCGCCGGCCCAGCGCTCCTTTGCCAATGGCTTGGCCGGCCCCGACAGCTCGCTGCGATCGATGACATCGGCCGCGCCGAGATCTTTCAGATAGGCGGCCTCCGACATGCGGCCGGTGGAAGCGATGACGTGATAGCCGAGCTTGGACAGCACCGCCGTGGCGACCGAGCCGACGCCGCCGGCGGCACCACTGACGACCATCGCGCCATCCTTCGGCGACAGCCCATGCTTTTCCAGCGCCAGCACCGCGAGCATCGCGGTGAAGCCGGCGGTACCGATCGCCATCGCGTCGCGCGTCGACATCCCCGCCGGCAGGCGCACCAGCCAATCGCCTTTGACGCGCGCCTTCTCGGCGTAAGCGCCGAGATGAGTCTCGCCCATGCCCCAGCCGGTACAGATCACCTTGTCGCCGGTCTTCCATTGCGGATGCGACGACTGCTCGACGGTACCTGCGAGGTCAATACCTGCGATCATCGGGAAGCGCCGCACGACCGGCGCCTTGCCGGTGACGGCAAGGCCATCCTTGTAGTTCAGCGTGGACCATTCGACCCGCACGGTGACGTCGCCCTCCATCAATTCGGCTTCGTCGAATTGCGTGAGTGCTACGGCGGTCGCTTTTTCCGCCTTGTCGACCCTGATCGCCTTGAACGTTCCCAACGCGGACTCCCCAAAAGTTCCGGTTTCTCGATTTTCCGGATTTTGAATGGATTATGCCGGCTGTGCAACCGGGCGCGTTACCGGCGCCTCGACGATCGGCAGATTGATCAGCGCCGAAAGCACGCCGAACAGCACCGAAAGCCACCAGATTGGCGTGTACGACCCGAATGTCTCGAACACGATGCCGCCAAGCAGCACGCCGAGGAACCCTCCGACCTGATGGCTGACGAAGGCAAATCCGTACAGCGTCGCAAACCAACGCGTGCCGAACATCAGGGCCACCAGCGCCGACGTCGGCGGCACCGTCGAGAGCCAGGTCAGGCCGCTGACGGCGCCGAACATGATGGCGGAAAACGTCGTGATCGGGAACGAGATGAAAGCGACGATCGAGATCGCACGCGTAAAATAGATCACCGACAGGATATAACGTTTTGGAAACCTGTTTTGCAGCCAGCCGACACCAAGCGAACCGATGATGTTGAACAGGCCGATCGCGGCGATCACCCAGCCGCCGGTTTGCGCGGAGACACCGCGATCAGACAGATAAGCCGGCAGATGCACGGTGATGAAGGCCAGCTGGAAGCCGCAGGTAAAGAAGCCGAGCACGAGCAGCACATACGAGCGATGGCCGAACGCTTCCGCCAGCGCGGTCTTGAACGACTGCTGGGCCTCAACAGGCTCATTGGTCGATGCCGGCGGCGTGGCGAGCGCGAGCGACAGCGGTATGATCAGCAGCATCAGGCCTGCGAACACCGTCAGCGCCGCCTGCCAGCCGAAATTGTCGATCATCGCCACGCCAAACGGGGCGAACAGGAATTGCCCGAACGACCCGGCGGCCGTTCCGGCGCCAAGCGCTATTCCCCGCCGCTCGGGCGGCAGCAGCTTGCTGAATGCCGACAGCACCAGATTGAACGAGCAGCCGGACAGTCCGAAGCCGATCAAGACCCCTGCCCCGATATCAAGCGACAGCGGCGTCGCAGCGTAACGCATCATCAACAGACCGCCGGCGTACAGAACCGCACCGACACACATCACGCGCAGCACGCCGAACCGGTCGGCGATGGCGCCGGCAATCGGCTGGCCCAATCCCCACAACAGATTTTGAACTGCGAGCGCGAGGCCAAAGACGTCGCGGCCCCATGAAAACTCCCGACCCATCGGCTGAACGAAAAAGCCGAGGCTCGATCGCGGCCCGAAGCTCAATAGCGCGATCACGCAACCGCAGACGATGATCACCAGCGGCGTTCGCCAATTGCCAATGCCGGGGGCTGAACGAATGTTGTCTGTTGTTACCGCCATGCAGTTTCCTCCGTGGTTGGTGTCGGATCCGGCAGGCGGCTGACACGTTACAGGGAGTTAATGCATTCGCATGGAAATCCCAAACGGCATCTCGGCAAAAGTTCTCGCCGCAATGCAGCGTTGCAAATCAGGACGGGCAGCTCTGACGAATTAGCCAGCTGGCCGTCTAGCGAGCCGTCTGGATCGGTGCTATATCCGATTTGCTCGTTATGAGGATAAGCCATACTTCTCGTCCCGAGCCGAATCTCCGCATCGCGGCGGTGGATTCGGATCATCACGGCGCAGCTGTTGAAAACACCGGCCCTTCGAGGCCGGATTTCTCGAACCCCTAATATGCTCATATTGAGTATATTAGGTATTCAAAGGAGACCACCATGCCAATCGCTGGAATCTTTGGTCCCGACGATTTCGGAAACCCCGTTCCGGGGCGCCCTGTCACGCCGGCGCGGCGCCGCGTAACTGCCGCGGAGCAAGCGCGCGCGCTGCCAACACCGTCGCTGGAGTGGAGCCCAGAGGTCGAACGCGCAACCGCGCATCTTTATGAGCGGGTCAAGAATGTGATCTCGCCGGTCGAGTGGCCGTTCATGGCGCCCTACGTCAAGGCGATCAATGAACTGAAGAAAGTGCGCGGCGCGGTCATCCTGGCGCACAATTATCAGACGCCCGAGATCTTCCATTGCGTCGCCGACATCGGCGGCGACTCGCTGCAGCTCGCGATCGAAGCCACCAAGGTCAAGTCCGACATCATCGTGCAGTGCGGCGTGCACTTCATGGCGGAGACCTCGAAGATCCTGAATCCGCACAAGACGGTTCTGATCCCGGATTCGCGCGCCGGCTGCTCGCTGGCATCGAGCATCACCGCTGCGGACGTGCGGCTGTTGCGCCAACGTTTTCCCGGCGTGCCTGTCGTGGCCTATGTCAACACATCAGCCGACGTCAAGGCGGAGATCGACATCTGCTGCACATCGTCCAACGCGGTAGAGGTGGTGGAGAGCCTCAATGCGCCGACGGTGATTTTTCTGCCGGACCAGTATCTCGCAAAATACGTCGCCTCGAAAACCAAGGTGAAGATCATCGCCTGGAAAGGCGCCTGCGAAGTGCACGAGCGCTTCACCGGCGACGAGTTGCGCGCCTATCGCGAAGCCGATCCGTCGGTGCAGATCATCGCTCATCCGGAATGCCCGCCCGACGTGCTGGCCGAAGCCGATTTCACCGGCTCGACCGCGCATATGATCAACTGGGTCCGCACCAACCACCCCAAGCGCGTGGTGATGATCACCGAATGCTCGATGGCCGACAACGTCCAGGCCGAGCTGCCCGATGTCGAAATGGTGCGGCCATGCAATCTGTGCCCGCACATGAAGCGGATCACGCTGCCCAAGATTCTCGACAGCCTGATCTACCTGCGTGAGGAAGTCACGATCGATCCGGTAATCGCCGAGAAGGCGCGGCGTTCGGTCGAGCGGATGATCAATCTGAAGAATTGAACTCGACAGGTAACGGAGGCAGACATGCTAAACCAGGATCATGATCTCACCCGCAAAGCCGACGATGTCATCATCGTCGGCGGCGGCCTCGCCGGATTGTTCTGCGCGCTGAAACTGGCGCCGCATCCCGTTACCGTGATTTCCGCGGCAGCTCTGGGCCAGGGCGCCTCAACGGCATGGGCGCAAGGCGGCATCGCCGCGGCGGTCGCCGAGGGCGACAGCGCGGAGGCGCATGCGGCCGATACGATCGCCGTCGGCGCCGGCCTGGTCGATGAGGCCGTAGCGCTCGGACTGGCACGCGAGGCCGGCGCGCGCATCCACGACCTGCTGCGCTGCGGCGTGCCGTTCGATCGCGACCTCGAAGGCAAGCTTGCGGTCGCACAGGAGGCCGCACATTCCGCGCGACGCATCGTGCATGTGCGCGGCGACATGGCCGGCAAGGCGATCATGTCGGCGCTGATCGAAGCCGTACGCGCAACGCCCTCGATCCGGGTGATCGAAGGCTACGCCGCCGAGGCGCTTTTGACCGAGGATGGCGCGGTCGCGGGACTTCAGTTGCGCAAAGTCGGCGACGCGATTGCAAAACCTGTGACCATTGCGTCGCGCGCAGTGGTGCTGGCGACCGGCGGCATCGGGCATCTCTACGCCGTGACGACAAATCCGGCCGAGGCCAGTGGACTGGGGCTCGCCATCGCCGCGCGCGCCGGAGCCATTATCGCCGATCCGGAATTCGTGCAGTTTCACCCCACGGCCATCATGGTCGGTCGCGATCCGGCGCCGCTGGCGACCGAAGCATTGCGCGGCGAAGGTGGGACTCTGATCAACGACAAGGGCGAACGTTTCATGCAGGCTCAGCACAGACTGGCTGAGCTGGCGCCCCGCGATATCGTGGCGCGCGGGGTATTCGCGGAAATCGCTGCCGGCCGTGGGGTGTTCCTCGACGCGACAAGCGCGCTCGGCGCACATTTCGCGGAAAAATTTCCGACCGTCCATGCAAGCTGCATCTCTGCCGGCATCGACCCGGTGAGACAACCTATCCCGGTGGCGCCTGCCGCGCATTATCACATGGGCGGCATCGCCGTGGACATGCACGGCCGCACGTCGTTGAAGGGACTATGGGCCGGCGGCGAAGTATCCGCCACCGGCGCGCATGGCGCCAACCGGCTGGCGTCGAACTCGCTGCTCGAGGCCGTGGTCTATGCCGCGCGTATCGCCGAGGACATCAGCGGCGGCACGATCGCTGCGCCCGCCCGCTCGCCCGATACGCCGATCAACCAGCGAAATTGCGCCATGCCTCCCCTCACCGAAACAAGGCTTCGGGCGATGATGACCTCGCATGTCGGCGTGATCCGCAACGGTGATCGGCTGGCGGAAGCCGTGCGCTCGTTCGCGGCCATCGAACAGGATGCCGGCAGCATCGCGTTGCGCAATATGGCCACGACGGCGCTATTGGTCGCGACGTCGGCATGGGCGCGGCGCGAAAGCCGCGGCGCCCATTACCGATCGGATTATCCGACCGACAGACCGGCACTGGCTCATCGCACCATGACGACACTGGCGGCAGCGCGCGATATCGCAGCGTCACTCTGCGAGCGCGCGCCGGTGCGGCCGGCGCAACCGATCATCGCCTAGCGCGGTCCATTGCAAGACCCATAACGGAGCAGCCGATGCCAGCATATTATATCGCCGAACACATCATCACCGATCCTGCAAAGTTCGAGGAATATCGCGTCAAGGTTGGCCCGATGATTGCCAAGCACGGCGGACGCTATCTGACCAAAGGCGGAAGCCACAAAATGCCCGAAGGCGGTCATTGGAAGCCGCAACGGGTCGTCATCATCGAGTTCCCGGATATGGGCCTTCTCGATGCCTGGTATAACTCCGCCGAGTATCAGCCGCTGTTTGCGCTACGCAAGGAATCCACAAGCGACCTGGACATGGTGATCACGCTTGAGGGCGTGTAGACGCAGGCCAAAACTCACGCTGAAACACCACCCACTAATCGGAACGCGCTTCATGACAACTCCCGCCTCACTGCTAAATCCGGACGCGTTCCTGTCGCCGCTCGCCATCGACGAAGCCGTGCACCGCGCGCTGGACGAGGATCTCGGCCGCGCCGGCGACATCACCTCGATGGCGACCATCCCGGAAGCCACCCACGCGCATGCCGTCCTGATCGCACGGCAGGCCGGCGTGATCGCCGGACTGCCGCTGGCGGTTGCGACGTTTCAGAAACTGTCGCCGGATATCAGCATCCAGGCTCAATATCGCGATGGCGGCATCGTCGCCGCCGGCGTGCACGTCATGACAATCTCCGGACCGGCGCGCGCCGTGCTTACGGCTGAGCGCACCGCGCTGAATTTTGTCGGCCGGCTGTCGGGCGTCGCCACGCTCACGGCGGATTATGTGCGCCATACCGCCGGCACCAGCCTGCGCATCTGCTGTACCCGCAAAACCACGCCGGGTCTGCGCGCGCTTGAGAAATATGCGGTGCGCTGCGGCGGCGGCTTCAATCATCGCTTCGGGCTCGACGATGCGATCCTGATCAAGGACAACCACATCGCGGTCGCGGGCGGCGTCAGGCCGGTGCTCGAACGCGCGCGATCGCATGTCGGGCATCTCGTCAAGATCGAGATCGAGGTCGATACGCTGGCGCAGTTGCGCGAGGTGCTCGACACCGGCCTCGCCGATGTGGTGCTGCTGGACAACATGGAAATTGCCGATCTGACCGAGGCGGTGAAACTCGCCGACGGGCGCGTGGTGCTGGAGGCTTCCGGCGGCATCACCCTGGATTCGATCGCGAAGATCGCAGCGACCGGCGTGAACTATGTCTCGTCCGGCGCGCTCACGCATTCGGCGCCGAATTTCGATGTCGCGCTCGATATCGATGCGTGAAAGAATTCCTGGACTGGTCGAGGCTGCATAATAGTCGTCATACCCCGCCACCGGGTCTCGCCTTCGGCGAGCCCGATGACAGGCTCCAGCGGGGTATCCAGTACGCTGCGGCCTCTCGATTCTATCGCAAGCGCCCTGGAATACTGGATCACCCGCTTTCGCGGGTGATGACGGGCGTTAATCTACCGTCGAACCGTTGAGCCCGGCAGCTCGGCCGAGCTGTGGCCGGCTCCCGCGAGCTTTGCCGAAATTTCAGCGGTTTGCGCCGGCGTTCCCCAGCTTGGCGCCTCGCTGCCATCGCCCCACGCCCGCGGCCGGTAGAAGGTGTGCACGCCGTATTTGTACATCTTCTTCATTTCATGCACCCAGGAAGGGCGCACCCAATAGGCGTGGTAGTGGGTCGATTTGGCGACTTCCGGCAACCAAAGCTGGCCGTCGAGCATCGCTTTTGCGATTTTCTTGGCGCGGTCCCACATGTCGGGTTCGCGCACCACGTCTGCAACGTTATCGCAGGCGAAGGTGAACTGGCACGCGAGGTGGCGGTGCTTGTTCTGGTAGACCACGGCGCACACGGTGCTCGGGTAGAAGCCGGAGAAAGCGCGGTTCAACACCACTTGCGCCACCGCGATCTGGCCGCGCACGGCTTCGCCGCGGGCTTCGAAATAGACGGCTTCGGCGAGGCATTTCTCGGATTTGGCGCGCGCCTTCTCGTCGAACAGGCCGAGGCGTTCGGCCGGCGTCTTGATGTGCTGATTGTTGGAGTTGACTTCGCCCTTGGCGGCGATGCTGACACCGCTCTCAACCGCCCTCGACGGCTCATTCGCAACTGGCGGCAGCGACGCCATCACCTTCATGTCCGGATCGGCGACCGCGCCCGGCATCACGATGACAGGCTCTTCGCCGGGCTGCCAGCGTTCCATGCTCTCGGCCGCGCCGATCGACGCGCTTCCGAAAAACAGGCTCGCGGTCTTCACCGAGAAACCAGCGCGCGGTGGAGCGGGCTCGAGCGCGATGGAAGCGGCACCGGGCGCAACTTTCAAGTCGTCGGACGGCTGGGCTTCGAGCGACATCGAGACGTCGTACTGCGCCAGCGGCGGAGCGCTCAGCGCTGCCGCGAGCTCCGGATCAAGCGGCGCGGGTTTGCCGGCAGGAACGGCAGCGGCGGTTTTTGCGCCCCTCACCGATGCGTTGGACGTCGATGGATCCTCATTCGCGGGCGCGACGCCAGCGGGCGCTACCGGCCCGGGCGGGACAAGGACGAGGCGATCGCCTTTCAGCGTGCGATCAACCTTGGGGAAATCGGACGGCTGATAGCGCGGCGGCGCCTGCACGATCGGATTACGCGTTATTGAGCCGGTGATGTCGATGCCTTGATTGTCGAGGCTTGCCAAGACATAGGTCGGGGCTTTCGGAAGAGAAGTCCCGAGCGGGCGGCCGAAGCTGTAAGTGGCGACCTGGATGTTGCTGGCGGCGGAGAACACCCGCTTCTGCCAGCGTTCGGCGACGCCCGGCTGCCGGGCCAGCAGCGAGGCAATATCCTGATATCCAATTTCGGTCGGGATCAATGCGAAGACGCAAAGACCGAGACCGAAGGGCGCACCTCGTGCGCCCTTCGACCGGTTACGCATTACTGACATCGATACGCTCACGCAACGCTACACAACACACACGCGACCGAACCCAGTACATCCGTGCAATTCGATCTATTTTGGTGATATCGAATTTAGGTTGCGAGGGAGTTAATCGGCGTTGCACATGCGATACACGCAAGAATTAGCTGGAGTTCGCGCCACCACATCAAAAACGTTGGTAAACAGGCACATGAATAAGGTGGTAAATATGGCGTGAACGAAAATGATGAAAAGATTTTTTGAGGCTGCAAATTTTTCCGCCTCCGCATCGTTATTTGAGGCTGCAGATTTTTCCGCCTCCGCATTGTTACCGACATCCGTGCTCACACCGATTTCGTCACGCACGCGGCAGCCCGCCGCTCCAAGCTTCTCGCGACCAAAGAATACGGCCGGGAAAATCCCGGCCGCATTCTTTCCATCTCAACGTCGATTGTTGCGCGTCAGGCCTGACTGGCGATAGCCTTGCCGAGCGCTGCCTGCGCCGCGGCCAGCCGCGCGATCGGAACGCGGTAGGGTGAGCACGAAACGTAATCCAGTCCGATTTCGTGACAGAACGCGACGGAAGCGGGATCGCCGCCATGCTCGCCGCAAATGCCGACCTTCAGATCGGGGCGGGTCTTGCGCCCGCGCGCGACGCCGATCTTCACCAATTCACCGACGCCGTCGCGATCGACCGAGATGAACGGATCGATTTCCAGGATTCCCTTGGCGATGTAGGTGCCGAGGAATCCGGCGGCGTCGTCGCGGCTGATGCCGTAGGTCGTCTGCGTCAGATCGTTGGTGCCGAACGAAAAGAACTCCGCGGTCTTGGCAATGTCGCCGGCCATCAGGCAGGCACGCGGCAGTTCGATCATGGTGCCGACCTGATAGGCGAGCTTGGTTCCAGTCTCCTTCATCACCGACTGCGCCGTCGCGTCGATCCGTGCCTTGATCAAATCGAATTCGGTCTTGGTCGCGATCAACGGCACCATCACCTCAAGGCCGACGGCCTTGCCGGTGCGCTTGCCGGCCTCGACCGCGGCCTCAAAGATGGCGCGCGACTGCATCTCGGCGATTTCCGGATAGGCAATGGCGAGGCGGCAACCGCGGAAGCCGAGCATCGGATTGAATTCCGCCAGATCGCGGGCGCGATCGGCCAATCGCCGAGGATCGGTATTCATCGCCCGCGCGACTTCCTCGATCTCGGCCTGGGTGTGCGGCAGGAATTCATGCAACGGCGGATCGAGCAGCCGGATCGTCACCGGCAGCCCCTTCATGATCTCGAACAGCTCGACGAAATCGGCGCGCTGC
>Ga0193724_1000387_pt1 | contig 10600 bp, 6 predicted proteins | sample H2a1metaG_FD_146005 | JGI IMG/M metagenome (GOLD analysis project Ga0193724, IMG submission 146005) | Soil microbial communities from a riparian zone of the East river system, Colorado, United States - H2a1 | ecosystem: Environmental > Terrestrial > Soil > Riparian zone | place: USA: East River... | reverse complement strand
GGTTTTGGGGGCGGCGGTGGCGGCTCCAGCTGGTAAGGAAGGCCGGGATCGTCGAATGACGAAACAGGCGCTGTCGCGCATCCGTTAGTAAGGACTCGGACAATGATGAAACTCGAAGAACTGGTCAGTCAACTTCAGCTCGCGTACGGCGACGGACTTCGGTCGGTCGTACTTTTCGGCTCGGCGGTCGCGGGCGAGCACAACCCTAAGAATTCCGATTACAACGTGCTCGTGATCGTGGATTCGCTGCCGCTCGCGCGACTGCGCGCGGTCGCGGCCGTGGCAAAGGCGTGGGCCGAAGATGGCAATCCGCCGCCGATGACGTTCACGGCGAGCGAATGGAAGTCCTCGGCCGACATTTTCCCGATGGAGTACGCGGACATCCTGGAGCGGCATCGAGTGCTGTTCGGAGATCCGCCATTCGACGGGATTCGTGTGGCGCCGGCGGATTTACGCCTTCAGGTCGAGCAGCAGACGATGGGAAAGCTGCTGCAGCTGCGGCAGGCGACGATGGGCGCGGGCGGCGACAGCAAGCTGCAGCTCGAAGTTCTCGAGAAGAGCCTGAGCACGCTGATGGTGATTTTCCGCGGCGTATCGCGGCTTGTTGGTCAGGCGCCGTCGCAGGACTACGAGGAGCTCACTCGTACGCTGGCGCTGCGCGCGGGGTTTTCACCGGATCCGTTCGTCAAAGTGATTCGGCACGTGCGCGGAAGCGAGAAGATCTCGCGAGAGAGTGCCGCCGGAATTCTGGAGGGATATCTGGCGGCGATGGAGCGGCTGGTTGCATATCTCAATGAATTCAGAGGATAAATTGCTGTGGGCTTTGGCCGCACAGAGTGTCGTCAATCTCCACTTAAAGGATGGATCAAAATGAATCGTCGCATGATGTTGGCTGTCGCTCCGCTGCTTCTGGGAGTTGGTGGCTGCGGGTACAATCAGATACAGCAGCTCGATGAGACCGCCGCGCAGGCGAAGCAGCAGATCTCCGTGCAGCTGCAGCGCCGGGCGGATCTGGTGCCGAATCTCGTGAATACCGTGAAGGGTTATGCCCAGCACGAAGAGGCGGTGTTCACGCAGGTGGCAACGGCACGGGCGGGTCTGGCGGGTGCGATCCAGACAGGCGATCCACAGCAGATGGCGACCGCCAACGGCGCGCTCACCGGGGCGCTCGGCAGATTGATCGCGATATCGGAAGCCTATCCGCAGCTCAAGGCGGACCAGGGATTCCTGCGCCTTCAGGACGAGCTGACCGGGACCGAGAATCGGATCGCGACCTCGCGCAACGACTATAATGATGCCGTCAAGGCGTACAACGCTTATATCAGGACTTTCCCGCAGGCCATAACCGCGAAGGTGACCGGGGCCAAGCCGAGAACTTATTTCGAGGCCGCGGCGGGGACCGAGGCACCGCCCACTGTCGATTTCGGGACGAAGCCGGCCCCGGCGACGGCGACCCCAGCCGCACCCAAGACGCCCTAACGACGGGAAATGGGGACAAAAACGCCGGCTTATAGCCGGCGTTTTTTGTTGGTGGATGAGAGCGGAGTTGTGGTTCGACAGCTTCGCGTCAGCTTCGTTCACTCTTGACACCTCGTGTCACGACACCTAAATAGGTGCGATTCATAACCCCCAGCAGGGTCCCTACTACTCTGCCGGGCTCGTGGCGCCTGTGGTCGCGAGCCTCACCCATCCAAGATGGAGAAACAGGAATGAAAAGGATTAGCTCGTCAGTTTTCTCACTGCTATTGCTGGTGCTCTTTAGCGCCAGCGCCTTTGCCCAGACGCGCCGAGTAAGCGGGCGCGTGACTGTGGAAGGAAGCGGTGAGGCCATCGTTGCAGCGAGTGTCAACGTCGTCGGGACGTCACTCGGCACCTACACCGACGATCAGGGCCGCTACTCCCTGAACGTTCCCGATGGCCCCACGACGCTCCGCGTCCGGCGCATCGGCTACACGCAGAAGACGCTGGCAGTCCCAGCAGGCGCAACCGACGCGAATGTGTCGCTTGCCCGCGACGTGCTGCAGCTTGAGACGCAGGTCGTCACCGGTACGGCGACGACTGTATCGAGCGCCAACGCGGCGAACGCGGTCACGGTCATATCGGCCGAGAAGCTGAATCGCGCACCGGCACAGACGATCGACTACGCGCTCCAGGGCAAGATCCCAGGGGCAATCGTCACGCAGAACTCCGGCGCGCCAGGTGGTGGTGTCCAGGTTCAGCTTCGTGGAGTTTCCACGATCAACTCGAGCTTCCTTCCGCTCTATGTGATCGATGGCGTCATCGTCGACAACTCGTCGATTTCGATCGGACTGAATGCGATCACCGAAGCGGCAGGCGGAAACTTCGGTTCCAGCCAGGATCAGCGCGTCAACCGCACCGCTGACCTCAACCCGAACGACATCGAGAGCATCCAGGTGCTCAAAGGACCCTCGGCCAGCTCGATCTACGGCTCGAGAGGCACGAACGGCGTCATCGTGATCACGACCAAGCAGGGTCAGGCAGGGAAGACCTCGCTCGACGTCACGCAGCGCTTCGGCACCGCGCGCATCTCCAACAAGATCGGAATGCGTTGCTTTGGCTCCGGACAGGAATACGCTGATTGGGTTGCCGACACGACCACCGCTGTAATCGCTTCTGAGATTGCTGCATTCAACGCGGCAACCAACAAGTGCCACGACTATGAACAGGAGCTGTACGGCGAGCACCCGTTCAACTATCAGACGATCGCCTCGCTCCGCGGTGCAACCCCAGGCGGGACGAATTACTTCGTATCAGGCCTGGTTCAGCACGACGGTGGCCTCGTACTCAACGACATTTACAACAAGCAGTCGCTTCGGGTAAACCTCGGGCAGAAGCTGGGATCACGGCTCAACCTCCGGGCGAATACCGAGCTGATCCATTCGCTCACCAACCGCGGTATCAGCGGCAATGACAATACGGGTATCAACCCATACACGACCTTCTCGCAGACGCCGTCGTTCATCGACCTCACTCGTCAGGCGGACGGCAGCTATCCGCGTGGACTGGCGGTCGTCGGCAACAACAATCCGTTCCAGAATTCGGAGCTGATCAAGACTCCCGAAAACGTGTTCCGCCTCCTTGGCAGCGGCATGGCTTCGTACAGTCTGATCTCGCGCGATCGTCAAACGCTCGATTTCACGTTGAGCGGCGGCATGGACGCGTACACTGACCAGGGCAGGGTCATTTCACCGGCGACGGCTTACATCGAGCAGGTGAATGCGCTGCCGGGCACTCTCGTAAACAACAACGCGAACGTCTTCACCGGCAACGTCGGCGCGAACTTCACGCACCGACTGATTCGCGACATGTTCACCGCTACGACCTCGGCAGGTATCGGCCAGGTTCGTCGCAACGTCGACCTGATGGGAACCACGGGCCGCGGCGTCTTTCCGGGTGTCACCAACGTGGCCTCGGCGACGCAGATCTTTACGACTGAAGCTCAGGATATCGTCAAGTCGCAATCGATCTTCGGTCAGGAAGAGTTCTTGACGATGGGCGAGCGGCTGCTCCTCACGGCCGGTGTCAACGCCGAACGGACGAGCAACAACGGTGATCCCAAGAAGTACTACGCGTATCCGAAATTCTCAGGCTCGTACCGTGTGCCTGTTCCAACGGCAAAGATTGACGAGCTGAAGCTGCGCCTTGCCTATGGAAGAGCTGGCAACCAGCCGCTCAGCGGCAAGTTCACCTTCCTCACGAATCTGATCGAAGAAGGTGTGACTGGTTTCCGCGCTTCGACGGCCCTGGGATTCCCCGGTGTCAAGCCGGAGACGGCGAGCGAAATCGAGGGCGGATTCGACATCACCCTGTTCAGCGCCCGCGCCAGATTCTCGGCGACCCAGTTCCGTAAGCAAATCGACAATCTTCTTCTAACGGCGGCCCTCGCTCCGTCGACGGGATTCTCGAGCCAGACCATCAACGGTGGCCAGCTCGTCAATCACGGCACCGAGCTCGAGCTCGAGATGACGCCAATCCGCACAGACAAGTTCTCCTGGATTTCAGGGACGACCTACTCGAGCGCGAAAGGCGTAGTCACGCGTCTTCCGGTTCCGGGATTCATTCCGGCGTCGGGATCGTTCGGCAGCCGGTTCGGCAATGCGTTCATTCAGCAGGGCCAGCTGAGCACGGTTCTTCAGGCTGTGAACGGCTGCACGGCGCTCAACGCGGCAGGCACGTCCTGCCCGTCGGCGAACCGCGTTCTGACGTTCGTGGGAAATTCCGCTCCCGACTACGAGATGGGATTCACCAACGACATCAATTTCGGGTCGTTCCGATTCTCATCGCTGGTCGATTGGAGAAAGGGCGGTCTCGGAGTGAACCTCACGAACGACTATTTCTACGGCAGCAACCTGGGCAAGGATACCACGCTCTCGCAGGCGCAGTTGGCTGCCTTCGCGAAAGGAACCGATGTCTGGGTGGAGAACACCGGATTCGTCAAGATTCGTGAGATGACGCTTGGTTACGAACTCCCCACAGCGCTGGCTTCGCGTTTGTTCAATGGCCACGCACAGGGCGCACGTATCGAGTTCAGCGGACGTAACCTCGCCACTTGGACGAAGTACACGGGCCTCGATCCAGAGGTCTCGAACTTCGGTAACCAGGCTCTGGGCAGGTTCCAGGACGTCACCCCTTATCCGCCGAGCCGTCAGTTCTACTTCACAATAGCGACAACCTTCTAACCGAGCGATCAATCAAATGAAGCGATATACAACTATTGTCCTCGCGGCGGCTGCTTTGGTTGCTGCGGGATGCAAGGACAACCCGGTGGCGAATCCGATCGACGCGCCAACGGTAGATGCCTTGAGTGGACCACTGACGCGCATCACGTTGCAGAGCTTGCGACGGGCGCGTTGGCGCAGGACCGTGCTTCGGTAGACGCGTTCGCATTCGCCATCGAGCCCGGAATCTGGGGCCGCGATGTCTACAGAATCGATGCTTCCGAGCCGCGGTTCGTTCAGGAAACGCTGGGCGGCAACCCCGATCCGGGCAGCTTTGCGGGAGGCGGTATGTGGGCGGGTTTCTATACCGCCATCCGCGCCGAGAACACGCTCATTCTCTCGTTGGCGAATGCACCTGCCACCGAGTTCGCAACGGCGGAAGTTAACGCAGCGCGCGGATTCTTTCGCACGATGAAGGCGCTGGATTACTGGCGCGTGATTGAAATGCACGACACCGTCGGAGCCACGATCCAGACCGACGATGGGTCGGCAGTCACGGACGTCAAGTGCAAGGCGACGGTGCTCAGCTACATCGCCGCGCTACTTGACAGCGCCAACGCGGATTTCACCGCAGCAGGCGGCACGGCGAAGGTTCCGTTCAAGCTGCCCACGGGATTTACGGCGTTCGGACGTGACTACTCACTCGTGTCCAATCTCGTGAGATTCAATCGCGGCATTAAGGGCAAGGTCGACTTCTACCGTGGGCTGGATCGAAAGAATCCAACGCCGGCGCTGTTCGCGACGGCAATCACGGAGCTGACCCAAGGCCTCGGCGGAGCGGCCGCGGGCGCCGTGCCTCCCGCTGATTTTGGGAAGGGTGCCTGGTACGTCTTTGTGCCCGGCGGATCTGAAAACACGCCCAACACGATCTCGGATGTGAAGATCGGCTTGAACCCGCAGGTGCGCGACAGCATACAGGCGGGCGATACCCGCGCTTCGAAGATCGTAGCGAGAACCGACACGCTTTCCGGATTCGGAATCTCGACGAACATCACCTACGTCGGAGCCGTATCCAGCGTAGCGAACCAGGCAAGGCCACTCGCCATTCTCCGGGACGAGGAGTTGGTTCTGTTGCGGGCTCAGGCCTACAACGAGGCTGGCCAGCTGGCCAACGCGATTCTCGATATCAACGACGTCCGAACCAGCTATGGTCTGGCGCCGGCCGCGCCGCTCGACAAAACCTCGGCGATCAACGCTATTCTTTACGAAAAACGTTATTCGCTTCTGTTCGAGGGTGCTATGCGCGCCGACGATCTCAGAGAGTACGGCCGCATGAACGCAACGTATCTGAAAAAGGAGACGCCTACGGATCCGTTCAATGCTGCTCTCCCAATTCCGCGCGGGGAGCTTAATGCCCGCGGACTGACGACGAATCCAGCTTGCACGCCCTAATGCTGGCCGATTTGGTTAGTTGAAAAGGGCCGGCTCGGGGTGTTTGCCCCGAGCCGGTTTGCGTTACCGGGGCTTGGATTATGCAGCGACAAGCCCTGAAACGTTTCTCGCAGGTGGAGGCCACATGGTTTCGCGCTGGGTGATCGCACTAACGCTCGCCACTGCAGTCGGCTGCTCGCATCCGAAGCTTGGCCCTGGGGAGGTCTACAACTCGCAGGTGATCACGGAAGACGAGATCATCGCTTCGCGTGGATCGAACGCCTTCGAGGTCATTCACAAGCTGCGAGCAAATTTCCTTACCAATCGCGGCCAGACCAGCTTGGACAGAGGTCAATCCAATCCGTATCCCACTGTATATCTCGACGACCAGGAATTCGGACCCATCAGCAGTCTCTCGACCATTCCCGCGGCGCAGATCACGATGATTCGACTCTATCGTGTGTCGGAGGCGAACGCGAAATACGGGAGTCACAACCTGAGCGGCGTGATTTCGATCTACACTCGACATTAGGATTGCCCTGACGGTCAGATCTTCAGGTCGATGATCGTCAGCACACTGCAACACGGATAAAACAAGACACGTCGGTACCGACGGAAACCCCATGCCCTTAGAAAGCCTGGGGTTTTTTTCGTCCCTTGCCATCGACGCCGGCAACTCATACGTTTTGCCCCCGCCCGAAAATCACAGATTTCGCGCGGAACATTAGGTGACGCGACTCGTTTCGCGTAGCATCAAACAAATTGATTTTGGAGGCACGATGGCGTTGGGTCGGGTTATGAGATTTCTCGCACTCACGTTGCTCGCATGTCCAGCACTGGCTGCAGGGCAGGGAACGGGCATCATTCGCGGGCGCATCAGCGATGGGGCAACCGGCGCGCCGCTGGCCGGAGTTCAGGTACGCGTCGAGGGAACCACAGTCGGCGCTCTGACTAATGCGGACGGCACGTACACGATTACCGGAGCTCCGCCAGGAGCACAGTTCCTGAGCACGCGGCGACTGGGCTACGGACCGCAACGCGTCGCGGTCACGGTCCCGGCAACCGGAGATGCCACACAGGATTTTGCGCTTGGCAAGGTTGCCACCACTCTGAATGACGTGGTCGTTACCGCTTTGGGGCAAACTGCCCAGCAAAGATCTTTGGGGACAGCTCAGCAAACTGTTCTGGGCTCCTCCATCGCCGAGACGCAACGAGAGAACTTTGTAAATGCGCTTCAGGGGCGCGTCGCTGGCGTCGATGTGACGAGCAGTTCCGGGATTCCCGGAGCATCATCGTCGATCACGATTCGAGGAATCAGCTCGATCAGCAGCAGCAATCAGCCGCTCATGATCATCGATGGTTTGCCGATGGACAACCGGACCATGAACACGGGCGTTCTCGCGTCCGACAACAACTCGACGCAGGCGTTCAGCAATCGAGGAGTCGACTTCACCAATCGTGCTTCCGATCTCAATCCGGAAGACATCGAGACGCTGACGGTGCTAAAGGGCCCGGAAGCGGCCGCTCTCTACGGAATTGATGCGGCGAGTGGAGCGATAGTCATCACGACCAAGCGTGGAAAGGCCGGCGGTGGGTTGCAGTACAGCAACAGCTTCCGGGTCGAAAAGACCGGTGCCAAACCCGAGCTGCAGAGGGTTTTCGGCCCCACGCTCTCAACGACGGGCGCAGGCCTCACTTCGTTCTCGTACTTTGGCGTCCCGTACGCCCCCGGTACCGTGTTCTATGACAACGTAGACGGCTTCTTCAGAACGGGATCGGCGCAGACGCACAACCTGTCGTTTAGCGGAGCGACGACCGATGGCAGAATCAATTACCGGCTGGCGTCGTCGTCAGACAAGACCGTCGGTGTGGTTCCGAGCACGGATTACAGTCGCATCAACCTGACAGGCGCTTCGCAGGCACAAGTGACTTCGTGGCTGAATAGCGATGTCTCGATGGCATACACCTACGACAACAACGACCAGGTGTACAAGGGAGACATTGGTCCGCTCATCGGTCTGCTCCTTTGGCCGCAGAATGACGACGCGAAGAACTACCTCACTGCAGCTGGCACCAGGCGCCTGTTGACAACGTTGGGGGCGGGAACCGAACAGGATAATCCATACTTCAACATCGCCAGGAACAAGATCAACGCGAAAACCAACCGCATCATGGCCAACGTCGGGCTTACTTTCACGCCGATTTCGTGGGGCAACCTCAAGACGAACATCGGCGTCGACAACTATACGAACTCGAACCTGATCCTCCGGAATCCCGACAGTCAGGTCGGCAATGCGTTCAACGGAATGCTGGAGCTGGCGGACGTGCTTACACGAAACATCAACGTTCAAACGCTGCTCAACTTCAACAGCCATCAACTCAGCAAGAGTCTATCGATCAGCGGTTTGGTCGGCAACGCTATCTCTGACTACCGGACCGGGACGGACGCGTTGAAGGGCCAGGATTTCCTGGATCCAAATTTTGTGTCGATCAACAACACCAACCAGAGAACGAGTAAGACGACCCTCGAGCAGCGGCGTCTGATCGGAGCCTTTGCACAGGCACAGCTCGACTTCAAGGACTACCTCTACATCACCGGGACAGGAAGAAACGACTGGACGTCCACCATCCCCACGGGCGCGAACTCGTTCTTTTATCCCGGCATAAATTCGAGCTTCATTTTCTCCGACGCGTTTCCGGGAGTCCGTCGTTTCATGACGGGCAAGCTGAGAGCGGGTTATGCCGGAGTCGGCAAGGACGCGAGACCGTATGCCTACCGGCCGTCACTACAGTACAAGACGACATCGAACGGTGGATACGGTTACGACTTCTGGGGCCCAAACCTGGCCCTCAAGCCAGAATTCAAGAAGTCGTTCGAGTACGGCACGGAGCTCGGTTTCCTTAACGATCGCCTCGGCCTGGATGCAACGATTTATCGCAGCACGACCACCGATCAGATCGTCAACGACATCAGAGGCAGCTACGCAACGGGCTTCGTTCTTTTCAACCTGAACGGTGCCTCAACGAGAAACACCGGCCTGGAGCTCACGGTTCGCGGAACACCGGTGTTGACGAGTGCTTTCTCGTGGGATTTCCAAATGAATTTCGACAGGGCGCGAGGAAAGGTGCTGAGCCTTCCGCATGCGTTGCCGGAGTCCTATGTCTCGGATACGTGGCTGTATGGGAACGTGCGAAACGGCACCGAGCCTGGGTTGTCGACGATGTCGCTTACTGGCATGTACTATCTCCGAAACAACGCCGGCGCCCTCCTGATCGACCCGAGCAACGGTCTGCCGCTCCGGTCGTCGATTTTCATTGATCGCGGTTACGATCGGCAGCCGAACTACACCATCGGACTCACCAACACGTTCAAGCACAATCGACTGTCGCTGGATTTCCTTCTGGATTTCCGGAGAGGCGGAGATGTGTTCGATGCTACCCAACATTATTTAACGACGCACGGTCTCGCCGTGTCGACGCTGAACAGGAACGATCCGCTCATTGTCCCTGGCGTCTTGAAAGACGGGAAGGAGAATAGCGCAACCCCCACGGTGAACAACATCGTCATCGTCCCGGCGGTTCAGACAGCCTACTACACGAACATGAGCGAAGAGCTGTTCATTCAGAAGAACGTCAACTGGGTGCGGCTCAGGGATATTCAGCTGAGCTACGTTCTTCCCAACGGATTCCTGGGCACTCGGAACGCCAGCGCGTTCGTCAAGGGAACCGACCTTTTCCTGCGCACCAACTACAGAGGATTGGATCCGATCGTGAACGGAAACAGCGCCGCGGTGGGGGGGTCCGGAGGTACCGGTATCGACTTCGGCAATTTCCCCATGCCTCGCGGTTTCAATTTCGGCTTCAGGATGGGATTCTAACAATGAAAAAACTATACGCAGCAATACTCGTGGCGTCGCTGCCCCTGTCTTACGGCTGCAGCGACTACCTTGATGTAAATACCAATCCGAACGCGCCACAGACCGTCACGGCGAATTTGTACCTGCCGCCGATGCTCCACTGGATGGTGACCTCGCCCCAATACGACGGCCGATTCGTCGGGCACTACACCCAGGAGTGGTACTCGACGAGTACAACGTCGATCACTCCCGAGCAGACCTGGGGGCGAATGGGATACGACCCGGGGAGCGATAACGGCGCAATGCAGTGGCGTGACGTTTACTGGTCACTTGGCCAGAACCTCATCGACATGAACACCAAGGCCGAGGCCGAGCAGCGCTGGGATCTGCTTGGTGTCGGGCTGTTATTGAAGGCGTGGGGTTGGCAGGTGCTCACGGACCTCCACGGCGAGATCATCATCAAGGAGGCGGTCGACCAGTCGAGAACGACATTCGATTATGACACTCAGGATTACGCCTATCAGGAGATCAGCAGGCTCCTCGATAGCGCGATCGTGCTTCTGCAGCGAACCGACGGGGGCGTGAGCCAGGCCTACCTGGCCAAGGGCGACCATATCTACAACGGAGATCGTA
>Ga0193724_1000386_pt1 | contig 10607 bp, 10 predicted proteins | sample H2a1metaG_FD_146005 | JGI IMG/M metagenome (GOLD analysis project Ga0193724, IMG submission 146005) | Soil microbial communities from a riparian zone of the East river system, Colorado, United States - H2a1 | ecosystem: Environmental > Terrestrial > Soil > Riparian zone | place: USA: East River... | reverse complement strand
TTCATGCGGGCGATGGGGCTTGACGACGAGGCGCTCGCCAGGCCGATGATCGGCGTCGTCAGCATGAAGGGCGAACAGACGCCCTGCAACATGACCCACGATTTCCAGGTTGATGCCGCCAAGGCGGGGATCGCGGAGGCCGGCGGCACGCCGCGGGAATTCACCACCATTTCGGTTTCCGACGGCATCAGCATGAATCACGAGGGAATGAAGTTTTCGCTTCTCTCGCGCGAGTTGATTGCCGATTCAATCGAAGCTGTGGTCCACGGCCTTGCCTACGATGCATTGATCGGTTTCGGCGGCTGCGACAAGACGCTTCCCGGCGTGATGATGGGAATGATCCGCTGCAACGTGCCATCGATCTTCATCTATGGCGGCAGCGCGCTTCCCGGGCGGTTCGAGGGTAAGACTCTCACGGTGCTGGATTCCTACGAGGCGGTCGGCGGCTTCATGACCGGAGAAATCGATGAGGTGACGCTTGCGGGCATCGAGCGGTCCTGCCTACCGACGATCGGCGCCTGCGCCGGACAGTTCACCGCCAACACCATGGCGATGGTTTCCGAGGCGATGGGGCTGACGATCCCCAACGTGTCGATGATCCCCGGCGTCTATGCGGAGCGCGCGCAAGTAGCGCGCCGGGCCGGACGTCTGGTGATGGAGATGCTGCGACGAGACGGACCATTGCCGCGCGATATCGTGACGCGAAAGTCGCTGGAAAACGGCGCGGCGATTGTCGCCGCGACCGGCGGATCGACCAATGCGGCGCTGCATTTGCCGGCACTTGCCAACGAGGCCGGCATATCCTTCACGTTAGACGACGTCGGCGAGGTCTTTGCGCGAACACCTCTGATCGGAAATTTGCGTCCGGGCGGGAAATATACCGCGAAGGATGTCTACGATATCGGCGGCACTGCGGTGGTCGTCCGCGCGCTGATCGAAAGCGGTCACATCGACGGCAGTTGCCTGACGATCACCGGCAGGACGATTGCCGAAGAATACGGCGGGGCCAATGCGCCCGACGGCGAGATCATCACCTCTGCTGGCGCGGCGATCAGTCCGGACGGTGGCGTCGCGGTTTTGAAAGGCAATCTTTGCCCTGACGGAGCCGTCATCAAGGTGGCTGGCCTCAAAAAACTGGTGTTCGAAGGTACCGCGCGCGTGTTCGAAGATGAGGAGGAATGCGTCGATGCCGTCCGCAACCGCAAATACGCGGCAGGTGACGTTCTCGTCATCCGCAATGAAGGCCCCGTGGGCGGTCCCGGCATGCGCGAGATGCTGGGGGTCACCGCGCTGATCTACGGACAGGGAATGGGAGAGAAGGTCGCGCTTATCACCGACGGGCGCTTTTCCGGCGCCACCCGGGGGATGTGCATCGGTTATGTCTCGCCGGAATCGTTCATCGGCGGCCCGCTGGCACTGGTGCAGGAGGGGGATCGGATTCGCATCGATGCGGGTGCGCGCCGCCTGGATCTACTGATCGATGACAGTGAATTCGCAAAGCGACGGCAGGCCTGGAAGCAGCGGCCGCCGCGGCACCGGGCAGGGGCGCTCGCCAAGTACGCGCGGCTGGTCGGCCAGGCGCCCGGCGGCGCCGTCACCCATAACGGCGCAGCGGAATGGCCGTGGTTCGACCAGCGTTGATGTGGCTCATTCGTTCGAATTGTCCCACCTCATTTCCTGCGCCGGGAACCGTTGCGCCGTTCTTGATTAGCGGGCTTCGGTGCCGTATACGCCTGCTGGGAGCATCACATGACGCTGTTTGCAAAGATATTCACGACGAAAACGCTGTTACAGATCATTCTCGTTTTGATCGCTACGGTCATGATGAAGGCGATCAGCGCCCATTACGATTTCAGCTGGGCAACCGCGTTCGCGCAGGGGTAACTTTTCACCGGCGGCTTCGCACCGCTCAGGTGACATCCAGATAACGATTGAAGCGGGGATCGCGCCAGACCTTTGCGTTTATGCACCCGGCGAGTATGTCGGCCGCATCCCAGACGTCCTGAAAACGAATGTAAAGCGGCGCGAAGCCAAAGCGCATGATGTCGGGCGCCCGGAAGTCGCCGATCACACCGTGCTCGATCATCGCCTGCACGACCGCATAACCCTTGTCGAAGGATATCGCGACCTGGCTGCCGCGCAACGATGGTTGGCGGGCTGTCACGATATCAAGGCCCGGCAAAAGCGCCGTAACGCGTGCAATGAAAAGCTCCGTGAGCGCGAGGCTCTTCTGTCTCAAAGCGGCCACCTCCACGCCCTCCATCGCGTCGAGAGCCACATCGACGCCGCGCAGGGAAATGATCGGCTGAGTTCCGCACAGAAAGCGCTTGATACCTTCGTCGGGCCGGAAATCGCGATCGAACGCAAATGGGGCAGCATGCCCCCACCAGCCTGATAATGGATGTCTTGCGGCGGCCTGATGGGCTTTTGCGACGGAAATAAAGGCTGGAGAGCCGGGACCTCCGTTCAGATATTTGTAGGTGCAGCCGACTGCAAAATCCACCGCATGAAGGTCGAACGCGATTTCGACCACGCCTATCGAATGACAGAGGTCCCACACCACCAGCGCACCGGCGTCGTGAAGCTGTTTGGTGATGGTGGCCATGTCGAGCAGCGCGCCGGTGCGATAATTAACGTGCGAGAGCACGGCGACCGCGACCGTTTCGTCGAGCAGGGCGTCGATCGAGGGGCCATCCGTACCAATCAATCGTCGCGTCATCGGACGGCCCGCGGACTTCATCGCGCCTTCGATGATATAGAGATCTGTCGGGAACGACTCATCCTCGGCGATGACCACGTCGCGGCCGGGCCTCAATCCGATTGCGGCATGGACTGCCTTGTAGAGGTTGATCGATGTGGTGTCGCAAACCAGGGTTTGACCCGAAGCCGCCCCAAGCAGTGCCCCGACGCGGTCGCCGAGCCGGACGGGCATGTCGAACCATCCCGCGCCGTTCCAGCTCCTGATAAGGTCGTGGCCCCACTCCTGTTCGATCGTACGGTTCAAGGCGCTCGCCGCGGCTCGCGGCATCGGACCGAGCGAATTGCCGTCGAGATAGATGAGGCCTTCAGGAATCATAAAGCGGTCGCGCAAACCACGAAGCGGGTCTGCGGCATCCCGAGCGACGCACGCGTCACGCGAAATCATGGAGGCTGACGACATCATGAGAGCCTCGCGATCAAACACCAAATGACATGCCGGATCATGGAGCGCGCGTTGGTGACGATTTCAAACAAAAGCTGGCTTGTGGAGCCGAGCATAAGCCTGTTCCTGAAACAACGGCAACTGCTCGTTGCCGGCCGTGCACGAGCGCGCACGGAAATCCCCGATTGACAGCAAAAGCCTTATCATTTTAAGTTTAAAATATCGTCCGCGGCATACCGGATGTGGGTATGCGCGACAATGTCATCGACTCGTCAAAAGGCGTGAACGCGATGAGTCAGCGCAAGGAAATATCCTATTCAGGCTATCTCGAGCTCGACAAGATTCTGCAGGCGCAGCAGCCGCTATCCAGCGCCCATGACGAGATGCTGTTTATCATCCAGCATCAGACGTCCGAGCTTTGGATGAAACTTGCGATTCACGAACTGAGCGCTACTTGCCAGTTGATTGCGGCGAACGACCTGCAGCCGGCCTTCAAGACATTGTCGCGGGTATCCCGCATCCTTGAGCAGCTCAACTCGGCCTGGGACGTGCTTCGCACGATGACGCCAAGCGAGTATACGGAATTTCGTGGATCGCTTGGGCAGTCGTCCGGCTTTCAGTCCTGGCAATATCGCATGATCGAGTTTCTTGTCGGCAACAAGAATGCTGCGATGATCCATGCTCACCAGGACGACAAAGCCGTTGTTGAGCGGCTCGAGGTGGCCCATCGGGCGCCGAGCATCTATGATCTCACCATACAGCTTCTGGATCGCCGCGGCCTCGCTATCGATAAGGCCATCATTGAGCGCGATGTCTCGGTATCGCATATCGGAGACGATAGCGTTGTGCGCGCGTGGTTATCGGTCTATCGGGATCCGGCTCGTTTCTGGGAGTTGTATGAACTCGCCGAAAAGCTGGTGGATTTCGAGGACTATTTCCGCCGCTGGCGGTTCAATCACGTGACCACCGTCGAGCGGATCATCGGATTCAAGCGAGGGACCGGCGGCACGTCAGGTGTTTCCTACCTGCGAAAGATGCTCGACGTGGTGTTATTCCCGGAGCTCTGGCAGGTGAGGACCCAATTGTGAAGGGCCTGATTGACATCTCGCCTGCACTGCGTGTCGGCATGGGCGTGTTTCCCGGCGATGCTGATTTTGCGGTCAGCCAGACATTCGCGATCGGGCCGGGCTGTCCCGTCAATGTTGCCAGCTTCTCGATGTCAACGCACTGCGGCGCGCATGTCGATGCACCCTTGCACTACGATCCCGCCGGAGCCAGTGTCGATATGCTGGATCTCGGCGATTTCATCGGACCCGCGAGGGTCATCGATGCCCGCGGGAAAGACCCGCTTTGTGGGTTTGAGGAGATCGCGTCCGCGCTCGACGGCGCGCCACCGCGACTGCTTTTGAAATTGATGGATAGGGGCGATCAGTTGAGTTGGCCGACGGGATTCCGCGCGCTGGCTCCGGAAACGGTGGAGCGTCTGGCTGTTCGCGGCATGCGGCTGATCGGCGTAGACGTTCCATCGGTCGACCCGGAGACGTCGAAAAGCCTCCCGTCGCACATGGTTTGCCGGCGGTACGATGTCCGGATCGTCGAGAACCTTGTACTGGCCGACGTCGTACCGGGCGACTACGAATTGATAGCGCTGCCGTTGAAGCTCAGGGGTCTGGACGCCGCGCCGGTGCGCGCGGTGCTCAGGCGATTAGGCCCCCAATGAGATCGACGCAGAGTTGCTTCCTGCTCCAAGGATCGTCGGTCTCAGCACTGTGCGGAGCATATCAGGGGTTGCCGTATGCTACGGAGTTCCGGAAAAGCGCGCCGGCGCCAATGATGCCCCAAATCGACATCGCCAAGTCGCGCAAGTTTCCGCTATGCTCGGGACGTTGACGGTCCAAAACCGAGAAACCAACTGTGTCTGACGGGCCTGTGTCGAAACGAAAAGCCGGAATGAAGGTATTGCCATCGCTGAGGGGCGTTCGGGCTGAAGCTGCGCCGGCGCGGGGGCAGACAGTTGCGATGATCGAGATCGATCGGGTCTCGCAGGTTTTTCAGACCTCCGGGCGTCAAAACCATCTGGCGTTGTCGGAGATTTCGCTGGCAATCGAGGATGGCGCCTTTGTCTCGATTCTCGGCCCGTCCGGCTGCGGAAAATCGACGCTGCTCTATATCGTCGGCGGCTTCGTCAATCCGACCGAAGGTGTCGCCAGGATGAAGGGCAAGGCGATCACCGGACCCGGTCCCGATCGCGGGCCGGTGTTCCAGGAGTTCGCGCTATTTCCCTGGAAGAGCGTGCTTGGCAACGTGATGTATGGTCCGCGCCAGCAGGGCGTGAAATCAGCGGAAGCCGAAGCGCAATGCCGCGCGCTGATCGAAATGGTCGGCCTCAAGGGCTTTGAGAATTTCTACCCCAAGGAATTGTCCGGAGGCATGAAACAGCGCGTCGCGCTGGCGCGCACACTGGCCTATCATCCCGCCGTGCTGCTGATGGACGAGCCTTTCGGCGCGCTGGATGCGCATACCCGCACGCGGCTGCAGAACGACCTGCTCAATATCTGGGAACGCGACCGCAAGACGGTGCTGTTCGTCACCCATTCGGTCGATGAAGCGGTGTTTTTGTCGGACAAGGTCGTGGTGATGACGCGTTCGCCCGGCCGCATCAAGCAGATCGTCGATATCGATCTGCCGCGCCCGCGCCGCCGGGCAGAACTGCTGCTCGATCCCCGTTACCAGAAATATGTCGTCGATATCGAGCGCATGATCGATGACACCAGTGAAGACGAGTTGCGCCCATGAGTGCACTGCGTGCTCTTCTCGCACGTTCAGCACCGCTGCTGGCCTGTCTCGGCCTGCTCGGTATCTGGCAGGTTGCGTCGCTGATCCTGAGCACCGACAGCTTTCCGACCGCTTGGGAAGCGATCCGCACCATTCCTTCCATCCTTGGCGATAAGGAATCTTTGATCAACATCCTCGCATCGCTGCGCCGCATGGCGATCGGCTTTGGCCTCGCCGTTGTCGTTTCGATTCCGTTGGGATTGATGATGGGCCGCAGCCGCGGGGTGGCATCGTTTTTCAATCCGCTGCTGATGGTCACCTATCCGGTACCGAAGGCGGCGCTGATGCCGATCATCATGCTCTGGCTCGGTGTCGGCGACGTCGCGAAGATGCTGGTGATTTTTCTCGGCGTCAGCCTGCCCGTGATCTACCACAGCTTTCAGGGGGCGAAGGCTGTCGAGGAAAAGATGCTGTGGTCGGGGGCTGCGATGGGCCTGTCGGCGGCGCAGCGCATGATCCGGATTGTGCTGCCGGCGGCGCTGCCGGAAATCCTGACCGGCTGCCGTACCGGGCTGGTGCTGGCGCTGATCACCATGGTCACCAGCGAGATGATCGCGCGGCAATCTGGCGCCGGAAATATCCTGTTCAACGCGCTCGATATGGGACAGTACGACACCGTCTACGCGATGATCATCATCATTGGCGCGATGGGTATCGGTCTTGACGCCGCGTTCGAAAAGATACGCGGCAGGCTGGTAAAATGGTCCGAGCCGGGCTTCGATATTCCTTTGAGCTTCGCATGAACGCACGCGCTGTCACGACGGATGTTCTGCTTGGGATCGTACCGATCGCACTGCTGGTCGCATTGTGGCAGGCGATTGCGTCGTTCGGCTATGCGCCGGCGTCGCTGCTGCCGCCGCCCGGTCTGGTGTTCATGCGCCTCGCGCAGCAACTCGTCACCGGCACGTTTCAACATGAGATCGGCGCCACGCTATTCCGGTTGTTCGCTGGATTCTCGATTGCGGTGATTTTCGGCGTCAGCATCGGACTAGCGGCGGCGGCCAGCCCGGCCGTCAATTCCGTAGTACGTCCGATCGTGCGGGTGCTGGCGCCGTTGCCCAAGGTCGCGCTGTATCCGGCACTGCTGTTGTTGCTCGGTTTCGGTCACGAATCGAAGATTACGCTGGTTGCGGCAGATGCGTTGTTTCCGATTCTGCTTTCGACCTATTACGGCGCGTCGATGGTGGAGCAGAAATTGATCTGGTCGGCGATGGCGGCGGGCACACCTCGCCGTCAAATCCTGTTCAAGGTGGTGCTGCCGGCTGCGGTACCGTCGATCCTTACCGGCTGCCGCATTGGCCTTGTGATCTCATGCATCGTGGTGTTTCTCGCCGAGATGATTACCTCGACCGACGGCCTCGGCCATCTCCTGGTGACGGCGGCCCGGACCTTTCAGGCGGTCGACATGTTCGTTCCGTTGATCACGATTTCGCTGCTGGGACTGATTCTCAACGGCCTGTTGCAGGGGTTAAGGTCGTATCTGCTGCGAGGGTTTCCGGAAGTCTGACGGCGAGTCGCGCGGTATCGTATTTTTCCCGTCATGGCCGGGCTTGTCCCGGCCATCCACGTCTTTTTTGCTGTTATGCTGCTAAGACGTGGATGCCCGGCACGAGGCCGGGCATGACGACTTTGCTGTAAGTGGAGATAATGCATGCTGGCGGATCGCATCGAAGCGAAATGGATCGACGCGTTCTGCGAGGTTTTCGAGCGCTGCGCGGTCAAGTCCGGCGACACCGCTGCGATTCTTTCGGAGACGCAGTCGCGCGCGCTCAACATCCACTTGGCCGAGCTTGCCCTGTTGCGGATGGGCGCCAAACCGTTCCACATCGTCGTGCCGACACCGCGCAACCGGCAGATCGTGCCGATCCGCTCCACCGGCGCCAGCGTAGCGATCCAGCGGCTTGCGCCTGTAGTCACGGCGTTGCAGCAGGCAGGCTTCGTCGTCGATTGCACCGTTGAAGGGCTGATGCACGCGGTGGAGACGCCGGAGATCCTGAAAGCCGGGGCGAGAATTCTCAATATATCGAATGAGCATCCCGAGGCGCTCGAACGCATGGTCCCCGATACGGCACTGGAAAAGTGCGTCCGGGCGGCGGTGAAAATGCTGCGTGGAACCAAGCGGATGCGCGTGACCTCTAAAGCAGGAACCGAGCTCGACGTCGACATGGTCGGCGCCTCCACGGTTGGGGTCTGGGGCTGGACCGACAAGCCCGGCACGTTGGCGCATTGGCCCGGCGGCATCGTCGTCAGCTTTCCCAGGAGCGGTACTGTCAACGGCACGCTTATCATGGCAGCCGGCGACATCAATCTCACCTTCAAGCGCTATTTGACGTCGCCGATCCGGATGACGCTGAAAGACGATTACGTCACCGATCTCGAAGGCGAGGGCGCCGACGCGATGATGATGCGCGCCTATCTCGCGGCGTGGGGCGACCGCGAAGCCTATGCGGTGTCCCATGTCGGGTTCGGCATGAACCCCGGCGCACGCTACGAGGCGCTGGCGATGTACGACCAACGCGATACCAACGGCACCGAGCTGCGCGCCGTTGCCGGCAACTTCCTGTTTTCCACCGGTGCCAACGAATTTGCCGGGCGCTATACCGCCGGGCATTTTGATTTGCCCATGATGGGCACGACGATCGAACTGGACGGCGTCGCCGTGGTCCGCGAAGGGGTGTTGCAGGACGTGTTTGGCTAATCCCGATCGAGTACTGGCGGTCTTGCGAGCCCAAAATGCCTGAGCAGATCGACCAGTGCCGCAAGACGCTGTTCGCGGTAGGCACCGACATCGAGGCCAGAGTAATCGAGGAAACCGGCGCCGCTCCGCATCCCGATGCGGCCGTCGTGCATATTGCGTGAGATCACCTCCGGTGCGCGATAGCGGTCGCTGCCAAGCGCGCCCTCGAGATAACGGCTCGCGTAATAGAGAATATCGCCGCCGCCCCAGTCGATGAATTCCAAAAGGCCCATCACCGCGTAGCGGAAGCCGAAGCCGTAGCGGATCGCCTTGTCGATATCCTCGGCACTGGCGACGCCTTCCTCCACCATCCGCGCCGCCTCGTTCATGGCGAGGGCCTGGATCCGCGGCACGATGAAGCCGGGCGTGGCGGCGCACACCACCGGCACCTTGCCGATGCCCTCGAGCAAGGTCTTGACCCGCGCGGTGACGGCCGGATCGGTCGCCGCTCCCGGGGAAATCTCGACCAGTGGGATCAGATAGGCGGGGTTCAGCCAGTGCGCGTTGAGAAACCGCTCGGGATGCTCGACTGAGCCTGAGAGATCGTCAACCAGAATCGTGGACGTGGTCGAGGCGATGATGATGTCGGGCCCGACGCATTTCGAGGCCGCCGCCAGCACCTCGCGCTTGAGATCGACCACCTCGGGCACACCTTCGAACACGATGCCGGCGTTCGCGAGCGCGGCAGCAGTGTTTCACGCGGGCACCACGGAGACCCGCGCCACCACCGCGTCGGCATCGCTTTCCGCCAGCAACCCGAACCGCGCCAGACTTGCCAGCGTCTTGCTGACTTCGCCAAGCGCCTCGGCCTCGAGGACAGCGAATTGGTCGCCAGGTCGCGCCTTGATGTCGATCATGGTGACGGCGTGGCCGGCATAGGCGAACGCGACCGCAATGCCGCGACCCATGCGGCCGGCGCCGAGACAGGCGATCATGGGGCGAGCGGCGGTCATTGCTCAAAACCCTCGCGCAACAGGGTCTGCAGCTCGTCGCGGGCGAGGTGACCGAGACCGAGACTTGCCAGGGTGCGCCCGCCCGCCAGGAAGTCCTCGCCGCAGATCGCGCCGCCGATGACGAGAAATGAAAATGCCAGCGGCGTGGCAACCCCGGCCAGTTCGGCAACCGACACCAGAAACGACAGGCCGAGGCGCAGATCTTCCCGCATGTAGCGATGCTCCGTCAGCACGATCCGCTCACGCCAATCGCCGGAATCGGTTAGGCGATCGTGCGAGCCGCGGCCATACATCCATTGCTCGCCCTCGCTTGCGTAGTGATGTGCCAGCGGAAAATGCGGGCCGCCATAACCAAATCCCCTGCGTACCGCGATGCGTTCGGTATCGAGCGCGTCGGTGACCCGGCGGATCGCAGCTTGCGTGCCTTCCTTGTGAATGTCCCAACGCTCGAAATGTTCGATCGGCCCGGCATTCATGACGATCAGCGGCGGATGGATGATCGGCCCGGCGTTCATCAGTGCCGCTGACAGTGCGTCACCGCACGGCTCGATCGTCCCGGGAAACGCGCGTCCGATCACATCGAGCGCATGATCCTTGGCTTTCAGCGGAAACACGCCGACCGGCAGCCGTTTGGCGCGGATGGTGATGGCGACTTCGAACGGTCCGTGCTTGCGCGTCAGCCATGGCAGCGTGCCGGTCTCGGCAAAGCTTGCCGCCGCATCATTGCCGGTATCACGCGCGGCGCTCGCGAAGATCATCGAACCGAAAGTCGCCGGTGGCAGGAAAACCACTTGCCCATCGGTGAGATGCGGCGCGAGCAGGTCAGCGATATCGCGCTGCGCGAAGGCCGGGGCAGGGCACAGGATCAGCTCGGCGTTGCGGACGGCTTCGGCAATGCCAGTCGTCACCAACGCCAGTTGCACGTCGTGTCGGCCATTGG
>Ga0193724_1000385_pt1 | contig 10614 bp, 8 predicted proteins | sample H2a1metaG_FD_146005 | JGI IMG/M metagenome (GOLD analysis project Ga0193724, IMG submission 146005) | Soil microbial communities from a riparian zone of the East river system, Colorado, United States - H2a1 | ecosystem: Environmental > Terrestrial > Soil > Riparian zone | place: USA: East River... | reverse complement strand
TCAGGATGAGGTCTAACTCGTTGAAACACAACAACCTCATGCTGAGGAGCGAGCGACGCGAGCGTCTCGAAGCATGGGCAGTAAGCGACTCACAAATCTAACATAGTCAGTACTACTTCACCTCTCCCTATGGGCTAAGGTGTGCACACATCTCGAAAAGCGACTCAAATACAGAGACTTAGATGACCCTCGGTTTTTGAGGTATTGTCGCGTCGGCCGCTACGCTTGCACTGATAAGATTCATGTTTTCGTGCTAGTCGGCAACCGACCAAAAGATGTGTGCACGCCTTAGCCCTATGGGAGAGCGCGCCTTCGACGTCGCAAGAGTGTGGCACCAATCAAGGAAGGCTAATACGCCACTCTAAACCCACCCGCACCACCAATTCACGACCGCCAAGTATATTGCGGCGCATAGCCGAGTACCCGCCGCGCCTTTTCAATCGAAAGCAGCGTATCGAATGGACCAAGTTTGGGATCGACCGGAACGCCTGGAAACACGGATGCCATCAGCTCCCGGCTCGGGGTCTTCATCAGCGTATCGGCCGCGGCAATCGTGAAATTGTCGGCGCCGGATACGTCCGCCTCGAGCCCCAGCCTGCAGGCCTGCGCGACATCGCGGCTATCGACCCAGCTCCACAGGTTCCATTTTCGCTGGGCCGGGTCGGCCCAGAATGAGGGGATCTGTTCGTAGTCTTTTGCTTCGAAGATATTGGAGATGCGCAAACCCACGAACCGCGTGCCGGGATTCCAGCGGTTCACCTCGCTCGCCATTTTCTCGCACAGCGTCTTCGCCAGCGCATAACCCGATTCCGGCGCGAGCGGATGATCTTCGGTGACCGGCGCGAAAACCGGCGGCGTCCGGGTAAACGGCAGCCCGTAGATGGTTTCGCTCGATGCCCATACGACGCGTTTGATGCCGGCGCGAATGGCGGCGCTGAAAACGTTGTAGGTCGTCATCATGTTGTTCTGGAAGATCGTCGCGTCCGGCGCGAGACCGGGCGCGGGGATGCCAGCCAGATGAATGACAGCCGACGGCTCGCCGATGGAAGCCCGGCGGCGGTCGATCGTGCCGGCAGCCAGTCTCACGGCATCGACGGCCTGACCGAGATCATTGAGGTCGGTCTTCATGAAATGGCATAGCTGCTCCGCGGGCGCCGCCGTATCGACATTCATCACCTGATAGCCGTGCTTGAGCAATTCGCGGATAGCCGCCCTGCCCGCCTTGCCGCTTCCGCCTGTGACAATCACGCTCTTCATCTGGCTTTCCTCCATGCCGCTATCCTCTTGGTCTCAGCGCGAAGATATCAAGTCATCGTGGCCGTTATTGCCGGCTTCCGCTAGATTGGCAGCCGACTGCGCGGCCAACAAGGACTTCGATCATGACCATCAAGCCGGATTTGAACGGCCGCACCGCGTTGGTGACCGGCGCGTCCCGTGGCATCGGAGCTGCGATTGCCATCGCGCTCGCCGAAGCCGGCGCCGCTGTCGCGGTCAATTATCGGGAACGTGCCGACGAAGCCGAAGCGGTTGTCGCGAAGATCAGGGAATCCGGTGGCCGTGCCACCGGGATCGCCGCCGACGTATCGCAGGCCGCCGCCGTCGCGAAGATGGTCGATCTCGCAGGCTCGGCGCTGGGTGCCATCGACATTCTCGTCAACAACGCCGGGCTAGCGATCGTTCGTGGCATCGATGACCTCACCGAAAGCGACTTCGATCAAACGATTGCTGTAAACCTGAAATCGGCGTTTCTCTGCACGCAGGCCGTTCTGCCGGCGATGCGCGTGAAGAAGTGGGGCCGTATCGTCAATATCTCGTCCGGTGCCGCGCGTGGCGCCGGCGCGATCGGTGTTCACTACAACGCGTCAAAGGCCGGCATGGAAGGCCTGACGCGCGGTTACGCGGCGCGGCTGGTCAAGGGAGGCATTACCGTCAACGCGGTGGCGCCCTCGCTGATCGAAACCGACATGATGCGCGGCCGGTCCGATCTGGCGCGGAATATTCCGCTCGGCCGGCTCGGGCAGCCCAACGAAGTGGCGCAAGCAGTGCTGATGGTTCTTGGAAACGACTACATGACCGGCCAGACCATTATCTTGAACGGCGGCATGGCCTTCATTTGACGGGGACGTCCTCGTCCTGAGGAGCGGCCACTTGGCCGCGTCTCGAAGGATGCGCCGCAAATCCCCTTCATGTGGTTCGAGACGCGCGAAAACGCGCTCCTCACCACGAGGGATCACGCCGGCCTGAACCCCGCCTGCGCCAGCGCCGCGCGACTTTCCTCGGACGCCAGCGCCGCAAGAAACGCCTGCACCGCCGGGCGCAGCTTTCGAGCCCTCACCAGCGCAAAATCATAATGCTCTTCCGCCAGCGGAATGAAGCCGAGGCCCGCGGCATGCGCGACCGGCGCGATCGTCATGCCCCAATCCGCGCGATGCTGCGCCACCGCCGCCGCGACCGCGTTGTGTGAGCGCGGCTGATTCCAGTAACCCTCCGGGCGCGCGCCACCGAGCAACCGGCCGATCAGGATACGCGTGCCCGCACCCTGATTGCGGTTGACCATGATGCAGCTGGGGTCGGCGAGCGCCGCCCGCACCGCGTCCTGCGCGGTGGTCAATCCCTCGAAACGCGCATCGCCAGCGCGAAACACGATGCCCTGCATCCGCCGCCAACCCGGCACCAGTTCAAGTCCCTCGGCGAGAAACGGCACGTTGTAGCTCTCGGTGGTATCGTCAAACAGATGGATCGGTGCGAAATCGCATTCGCCGCGCTTTGCCGCCGCCAATCCGCCAAGGCTGCCAACCGCGATCGAGCGCACCAGGAGACCGGCCCGCGCCAGCCGCGCGATCACCAGATCGAGGCCGGTGCAGTGGCTGCCGACGATCATGAGATCCGGCACCCGCACATGCGGCGTGAACAGCGTCACCTCGGCCTCGGTCCCGGCCGGCATCTGATCGGCCAGCGCATCGATCCGCAAAAAGCCGTCGGCCTGCGCGAACGAGGTGATCGCGCCGGAGCCCTTGCCGGACGGATAGGCGATCAAGCCGCGATCGCCTTCCGCCAGCGACACCATGACGAATTCGGTGCGGCCCAATTCCGAGGCGATCCGCACCGGGACGCTGGCCGCGACCTTCGCATCGGAGCGCGGCGGCAGACCCGCCATGCGTCGCAGCACCGGCACGATCATGTCGTGAAAGGTGAACATCGCCGAGGTTGGAAATCCTGGCAGGATCACCACCGGCTTGCCGTCGCAGACCGCGAGACACAGCGGTTTGCCCGGCTTCAGAGCGACGCCGTGTGCGATAATGCCGGGCTTTCCAAGCCGGGCGATGATGCGGTGGGACACGTCGCCGGCGCCTTTTGAGGTGCCGCCAGACAGCACCAGCATGTCGCAAGTCTCAAGCGCCGCGCGCATCGCGGCTTCAAGCTTTTCGTCGTCATCGGCGATCGCGCCGAGGAACTCCGCCTCGCCGCCGTTCTCGCTGACCGCCGCCGTGACGATCGCGCCGTTGGTGTCGTAAATCTCGGCAGGACGCAACGATTGACCGGGCTGAACCAGTTCGTCTCCGGTGGAGATGACCGCGACGCGCGGCCGGCGCGCGACGGAAACCTGCGCGATCCCGCAGGCCGCGAGCATGCCGATCTCGCGCGAGCCGATCACGATGCCGGCGCGCAACAGCGTCTCGCCGCCCGCGATGTCGGAGCCGGCATAGGATACGAATTGTCCCGGCGAAGCGGCGCGGCGGATCTCGATCGCGCGGGGCCCCGCGGGTTGGGTATGCTCGACCATGACGATGGCGTCGGCGCCGCGCGGCAGCGGACCGCCGGTCGCAATCGACGTGGCGGTCCCCGACAGCACCGGCCGCGTCGGCGCGGTGCCGCAGGCGATTACTTCATCGTTGAGCATGACGCGAACCGGTGTCGCTTCGCTGGCCGACGCCAGATCGGCGGATCGAACCGCAAAGCCGTCGACATTGGAGCGATCGAACGGCGGCACGTCGATCGGCGCCACGACGTCCTCAGCCAGCGCGCAGCCGAGCGCATCCGCCAGCGCGCGCGGTTCGCTTGGGGTCGGGCGCGGAAACAGCGCGGCTTCGAAACGTGCCAGCGCATCTTCGCGCGACAGGATGGTCAGGAACTGATCCTGGTCCACGCTGTCATGGTTTTTCGGAATCGGCGCATTTGTCATTTCGGAACTCATATCAGTCCCGCAACATATAGGCATCGACCGGCGTGCCCGCAGCAAAACCCTCAGCCCCGCCCGGTACGGCCAGCCATGCATCGGCGCGGGCGATTGTCTCGAGCGAGAGGTCGCCGATCGCGAGCGGCTTCCAGGCCCCATCATTTACTTCCAGCAGAACGATCTCGGCGATGCCGCCGCTCGAGGCAATCTTGCGTGCAAGCGGCAACGTTACCGCCTGCCGCGGCTGCCGCCCGGACAACCGGTCCAGCACCGGGAGTGCCAGCGTCCACCATGCCGCGAGCGCCTGATCCGGCGCGCCCGGCAGCACAATGACGGGCATTTTTCCAATCCTGCCAACGGCAGAGGTTCGGCCCGGCTGCAAGGCGATGCCATGGGCGAGAACTTCGCCGCACCGGGCCAACGCCCCGATCGTTGCGTCGGTGCGGCCGACGCCGCTGCCGCCGATAGTGACAAGCAAATCGCACGAAGCGGTACCGGCCGCCTTTGCGACCCGTTCCGCGTCGCGTGCTGTGGCCTCGGCGTCGATAACATCGGCACCGGCCCCGCGCGCGCTCTCGGAAATCAATTGCGCCGTCGCCGTGGCGCCGGAGGTCGCGGGAATGTTGATGATGCGCAGATGCGGGCGGCGCACATTTAGTCTTTCCAGTCCCGCCGCGCGCGCGATCAGCAGATCGAGCGGGCGAACACGCCTGCCGGAGGCGATGACGAAACTTCCGGCGGCGATATCGCCGCCAATCCGGCGAACGCCCTGGCCCGGTATCGCCTCCGCCAACACCTGAACCTTTGGGCCGGTCTGATCCACGAGGTCGGTGTCGATCACGCAGTCGCACCCTTGCGGAATGGCGGCGCCGGCTTCGACCCAGACCGGCGATATGGTCAATGGCAGCGGCGAATAAGAAGACGCGCCAACGAGATCGGCGGCGCAGAACGCCCAGCCATCCGCCGCGGCGATGTCGTGCGGCGGAATCGCCTTGAGTGACGGCATATCGGCGGCGACGCAGCCCAGCGCCTGCACGAGCGGAAGCTCTATCGGCGCGACCGGCTCGAGCCGATCCAGCAACGCCGTGAGCGCCACGTCGAGCGGAGTGAGCGAAGCCGGCAGGCGCTGTGTTGGAATCATGCGGGGAATGGTGGCCACGCATCGTCTCCTTGGCAACCATTGCTTCTGGTCGTCCCGGCGTTCGCCGCCGGAGCAATGTGAACGCTCACGCCCCCTTCTTCTCCGCGTTGGGAAAGAACAGCTGCTGGCCATCGATCTTGTAGCCGGCGATCGCCGTCTGGCCTTCCGCCGAGACAAGCCAGTCGATGAACGTCTGGCCGAGTTCCTTCTTCACCGAGGGATATTTTTCCGGATTCACCAGCATGACGCCGTATTGATTGAACAGCCGCTTGTCGCCCTCGACGACGATCTCGAGATCGCCCCGGTTCCTGAACGAGATCCAGGTGCCGCGGTCCGACAGCACATAGCCGTTCATGGCCGCCGCGGTATTAAGCGCCGCACCCATGCCCTGCCCGATCTCGCGATACCAGGGACCTTTGACGGCGGCGATATCGATATCGGCCTGCTTCCAGAGCGCAAGTTCGGCGGAGTGCGTGCCTGATTTGTCGCCGCGCGACACGAATGGCGCGGCCTTCGCCTGGATCGTCTTCAGCGCGGTCTGGATGTCCTTGCCCTTGACGCCGGCGGGGTCGCTCTTTGGCCCGATCAGCACGAAGTCATTGTACATCACGTCGAAACGTTTAACGCCAAAGCCCTCGGCGAGGAATTTTTCCTCCTGCGATTTGGCGTGGACGAACACCACGTCGGCGTCGCCGCGCCGTGCGGTGTCGAGCGCCTGGCCGGTACCCTGCGCGATCACCTTCACATCGATATTTGTCTTGGCCTTGAAGATCGGCAGCAGATAGCCGAACAGCCCGGAATCCTGCGTCGAAGTGGTCGACGCTACAATGATCGATCGATCCTGCGCGACCGCGGGCGCCTGACTGGCTACGGTGATGACGCCAAGCGCCAATGCGAAAGACAACAAACGGCTTGGCATGACTTAACTCCTTTCAAACAATTCAAATCACGAGATCGCCGCGCAGGAAGGCTGCGGCTTCCGGTGTCGTTGGCTTGTCGAGAAAATCGGCGGCACGGTCCTGCTCGCACAATGCGCCGCGGACCAGAAAAACCACGTCGCCCGCGAGCCGGCGTACCTGGCCGAGATCGTGCGAGGCCATCACGATCTTGATACCGGATTGCGCCGCCATCAGAACGATCTCCTCAACGCTGCGGGTCGCCGCGGGATCGAGATTGGCGGTAGGCTCGTCGAGCAGCAGGATCTCCGGATCCCGCGCCAGCGCGCGGGCCAGCGCCAGCCGCTGCTGTTCGCCGCCCGAGAGCCGACGTGCCGGACGCTGCGCCAGATCGGCGAGCCCGACGCGATCCAGCAATGCGGCAACACGCGGCATACGCTGGCTGCGGGGAGCGCCGGCCAGCGCCAGCGCATAGCCGACATTGGCCGCAACAGTCCTTCGCAGCATGACCGGGCGTTGAAACAAAATCGCGCGGCGCACCGGCTTGCTGTCAGTCCGGCCGCCCCAGCTAATTCGTCCGGCCGACGGCGTCGCAAGCCCCATGCAGAGCCGCAGCAGGCTGGTCTTGCCCGCGCCGTTCGGCCCCACGATCAGCGTCGGCGCGCCCGGCGTAATCGCCAGGCTCAAACGATCAAGGATTATGGTTGCGCCCGCTTGCAGCGAGACGTCTTCGAGAACCAGAGGAAGATCGCTTGAAGGTGCCCTCATCGTCACCCTGCCTGCCGCTCGGACCAGGCGCGCGTCCCCCACGCCGCCGCGTTGATCGCCAGAACGATCGCCACCAGAATGAGCCCCAATCCCATCGCCAGCGGCAAATTGCCTTTGGAGGTTTCGAGCGCCACCGCGGTCGTCATGGTGCGGGTAAAGCCGTCGATATTGCCGCCGACGATCATGACAGCGCCGACCTCGGCGGCGGCCCGTCCGAAACCCGCCAGCAACGCTGTCAGCAGGCTGTAGCGCGCGTCCCATAACAGGGTCATCATGCGACCGATCGGGCTGACATCCATTGCGGTCAGCTCGTCGCGATACTCGGTCCAGAGATCCTCGACGGTCTGGCGCGTCAGCGCCGCGATGATCGGCGCGATCAAGATGGTCTGCGCGATCACCATGGCTGATGGCGTGAACAGAATGCCTAACTCTCCGAGCGGCCCGGAACGCGACAGCAAAAGATAGACCGCAAGGCCGACCACCACCGGCGGCAGGCCCATCAGGGCATTGAGCAACACCACCAAAGCGGACCGCCCGGGAAAGCCGGTCAGCGCAAGCAGCGCGCCCAACGGCATGCCGGCAAGGGCCGCCAGCACGACTGCGGACAGGCTGATGGCAAGCGACAGCCTGACGATCGCAAACAGCGCCGGATCGCCGCCCAGGACCAGTTGCCAGGCACTCAAATGGTCGGACATTTCGCCTCCAACGATTGTGTTCTGCACAGATTACGCAATTGTCAAATAGTTGAACATGAGCAGGAATATGCATACACATGCAGGATGGATTTCCTCACCACCAGCGAAGCCGCCGATTACGTCCGGCTCGGAGAGCGCAAGCTCTACGAACTGGTGACCGAAGGGGCGATTCCCGGCAGCAAGGTGACGGGCAAGTGGTTGTTTCCGCGTCACGAACTGGACCTCTGGGTGCTTTCGGGATTGGCGCGCCCCGCCGGCATGACCGCTGCGGACCCGCCACCCATTATCGGCGGCAGCCAGGACGATCTGCTTGAATGGACGTTGCGCGAATCCGGATCCGGTCTTGCCTCGCTCGCCGAAGGTACCGTGCGGGGTGTCGAGCGCCTGCAGCGCGGCGAGGTGATCGCCGCGGCCATCCATTTCCACGGCGATGCCAATTCCACTGATTCAGCCGGCGACGCCAATATCGCGGCGGTGCGCGCGATGGCCGGCCTGCATGACGACGTGCTGGTCGGGCTGGTGCGACGCGAACAGGGGCTTCTGCTTCCGCCCGGTAATCCGAAGCATCTGCACAGCATGGCCGATGTGCTTTCCGCACAGGCGCGAATGGCCGTCAGGCAGCCGGGCGCCGGCGCGCAGATGCTGCTCGACGTGCTGCTGACGCGCGCCGGCGCCGGGCATAAGGATGTGCGCCGGCTCGAGCCGCCATGTCTCACGGGTCCCGATCTTGCGGCCGCGATCCGCGCCGGCAAGGCAGACTGCGGCATCGCGACGCGCGCCGCCGCGAAAGCGGCCGGCCTCGATTTCGTCCCGCTGGTCTGGGAGGATTTCGATCTGCTGATGCGGCAACGCAGCTATTTCCGCCCGCAGGTTCAGGCGCTGATCGGCTTCCTCGGGCAAGAACGATTGAAGCAGCGGGCCGCGGAGCTCACCGGTTACGACCCGGCGCCTGCCGGTCAAATCCGGTTCGCCGCCTAGAGCGGGATGACATTTCTTCGAATCGTCATTCCGCTCTATCTTTTTGTTTGAGCATGATCTTTTCGGAAAACCGGTACCCACTTTTCCGGATCATGCTCTAATTCGCGGCAGCGTCCCGAAGCCGAAGTTGGTTTGACGCGGACGGCAGAATAATTGCAAAAACATGAACCGGCTGGGCTTGAGCTACCGGTCAAGCAACACTGCCAATCCGCCTGATGTAACGGAAGGAGACGCGATGCTCGCCAGAAATATGTCCCCGCTTGCGGTGCTGGCAACCGTGATGCTGGCCTCGCCGGCCGCGCGGGCCCAAGTCTCGGACGACGTCGTCAAGATCGGCGTTCTCACCGATATGAACGGCCCGGCGTCCACGCCGACCGGCCAAGGCTCGGTCACGGCTGCGCAAATGGCGGTCGACGATTTCGGCGGCAAGGTGCTGGGCAAGCCGATCAGCGTGATCGTCGGCGATCATCAGCTCAAGCCGGATATCGGCGCCGGCATCGCGCGGCGCTGGTATGACACCGAACAGGTCGACCTGATTGTGGACGTGCCGGTGTCCGCTGTTGGGCTGGCGGTGCAGAACGTTGCCAACGAAAAGAAGCGGATGTTCATCGCACACTCGACCGGGGCTGCTGATTTCCATGGCAAGTTCTGCTCGCCCTACGCCATCCAATGGGTGTTCGACACTCGCGCGCTCGCGGTCGGAACCGCGCAGGAAGTGGTGAAGCGCGGCGGCGACAGCTGGTTCTTCATCACCGACGACTATGCGTTCGGCCACTCGCTGGAGCGCGACGCTTCCGCCGTGATCACCAGGAGCGGCGGCAAGGTGCTCGGCTCGGTGCGCCCGCCATTCGCCACGCCCGATTTGTCGTCGTTCATCCTTCAGGCTCAGGCCTCCAAGGCCAAGATCATCGGCATCGCCGGCGGGCCGCCCAACAACATGAACGAAATCAAGACCGCCGGTGAATTCGGCGTGTTGAAGGGCGGCCAACAGATGGCCGCCCTGCTGGCGCTGATCACCGACATTCATTCGCTCGGTCTCCCGGTGGCGCAGGGCCTGCTGCTGACGACCTCGTTCTACTGGGACATGGACGACAAGACCCGCGAATGGTCGAAGCGTTACTTCGCCAAGATGAGCCGGATGCCCAGCATGTGGCAGGCCGGCGTCTATTCGTCGGTGATGTATTATCTTAACGCCATCAAGGACAGCGGCACCGATGAGCCGCTCAAGGTGGCGGCCAAGATGCGCGAGCGGCCGATCGAGGATTTCTTTTCCCGCAACGGCAAGCTGCGCGAGGACAATCTGATGGTCCACGACCTCATGCTGGTGCAAGTCAAGAAACCGGAAGAGTCCAAATATCCGTGGGACTACTACACGATCCTGGCGAAGATTTCCGGCGAGGAGGCGTTCGGCCCGCCCGATCCGGCCTGTTCGATGGTGAAGAAGTAGCTTGAGGTTCGCCGTAGCCACAACATCGTCATGCCCGGCCTTGTGCCGGGCATCCACGTCTTCCTTGTCGCCATCGTTTCAAAACGTGGATGGCCGGGACATAGGCGAGCGGAAGCGAACGCCGTCCTTCGGACGGCTATGCCCGGCCATGACGGCATTGGTCTTATCTCCACCTAAGGCGTCCTCACTTCACCACGCCGATCTCGCGGAAATATTTCAGCACGCCGGGGTGGATCAGCTCGGGGCTAGGTGCTGCGGCGATGGTGTTCGCGGCCGTGGTTTCGCAAGCCTGCGCCAGTTTCTTGCAGAACGCACTTTCGACACCATGCAGCGACCGCGCCAACCGATAGGCGACATCATCCGGCAGATTCTCGCGCGCCAGAATAAAACTCCATGACCCCAACGCGTCGATCGGCGCGTTCTGGTTTGGATAGCTGCCGGCCGGCACGGTCAGCGGCTTGAGAAATGTGTGTTTCGCCCGGATCCGCGCAATCTCGCCGGCATCCGGTGCG
>Ga0193724_1000384_pt1 | contig 10615 bp, 28 predicted proteins | sample H2a1metaG_FD_146005 | JGI IMG/M metagenome (GOLD analysis project Ga0193724, IMG submission 146005) | Soil microbial communities from a riparian zone of the East river system, Colorado, United States - H2a1 | ecosystem: Environmental > Terrestrial > Soil > Riparian zone | place: USA: East River... | reverse complement strand
TCAGGGGTACTCGCAATAAAAATGCTAGGTGCGGTACTCGTGTTGCCTTCGCTAATTAGTGAAAGCGTTGAAAAATTAGACATAACTACTGCTCCTTATGGGTTGGCTGCGTATGGGTTATCAGTTTCTATTAACGCGATACCGTTGTACTGGATAACGTTCGCCCCAGAAGTTAATACTGTTAGTAATTCCCATCTGTCATTTTGAGGAACCCATGTAATGCTTGTTTGAACATCACGGTTAAATATCTGAACCATGGAATCCATATGAACTAATGGTGTCAAATAAGTATCTGTACCCATGGCGGATGTAAATGGAATTGTATTGATACCGTTTGCGCCTAAAGTTCTAATATCTACACCTAAATAAACAGACAATTTATTGTCAACCAGTGGGCGTACATCGTTATAAAATATATTAACGACACGCTCATCATTTAACATTGATTGTTTGGTGATTGCTGGTAGCCAAAGGGAACAGGAATTTTCCATAACATCAACACCTTGGTTTTCAAGGTAGGATAATGCTTCTGCCATCTTGCCTTCATTCATACCTGTGTTCACACCAACGGCTTTGTCTACAGTAAAGATAGTACCGAAGCCTGTTGAGGTATAAAGCGCATTAATTTTAATGTAATCGACCATACGGGCTGCGGCTAGCGCATGTAATTTTGCGTGGTCAACGATTTTGTCGTAAGCAAAAAGGGTTTTTTCGCCGCCGCCGATAACAGTTTTCAGTGCATAGTTATAAGGCACAATCATGACGTTTGTAGAATCTACGGGCGTGATTGGAATGTCTACTGGTGCGTAGGTTTGGTTTTGCATTTCAACAATATCAGATACAGGAACGTTGGTGGCTTCACCAGTTGTGCCATGTCTTTCTTCAATAGTATCTGCTAAGAATTGTTTATTTTGATATCTTATAGTGACTTCGGTGTCGAACAGTTGTGACGCCGTTGCCAAATCAATTTGATCTGCCATGGTTGCGTACCTCAATAGTATGTATAAATACACGCATCATTCGCTTGTTACAGCCTGTGACATGTGTGCCTATCGATAACTATTGGGTTACGGTAATCCGGCCAATATTATGTTTGATCTAAAAATGAAAGGTTGCCGATTGGGCTTTCATTTATCGATATGTATATTATGTACTTTCATTCTAATTTGTCAAATTTCATCTTTTTCAAGCTCAATATATATTGCTCGCAAGGAATCTATAGCCGATTTGACCGCGTCTATTTCTTTATTGAAAGACATTGCGGGTTCAATATTCTCAATTCTGCATGTGTGGGTGTTTGAAAATGCATATTCAGTTTCAATAATTACCTTTACGCGGAAAACAGGATAATCTTTTTTCATCTACTAAATGCCTACTAATTAAAACTAAATTGACATAAGGTGATGACCGATGGGGATCGAACCCAAATGCGCCTCAATTTCAACGCTCCGGCCATCAAAATTAGGTGAGTGCCACGTGCTTTCAGGTGTCCTGGTCGTTTGTAAGCTCTTTTGCTGATTGATTACAGCTTCCCCGTGAGGACTTTACCCCATCGGCACTCTATATCTTTATAAACCAACTTGTGCATGATATCAATTGATATCAGATGTTATCATCCCCATTGTTTCGCCATGGCGTCTGCAATACCTTGGAAAGTAATTGATCGCGCTTTCCCTGTATGTGACTTACAAATATCAACCCACGTACGCCAGCGTTTTCCATCCCATTTGCGAACAGGCTCTATAATCTCCGTAGGCATTAACAACGGAAGGTCTTTAAGCCAAAGACATGTAGCCTTTGACGCTGGGTGTCCGAATTGATATGGCTGTATAATCTGGTCTGCCTTTCTGTATTTACGTTCGGGCAAGCCCCTTGGGTTCTCAATGGCAATTTTGGGGATATTTGCATTTACGAGCACCATAAAAAATTCCATGCCTTCCATGCGCTTTTCTACTCTCCCCTCTTCTTTAATTCGACAGTTGCTCATGTTGCTTATGTAAGTACACGGGGGATGGCCAATCATTAAATCCCAATTATTATATTTTATGATCTCAAGAACATTTTCTTGAAAGTGAAATGGGCTATTATCATCAGCGGGTAATAAGTCGCATGACCAGGCGTCATGTCCTTTGTCTCTAAAAGCTTGACGAACCACACCGGAAAATTCACAGGCAACTAAAACGCGCATTTAGTCCTCTTCCTTATCAATCTCATCAATCATTGCGCGAATCTTTTTTAGTATTTTAGCGTGCGATGGATTACCAAATAGAAGGAAGAATATTGTTGTTAAGTCTTTTCGGGTTAGGTTATGCATTATATCCTCGCGTACTATTCACTGCCGTGATACTTAAGAAATGGCCGCATCCACGCTTTAATCCTATCCCAGAATTCATTTAAAGGTGTCTCTGCGGGTATTGCGATTGTACTTAGATTTAATCTATTTCTAAAAACTGTCACCGTATAACAATTTGTACTTGGTACTGCTTTCACGTCAAACCTAAAGGCCGCATACATGTTTTTAAGTTCGGCTTTAATCGCGGGTATTGGTAATTTATTCATGATTATTTCCTGCTGTGTATCATTACAAAATCTCCGCATCTGCTATGCGATAAATATCTTTAATCATTTTTTTTGGAATAACAATCGTGCATGCATACTGATTGCCATCAACCTCATCTACCGCTTTGCACGCTGAAACAAACATTGCTTCATCATTTTCTTTGATTAAAAATCCACATGAATGTATTAGGGATAGCTCTTCGTCAAAATCTTCACGCTTACACCACCCGTCTATACTTCTTGCGTCATACCAATTGACTCGGACAATATGCATTATTGCCCCGCGTGCGCTAAGGCATGACTTAATGAAATATAGCGTTTTTGCGCTTCAACACGTGCGCGACCGCGACTACTATTCATTACATCACGCGCTTTTTTGACGTCTTCATGGGTAACTTGATTGTAATTTCCAGTACTGACCTTGTTTACACCTGGTACGCTTGAGTTCAAAGCCTGTGTACGCTGGGCTAATAGTGCGTCACGGACTTCTTTATTCTTTTAATAAAGCCTCTCCCGCTTTTTCAGGGTAAGTATTTTTAATAAAATCTTGTAGCAAGTTTAAGTTATCCGCGCCTATTTCTTTCTTTGAATTCTCAAATGATTCGAGTTTACTTTTAACAGATTGGTTTTGTGCAAGTGCGAGCTTATCAAATTGCGCTTGTGTTAATCCACTGTCTTTTGCAGCTCTTTTGATTTCTGCCAAATCATTATCGTGTAAGGTGACATCTGCGGGAACGGCATATTCATCAGGGATTGTAGTTAATGACGTATACTTGCCTTTGAGTTCCTCATTTTCTTGATAGACTTTTGCAGCGTTATTATATCCTGCTTCAAGTTCTTCAACGGTTTTAAATTTACCCGCGTACAGTACATCTGGTTTTCCATCTTCACTCATTCACTGCATCCTTTTTCGTTAAATAAAACTATAGCTTTTGTTGCCCACATTATGCTTTGTTCAAGATTTGTTTTAGCTAAAGACAACTCCCTAGATGATTCTACGGTATTAAATAAATCTTCCAATAATTCCGCTGTAAGCTTTATACGTGTAATTAGATTTGTTTTTTCATCGCTCAATTTGACGTATTCTATTCTAAATGTATCAGACATTGTTTGCTTTCTCCGCGGCTGCTAGGTTTTGCTTATGAATTATTCCTTCGACTTTATCGATGATTGATTTAATGCCACGAAGTACGGAGCGTCTACCTTCATAAAATCCAAGTGTCGCCGTCGTCATATTATCTTCGCTCGGCTCTTCCCAGAATAATTCTTCTTTCATTTGTGTAAAACACTCACGGCCTAAGTCGCTTGTAAATAAACTATACAGTTTAAATTCATTTGGTGTGATAAGACGCGCTTCAAGTAATTGTTGAATCATATAGTCACGCCTTGGTCTTGCGGAAAGCTCACTTCGGCCGCTGTTGTCGATGGTGTTGCACCCTGAATCTGCTGTTGCTCTTGTTGAGCTGCTTGTGCTAGCGTTTTCTTGAGTTGGTCATCAGGTACAGCGAGTTTTTCTGGGATGTTTAATTTCTCATTGATAAACCTATTAACTTCAAAGATGTTAGTGCTTATCATGGGCGCTGATTGTCCGTAAAATTGTTGTTTAATCTGCAATGACGTAATAAAGTGATCTAAATCTGCTTTATTTTGGAGGTCAAACAATGGAGACTGAAACGCAAATTTTAATTTTCGTGGCTCAAATCCAGGTATTACTTCTTTTGGTTTTAGCAGTAGCCCACGACCATTTAAAATCTTTGCCGCAACTTCAAAGATTTGTCTTGGTAATTCGTTTATTAATCTTGATATATCTGTGCTTGCTGTTCTCTGCGCTCTATTTTCACGCACAGATATTTCAGTAGCCGACCTAACAGGAGTTTGTATTTCTCCTAATGGGTCAACCATAAAACCTTTTTGAATCGTTTCTTGCATGTGAACTATTTGTTGAAATACATCTGGGTATTCTGGCATTTGTAATGCTTCGAGTGGGTTTCGCCCGTTTGGTTGACGCGCAATCATAGCACCCGCCCACTGTCGAATTGAATAGGGATTAAAATAGCTATTAGCATCATAAAACATCGGCGGGTTGGCTTTGAATGCCATATTTTTGCGTGAGTATTCAACGATTCGATTTAAATCAATAATTGTTGGCATCATATCAAGCGCAATCCCGCGCCCTTCGGCTTCCCCTGGCCTTACTCTATCACGATACACAATGATTTGCCTGTAATCGCTGTATCTATCCCAAAGTACCGTAAAGGGGTCATCATCTAAAACTGCATAAATATAATATTGCTCGTTACCTATCTCAATTTGTCCATAATTAACCGAATAGGTGTCATTTGGATTGTCTTTAAGATTATTAAATTGATTGCCTTTGTAATCTGGGAACGTATCAAGTACTGCGCGACCTGTCATTTTAGACACATACCAGCAGTTTTTTATTAAGTCATCGCTCGAATATTCTATGTATAAAGCAACAGCGGCAATAGAACGAAAATACAAAGGCACTTCATCGCTTATTGATTCCACCCATATCGCACCAGTGCCACCAACCAAATCAAGATTGCTAGAACCTACAACACGCGCAAGGTTTGATTCGTTAAGGTAAAACATTTGTCGCTCATTGATTTTATCAAGTACGAGCTGTCCTTTTTGTAAATTTTCCTCATTATGCTGGTGTGGGTCTAGTACATATTTGCCCCATACCCTATCTTTTGGCATCAACAAACCATGTAAATCGTTAGCGCGTTGATACGCCGCAAGCATCGCTGTATTATCCCAAATCATATTTGTAACGGGCTTTCCGGTATCTGTGTAATTAAATTTAATGTTGAACGCATCCCTGTCTGGGATTACATAGATATATAAATTTTTATATAACGCAAGCCAGCGGTCTTTATAAAATCGGGCTTCTTGAAATCGCGCATTTAACTTGTGAAAGTTTTCGGGCGGTTGTACTTTGTCCATGTTTTACTTCCTTGGTTGCCATATTTGACCACCTTGCGATTTAATAATGTCCAATCGCTCTTGATACAAACTTTTCCTCTTTTGTTCAATTTCTGCTTGATTTTGATTAAACTGTTTGTCAATTAATGCATTTGATTCGCTATGTTGAGCGCCACTATTACCACCACCGCCAAAAAATCCCATTTTATCGCCTCCAATGGTACAAAATTTCGTAATCCGTACCGGCATATTTTAATAACTTATTGTATAGATTTTTCGGGTTAAATGTAAATCCAGTGTTCACCCCTGTGATGTACCTATCAATTTCATTGCAGCTACGCACTATAAATGGCTTCCAACTGATTGTCGGTCGCTTATGCACTTCTACTGTAACTAATGCCGTTAACGAATCTATATATTTTAATCCACGAATCAATGACGCTGCACTGTGCGCTTTTATGTTGCGCGTGTGAAAACCAATTGAATCAAACTCATGAGCTAGCCATTGTTCGCCGTCAAATGTTACCACATTGCAATGTTTGAATGTTTTACTGAATGCAAGCCGCGCCTGAATTCCGCTAGAGACATTATAAAAACAAAATATGCAGATCAACATAACTCGCAATTTAACGCATGAATTTCTGCTTCTTCTTGTGTCTCAAATTTCAGATGACATATAGCGCAGGTGTACGAATTTGTGTTTTTAACGGCAACCCCACATAAAGCATATCCGCTGTTTTGCCTTTTATAGGAATTTTCCGACCGCATTTTAATCTCATCCTCAAGATACCAAATGGCTTTTTTTAAGTCTTCTATGCACTTGCCTTTGTAATCTGCACGCCAAATATATTTGATGGCATTGCCCAGATTAAAATTAAAGTGCCTCGTTACATCTATGCATTCAATTTCTTTGGAACATCCGCATTTAATGCCACGTGCTAAATAATGTTTTGGATGGTTTACTGGGCAACCTGTTAACGACATAATTTATTTAATCCCTTTAAATATACATATGTGCAACTATTAGACTTTTAGTGTATTAAGTCAATTACGACTTGTTCATGCTCAATGTTAGTGTCCATCAAGCGCAAATGGCCGCCTTCAACTTTAAATTTACATTTGTACCTGTACTTTTTGTCTTCGAAAGTGAATCCGCGTTCATACTTACGCCATGTTTTAATGTCTGGCAATGTCTGTATATCATTCCAAATCATCAGCATGATTGATTTTTCAAGCTGTGACATTTCAGCTAAACGTTTAACTTTCATAATTTACAACCCCATCTTCATCATGCATGTTCAATATCTTTTAGTGGTTCAGTGGGCGCGTCTGTTGTTGGTTCTACTTTATTTTCATCGGGTGTTAATTCATCTGGCACAGGCTCTGTGGGAATTGGTGCTTGTGGTTGTGCCGGATAACTTAGGACTGCGTTTTGCATCCACATATGCGCTTCATCAAATCGTGTAAATGCGTTCTGTTTAGCTGGTAATGTACCTGGGTACGCTTTCATTTTCTGCATGAACGCTAAGAACTCTTCACCTAATTTTGCGAGCATAAACCCTTTAACTTCGCTATCCATCATTTCTTTTTAACCTTCTTTTTAAGTTTATTCGGTAGATTTTTAATGCTCGGCGTTGCATCCGCGAATTCTTTAGCAATCTTCGGATGCTTTGCGAACATATATTTTGCTTGCGAACGGCTCTTAAACGGCATGACTATTTCTTTTTCTTTTTCATTTCTTTAGCTTTCATCATCTTTTTACCTTCTTTTTCCATCATTTTTTTATCTTGCTTCATATCTTCTTTTTTAGTCATTATTTTGTCTTTTTTCATTTTCTTTGTCCTTAAATAATCTATCAATTAGTTTAAACAAATCAGACTCTTTAACCCGTACAGTTTCTTTTGCTTCGTTTTTAATATCAAAATAACTATTATCTGTTTGTATGACATCAAAATGTACAATATATGAATGACTGCTTTGTCGGCTTTCAAATATCTTAATGTACATTATTCAGCAACGGCGGGCTTAACTTTGCTTATCACCCAGTCTTCTACAAGCTTTGATAATGCCCGGACCTCTTCAACAAACTTTTCTTGTAGCTCTGGTTCATGTGCAATGAAATTATTTTCTAAAGCTGTGACCAAGTGGTCTGTAATAAATTTACTTATTAAACTCATTGTTATGTCCTTATTTGGTTAGTCTTTTGATTGCGGTGACAGATTATCGCTTATTTAATTTAGATAGGGTTATTGCAAGGTTTGCACGCTTTCCCTCTTTACCACCTTTTTCCGCTGCGGCTTTGAGTTTTTTAGCGGGAATTTTTTTACCTTGGGGCACGCCTAGCTCACGATGCAACGCACCTTTTTTAATTTTTGCTTTTTGAATCCACTTTTCGGCCATTACCTACCCCGTTATTCTGATCAACGATAGATTGCATTAACGTTTTGTAGTCTTCGAGTAATTGCTTGTAAAGTTCACAATCTCGCCCAAATTCTTCTGTACAACATTTCTCCAATAACCAAGAGATTGCTTGCCAGCTTTTCGGCATAGATTCAATAGTTTCAATCATTTCCGCCACTTTATCGGCGCGGGCTTCTCGTACGTTTGCAAAAAATTGGCTGAACTCGGTTTCTTTCCCATCAGTTAGATCCCTTTCGCCATATTTGAGCCAATTGAATACTGTTTGATGGCTTTCTCGTGCTTTAGCGGCTGCATTATGAATTGATAAATGCGTACGTACCCTATCAATAATAATCTGCGCTTTTTCGGCCGTGAAAATAGTGGGTCGGCCATATTTGCCAACTGGAGAGTTTCTGGGTTTAGATTTCTTCGTTTTTTCGTTCATGCATTAAGTATTACAAAATTTAAAAGGAATTAAAACACTATTTATTCATTAAAATTACGACAGGTATAATTTGTCCTTGTTTTATATGTGTTATATACCAATAAATATGCAAACAAAATATAAATAAAGCTTTACTTTATGTAAATCATCGTTTATACTTCATTTGTACTTAACTAATAGAGAGAAATAAAAATGAACCACATTGAATTTTTTGAAAAATACGCTTTTGACATGGAATTGACTTTTGAATCCAGAAATATATTGAGAACGGTTCAGACAATGAAGCTTAAAGAGGCCACAGAATTAGCCACGCTTGTAAGCGCATTTGTAAGATTAAAAAACGAAGATAATGTAATTTCGTACGAATAAAACTTTATCACTAACACTTCACATCACATTACAGGAAAATAAAATGAATACAGCAATGAACTTATACAGCAAACATTTTCATGGTCTCCCATTTTGGGATGGGCGCGAAGCATTATATGCAAGCATATTAATACGAAATGACTTTAAGTCCACTATTTTACCCAACGGTAATGAAATGGTAACTTTTGATGACAGGTCAAAGTTAATATTTACCTCTGACAATGTTCAAGTCAGTTTATTCTAAGGAGGGAATAACATGGATTATTCATCAAGATATGATAATTTACACGGCGATGAAGACGAAATAGAGCAAGAAATTAGCCATCTAAAAGAATTAAAAGCTGATAATGACGACTGGAAATATACATGGGAGGCAACTAGTGAAAGTAATTAGAACCTCTTTTGACTTCCCCCCGATAGGTTATCGGGGTCAAGACTGGTCGGCGGTGTGGGATGATTATGACGGCGCACCAGACGCGGGATACCAGCCCGCGGGGTATGGTAGAACTGAACAAGAAGCAATTGACGATTTAAAAGCAAATACCGAGGAGTTATAAGTATGAAATTTAATATTGACGATGAAGTTTTTTATATTGATGTAAGCCGAAGATTTTCTAAAGTGGAAATTATAAAGGCTAAAATAGCATCAATAACAAAAAATCATTTCGATGAAATTATATACGATGCCTTCACCCCTGCTTCGCAAGATTATTACGACCATACGGGTATTTTTTACGAAGCTGAATTATTTAAAACTTATAATGAAGCGCTCGCGTACTTAGAAAAACAAATTCAATTCTTAAAAAGAAATCAAGAATAAATCAAGAATAAATCAAGAATAAATCAAGAGATAAAGATGACTAGCGATATTGATGTTTTACTAAAAAAGATAAGCCATGCTTTACAAGAGATTAATGTTGACGCAGAAAATCACGCTTACGATTCTGTGCGATGCACAGTCAGTCACCTAGAAACCATTATTGCTGAATTCATAAACGATAAAAGCCCCAATCCCTAAACCATATCGAGCAAGTGTTCGGTATGGTTTAAATATCATTTGCCATTGTAACCGTATTTCTACGTTTACCTGACCGATTGCCCTTATCAGATTTAGCCAGCAAATTGTTCATTTTGTCTTTTGCAAGTGAACCTTTTTGTACTGGCTTATTCATGTGCGGCTGTCCAGGCGTCATATAGCCGCCATCGTAATAATTAATCGAATGGCCTGAACGTTGCCTATATTCTTTGACAGTTTCTAGGTATTGCTTGTGGTTCATTTTATCTAGTGCCGATTCTAATCTGGTGCTGTTTTTCGGTTTCGCCTTGTCTTCGTTGACCGTGACTTTCTCTATATGTCGCATCATCTTTTTTGAGTTTTGCGGCATGTTGTTCAACGCTAATCCGTGGCGCACCAGCATCGTTATAAGTCATCGGGTGACTCATTCTATCCGATACAGCCTTAATTCTAATCTTGTGTGCCTCGTGGTCAATTGTCATGATTAACGCCCCATCTTAGAACCGCCGCAATAATATTCAGGTTTGCCGCCGCCGCCTTTTACGCTATCCATTGCACGATTAACAGCGCCCGCGTCATATCCACCCATGCCAGCACCTTGGCCTTTAGCCGCACCAGCTCGTGGTTTATCTTTTCCGGCCTTATGCCCCATGCTGCTTGCTTTCAGTTTCAAATCCGTGCCGTAGTTCATAGCTAACCCTCATAAAATATCAAAAGCGCGTGTAATCCATCCATCTAAGAATACATTAAGTTCGGGATTAACCGCAACTAATTGACGCATAAAACCCGTACGTTCAGCAATCAACGCAGGAATCAACATGAAGCTCGCATAATTGACCGCAGATAAAGTTTTTTTGCCAAATTCGCCATCGTCATTGACA
>Ga0193724_1000383_pt1 | contig 10643 bp, 5 predicted proteins | sample H2a1metaG_FD_146005 | JGI IMG/M metagenome (GOLD analysis project Ga0193724, IMG submission 146005) | Soil microbial communities from a riparian zone of the East river system, Colorado, United States - H2a1 | ecosystem: Environmental > Terrestrial > Soil > Riparian zone | place: USA: East River... | reverse complement strand
TACAGCATGATGGTACAACCAATTATGTTGACCAAGGCATTGGGTTTGACCAAAATGGTTACCCATATGACAAGGAAGACCCGGCTAATATGCCTGGCCCTTACAAGGCTCCGAGTGAGCAAGATCTCGAATCTCGAAGTCAACAAAATCGTCGACTCCCAGATAGTGACGACAATGGAGGAAGCGACAGCTCCTCTTCCGAAGGATCGAGAAACCGATCACGGTCTGATCGTTCGAGACGATCGCGACGTTCAGAACGTCCGCTAGCTGACCGCAGTAAAAGTCGCCAGCGTGAGGAACAGCCTCCTCCAGAGAGGCGCAAGCGGTCCAAGAGCCCGACATCTAGAGATAGACGTCATCGCTCACGGTCTAAACACCGCAAAAAAGAGGAACGACGCAAGTCGTCTCCTGATGATCATAACAAAGATCATCACCACCAGACTACTAGGTGGTCTAGCTATAACGCTAGTCAACCTAAATCCAGTTACGTTCAAAACGTACACGAAAAGTATCGTCGTATGATCGACGAACAAGTGGAGGTTCCCCTCCGCTTGGGAGCGAGTACCATTAAAACTGGTACTACGCGACTACCCACGCCAGACAGCTATAGTGGCGAGGAAGACATCGAGAAATTCGATGCATGGCTTCAAGGCCTGCTACGCTGGTTGAAACTCAACCTATGCGCCGGCCCCGAGCTGGAACGAGAGAGAATCGCAATTACCGGCTTATTCCTAAAGGATAAAGCTAGTATCTGGTTCAACGACAACGTGGAAGGTGTCTTGAGACAACAACGCGTTTGGTCGTTCCATGGTGTAATAACCAGTCTCTATGACAGGTTTATACACGAGGCCACTATACAAGACGCAACGTCGAAGTATAATGACCTCCAGTTCAAAGCTGACAACGGAGTCATGGGCTTTTACTATGACCTCGAAAGGTATTCGAAAAGGATGGTGCAAGCACCAGATCCTTATTCGTTCCGAACACGTTTCGTGTTTGGACTACCTCGCTCGATATCGAACGAGGTATTAGCTAAAGGCTTTACAGCCGAGAAATCATCGTTGAATGATCTCGTCACGACTGCCCGTGACGTGGAAGAAGCCATGAAAGTCCAGAAGCGCTATGACGCGCGCCGCAACCTAATGGCTAAAGCGGCTCCGATGGTACCAAAGATACCCATCCCGACTACAACTAGTCGTCTATCTTACCCCAGGGTTACAAGACACCCCGTGGTAAAGAGTCGAACACCTGTGGTGTCTCGACCTAGTGCTTTCCCTGAGCGATCCCAACGGCCGCCAGAGAAAACACCAGGACCGACGTTTAAGTCGCCACCTCCGGTGACTAGGCCGGTGGTAACAACCATGCAAAAGCCACCTTTTGATAAAGGTGGACGCCCAGGAGCATCGAGCAGTGTTCCCCCGGGCGTGAAGTGTTATAATTGCGGTGGGCCGCATTACGCGAATGCCTGCCCGCAGGGGAATCCCCCAAAACCGCGAATGGCGGCTTTACACGAGCAGGACGAACCTGCAGAGGATAAAACCTCTTTGGAAAACCAAGAGGAGGATCCTCAAACGTCTCAAGATGAGGCACCCAACGACGCGCAGGATAGCGTCGAGGAAGTTCAAGAATATCTTGAACAATACGAGGAACCACTAGTTGGTTCTCAGTATAGTTCCCCAGGAGAGGAATATCCTCTCGAATTGTATGAACAATTCTCGGAAGGAGAATTCGATGAAGTAGAACAAATGTTCAAGCTTTCCGAATTCCCCAGAACTATTAGTTCTGACGCGTGGTCGGACCACATAGTGGATCAAACGAACGCGTGGGCTGAAGACGATAGCCCATTACTAGACGATGACGACCCCGAGGTCGTCGTTGAGTTCCGTTCAATAACGGATAGGGTATCGAAAGATAACCCCGCACCAAAGAAAGTAATGGTGCGTATGTCTTCTTTCCCGAAAGCAAGACCGTACAGACATTCGTCTGTAACGAGACCATTAGTTGGTCAAATGAACATCAACGGCTTAACAGCTGTTGTGATGTTTGACTCCGGTAGCACAGCTGATGCAGTGAGTCCGGACTTTGCACGAGTAGCAAATATGAAAATATTCGCTTTGGAGGAACCCGTTCCTCTACTCTTAGGGTGCAAAGGTAGCCGATCCAAAATCGTCTACGGTACGCAAGGGCATGCTCAATTCCCTGGCATCGACAACGAACATTATTTCGATGTGATCAATATTGATCGATACGATGCCATTATTGGCATTGGATTTATGCGTACGTTCGGGATCAAACTAGATCCGGAAACCGACACAATAATTGTGCGCGGTGTTTCCGTCCCCGCTCTTCTCGAGGGGGAAGAAGCTAAGGCATTAGCTCAAAGACACTCGCTTAGGCGAGTGAAACCGGCTGGTCATTGACTAACGGAGAAAGCGGAGTCGAAAGACACCGCGCCTAAGAAATTTAGGCCCTCTAGCGTCCAGATCGAAGATGTGGAAGATGAGGATAGAGAGCGTGAAAAACACGTCGAGTCCGTGAAAGACTCATCCATTTTATTAGAACGAGTAGATGAGGAAGCTGGACTTTCTCAAAAGTATAGAGACATGAGGCCTAAGAAACCTCATGCGCCTAGTTCCACTAAGGCAGAACCGGCAAAATCTAGGAGAAGAACTCCTACGATCGAAGAGATCGAAGATGTCGACGCAAGCCAACATCAGAGAGGATTACATAGATCACTCCCTGTATTAATGGGTCCTGAAGACACATTAAATGAAATGGATAAAACCAGTTTCATGAACTACCGTTCGAAACCGATAGTAGTGGAAGAAGGAAAAACCCCTTCCACCGAAGACCTTAACGACGGTAAGGAATTCGTTCAAGAATTCTCAAGAGCAAGATACCCTAGAGAACAATTGAATGCGTTAAGACAACGCACGAGTAAGTATACTCGCAACAGTAATCCGAAGAAAACTCCTCGGAAAATTGTTAAGCCCAAGAAATTAGGCTTCGAGGAAGCTTTAAAAGCTGTCACCGAAAAGCACGTTGAACAAATCAAGGCGCTTGGTGAGCAACAGCTCACCGAGGAAGATATCCCTCGACTGCGAAAGCAGTGGGTAGATAACTGCCAAGATATCATGAATGGAGTTCCTAACGAACTACCACCCGTACGAGGAGTGAATCATCACATTCCTCTCATCGATGATAACAAACGGTATAACTACCATTTGCCTCGATGTCCTGATGCTCTGAAGCCACAGCTTCTAGAGAAAATAGCGAGATATACTCGCGCGGGATGGTGGGAATCAGTCCAAACTGATCAAGCCGCCCCGATTCTTTGTATACCAAAGAAAAACATGACGCTTAGGACGGCACTCGATGGCCGTAAGCGAAATGATAATACAGTGAAAGATGTAACACCTTTCCCTGATCAAGACCAGATACGTCTTGAGGTGGCCGGTGCCACCGTACGCTCAAAGATTGATTTCTCTGACGCGTACGAGCAAATACGCATAGAGCCAGAAGATGTCTGGAAAAGCGCGTTTGCCACGATTTATGGCACGTATGTGAGCCATACGATGCAAATCGGAGATTGCAACGCACCCGCTACCTTCCAGCGGGTCATGACGATGATATTCCGCGATTATATCGGAATATTCTTGCATGTTTACTTAGACGATCTATTCGTCTATAGTAACTCCATTGAGGAGCACGAACAACATCTCAAACTCGTGTTTGAGAAGATTCGCGAGCACAAATTCTACCTACAGGAAGAAAAGTGCCAACTTTATGCCGAAGAGGTAGACTGCCTCGGACATAAAATTGATAAACGTGGATTACACGTCGATTCGGACAAAATGTCCAAAATTCGCGACTGGCGACAGCCACGAAATTATAACGAGGTTCAAAAGTTCCTCGGGCTAGTACAGTACTTGGCCCATTTCCTACCGGATATAACGGCCTATACAGGACCGTTAGCAGCTATGTGCGCGAACGGGCAACCGTTCGCGTGGAGACCACTCCACGATAAATGCTTTGAGATGATCAAGCATCAATGTTGTAAGACTCCCGTCCTACGACCTATCAATCATGATAGCGATGATCCCATATGGATTATCTGCGACTCTTCCGTTTCCGGAGTAGGCGCAATGTATGGACAAGGACCTACATGGAAAACCTGTAGGCCCGCAGGCTTCATGTCGCGTAAATACACCGACGCCCAAAGACACTATCGAGTCTTTGAGCAAGAAACCATAGCCATACTCGAAGCATTGCTAAAGTGGGAGTACAAGCTCATCGGTTATCGTATACACGTAGTAACCGATCACGCTGCACTCGAGTTCTTTAAAACTCAGAAGAACTTGTCCGGAAGGCAAGCTCGCTGGATGGAATTCCTATCCAGGTTTGACTTTGACATTCGTTATGTCAAAGGCACGGAAAACAAAGTAGCGGATGCGTTATCCCGCTACTATGAATACGATACATGGGAAGACTTATGTCCCATGTCAGACTACGTCGATGCTGACGTACGTCTGGATCCCGAGCATGACGATTTGCCCTGGGATCGTTCCCGAGAAATTCGAGAACAACGCATGGAGATTAAAGCCATGCGCGCACTAGGCGAACCTAGTACTCGACGCAGCACTCGTTTGAGTGAACGCCGAGACGAACGAGATGTTCGAGCTGAGCAATTAGCTCAAGCAGCCGAGCCGGAAGTCGAGAATGCGAAAGCACCAACTTCAGGCCATGGAGATCACGATCCCACTGTGTTTGAATCGAGACACAGAGGAAAAGACCTCGTGCAACATCTAACGATGCAAGACACGTTCTTGAGTGATATCAAGAAAGGATATGGAAAAGATAAACTCTTTTCCAAGATCCTGGCGTCCCCGAAGCAACACCCCGCATTTCACATTCGTAATGGAATGATATGGACGCGGAACAGAGGGGGAGAAGAAGTCCTCTGTGTACCCCCAGGTACGACTGGAAATCAAAGTCTGTTTGGTCTAATTACAGACCAAGCACACTCGATTGTGGGTCATTTCGGCCCACAACGCACCGCGGATTATATTCGACGGTGGTATTGGTGGCCGAAAATTGCGTACATTGTACAGCAATTCTGCCGCTCGTGCCAGACGTGCCAGAGAGCTAAAACGAGTTCGCAACTGCCCATGGGCTTATTGCACTCGTTGCCAATTCCTATACGGCCTTGGCAATCCATTGGAATGGACTTCGTTGGTCCATTTCCAGAGGTAGACGGATATAACTACCTATGGGTAGTTATATGTCGGATGTCCTCGATGGTACACCTGGTGCCCGTAAATACGAAGACAACAGCGACAGAACTGTCGTGGATATACCTAAGGGATATCGTGAGACTGCATGGTCTCCCCGAAAGTATAGTTTCGGATAGAGACTCGAAGTTCACCTCCAAATGGTGGAAAGAACTTCATCGTCTCATGGGCGCGAAGCTGCTCATGTCAACTTCATTCCATCCTCAAACGGACGGAGCGACTGAACGAGTAAATCGTTCAATCGGGCAGATCGTTAGATCCGCTGTAAGCGCTGACCAAAAGAATTGGCCAAGCGTCTTACCGATGACTGAGTTTGCCATAAACTCAAGCATCAGCGAGACTACTGGACTCGCTCCATTCGAGGTCAATGGACCTGGAATGCCGGCGATGCTGAGACAAATCCCTGAGGATAGTCGAGCGCCGCCCGGAGTAAAATCCTTTGCTGCACAAGCTTTGCAAAATGTTGCAGCAGCACACGACGCGATTATCGCGAGTCGTGTATTCCAAAGACACCAAGCTAACGCTAGGCGTCGAGAGGAACCGACAATAAACAAGGGCGACCTTGTTTATCTGTCAACGAAAAACCTTTCGTTGCCGAAAGGGAGAGCAACCAAGTTGCTCCCTAAGTATGTAGGACCGTACAAGGTAGTGGAAGCACTACCTCATACGTCCAACTATAAACTAGAATTACCAGAGGAACTCGTCAAACGACGAATTCATCCGGTATTTCACGTAGGTTTACTACGTCCACATCATGCTAACGATGATGTGTTGTTTCCGAATCGGACGTCTGTCGACGCCTACGATTTCGGAGCGCCAGATGACGCGCAGTGGCTCGTAGACGAGATCACTGGCCACAAGTGGCAAGGAAAGAAGTTGAGCCTCCAGGTTCGTTGGAACCTAGGAGACACCACTTGGGAGCCTGTCGCGTCGTGCGACGAGCTCGAGGCTCTAGACCGTTATCTAGCCCTCATGGGCGTAACGGACTGGCAGCAGCTATCTAGGAAGATAGCTGCGTGAGTACGTCGTCGAGGACGACGAACTCACAGCCTGGCTCGCGCCAGGCCACGCTGACCATGATGGTCAACGTTGAGTCAGAATTCGGACTTAGCAGAATTAACGAGCTAAGTCGCACGTGACTTACCAGTCATGTGCACGGAAGTAACCGAGGACCAATGTGGCGGAAGCCACACGTGCTCGGCAACCTCCGTTAAACTTTATAGTTGTTGAACCATGGTCACGTGATTCAGAACTTTTCATTTCTGAACCGCCACCATGGCCGGGAAAGGAAAAGGAAAGGCGCGCAAGCGCAAGTGGACCCCGCCCCCCAACCCCGACTTATTCGATGGCGACGAAGAAGACGTCGCCCCTGGTCCCTCGAGATCAGGTCAACAACCCAGACCCTCCGCCTCTCGTCTAGAGGGGGAGGAAGGTGGCGCGAAAGCGACACCTAAGAAGATACCAGCGCGAGCTGGTGGTGGCACGAAAGTGACACCGCAACCAACTCGGTCGAGTAACGAAGCGCGAGCTTCGTCCTCGACTGCACGACCTAGTCGTGGATCCACCCACCAAGTGGATGTAAGACCCACCGAGGCTTACACGTTACGACGCGGAGAGGACATCGAGATGGTTCCATCACGATCTCCCTCTCCCCAATTAAGGCCCAGACGAGAGCGTCCTTCGGGTCTTCGCAGGGATGACTCCCCGCCACACCGTCGTGTTCAACAACACGACCATGACTCTAACGAGCCATGGACGTACAACCCCATAACACAGTTGGTGTGCCATAGCCGGTGCACAACGTGTATGGCATATTCCAGTCATTATATGACTGCGGCCACTAGGTCGGACCGTTCGTTGCGTGAAGCTACAGAACGGCAGCATGAGGCAGTTTCGGCTACTATTAATGCTAAACTGCTACGTGCCGAGCTAGAAATAGCTAACCTCCGTCGCGAGAAGGAGCATTATCGGGACACCTGCTATGAACTTCAAGCAGACCTCGACCGATGGGAAGAGCATGGGAAGCGAAAGCGTCCCCGTCCCTCGAATGAACCGTCCTCGTCGCGAGACGTAGACCGATCAACGGAACGGAGGACTGTAGCGCCACCTCCGTCCGCCCCACTTCCTGTTCAACGGAGCAATCCGATCATTGAACAAGATGTCACCATGGGCGACATCGCTGAGGAGCTAGACTCGAGGGAGTTCCCCGAGTTACCTACCCCAGCATCACCGAATCAACCGGTGCACACCAGACCCCGGATTGACAATCTAGGCGTCCCTCGTCTCCCCTCGGGTGAACGAGACAATTCCGTGGGACTCCCCGGATATGTTCATTACTCACCAGTGGATAACACTGTGCGAGTGGGAGCTCGGGCTGACCGGGCCCAGGAGAACTCCCAGATGGCTATTCCTCCACCACCCAGGATGGCATTGTATGGGTCTAGTAGGGAAAACTCTCTACAAAATGGGAGTAATCATCCCCGTATCTATTAGGTACTATACCAAGTTAATCTTGGTATGTAGATACACTGCATTGGCTACCCGATCGAAAGATTGCGTAAGTCAAAGAATGTATCACATGACACGGCATAAGCCGAGAACTGTATAGTTCTCGATGTGGCTTTTAAGGAAGCATCAACACATCATCGGAGTTTGATAAAGTCTGGATCAAGCGCTCGTGTAGCTTGAATTGGACTAACTATCTCCTTACTATGGATCATCCACTTAGTGGTGATCCACCAGACCGTATTTCCCATACTCCCACTGCCCTATCCGTCTATTTTAGTCCACAGTCAACAGACAGTGGACGCGAAGTTCGCACTTCGCAACCTGCATCGATAGGTTTACCGTTAACGCGTCGGTCACCACCGACTCAACAGATAGATCCGTTTCTATCACTATCTCCACTGTTATTGGAGATTGACGTTGTAGAAATACAACTCATCCATATTGGATCTGTGGCAGAGCGCAACTCTCCACAGGACGAACTGGTAAGACACCCAGTTTATCGATTAGTCGGTATCCGGGCACCACCTGGAACCGTTATCGGTGTTGGATCTCATGTATCCAGCCGATGGTGGGAAGGTCGTATTCGATCTGTGCGTAGTGTCCATCGACACTTTATACGCTACACCTGTGATCGAGGAGATCACCCATTCGCTATAGTCGATGTTCCAGTCCAGGAGTCGGAAGTCCCCTGGGTATGGTTCTTGAAACAGGCAACCCGCCACTTTGCATCTTGCATGCTGGGTTGCCATGTATGAACGTAGCGGTGGTAAAGGACCATTTTAATGGTCCAGAGATATCGTGTTTTAGCGATATCTCTCCCTGATGTCGATAGTCAGGTAAAAATTCATATGATTGAATTTGTGATCATATCACGACATAACCATGTCAGAGGAATAATAGAAATTCCTGTCTACAAGCCCGACCACACTGGGAGACCCTGTCCCCAGTTATCACTCTTTCGAGTGCGTGAGGTAGCTCTGGGTCAGAAGCCTCCTCATCGCCTTGCCAACCACTACTTGAGTGATTGATGCAGCTACCGGTACCGCCCTACAGTGGTGCATGTAGTACTGGCGCATTGCCCTACAGCGTTGTTGCCAGTGCGGATGTCACTCCCCAGTTACAGGGACTGGGCGTATCTAACGATGCGCGGGGTAACACCCCACCTCCGCAATACGCGTTTCGCCCCACTGGCGGCGCGATTACAATACTAGCCGGTACCGCTCCCGTATCGGTTGACGATACTCCTACCGAGGACGTCGATATGTCGTAGGGCCGCACCCACGACATGATACCCCAGAACCTTGCGCAACCCGCAAGTAAAAAATAATATCGTTCCTTATTTTTTACACTTTATTTGTTTTCGTCACATTGACACGGACAATTACTAGTAGCACACACGGACACTAGTAGATTACATTCATTTGTAACTGATCCTATTCCTCATTGTAGAAATAGTTACCAATCCATCGATTGGCCTCTCCGAGTCCAATCTAGAGGGGGAGAATGTAACGGAAGTTACATTATAATTAATATTCATTATATATATTATGTAATCATGTATATAATTGGATGGCTGAGGTAAGCTTGGATCCCAAGCTTATACTCAACCATTCATCTGCACAGACGTTGCCCCAATTAATAACTGGTCCAATTCTGTGTAGTGTGAACTGAGTATTGAGCTTTAACACCACCTTTACACTTTTTTGAATTCTCAGAACTTATTGGGACCACCCCAGAAATCCAGACCGAAAAAAATCTATTAATTTTTCGCACTGTCTACAAAACTACCCTACACTATGGGACCGAAGGCTCGCGCCCCCCAAGCGCGAACTAAACCAATCGAAGGCCGCGCGGATCGTGCGGACCCATCAAGACCTCCAGATAACCCTCCAATGGGTTCGCGAGCAAGTTCGCGTAGCGCAGAGGTGATGCCACGTCATCACGCAACCGCGTCAATGGAAACCACACAGGGAGTTTCCGCGCCGCGAAACTCGGCAAAAGGATCGAAAGATCCCAGACTGACAGTGGAAACACCGTCAGTCCCAAGGATGGTACCCTACGAGACCAACCTTGAATCAGGAAGCTACGTGAACGTACCCCCGATGTTCACCGAATCAGCGACAGCTGGTTCGAACCACCCGAGTCCGTTCGAGCAGGTGAAACGGCCCGCAGTGGATAAAGGAAAGGAGAGACAAGTAGAACTGGAGTCTACACGGCATAGCCGCCGCGAGTCTGAGCAACGCTCGACTACGAGTGAGTATGTGGATAGGGAATACGACCGATTCCTTGTACAAACGTACTCCCAAAACATTGCTTCGCATTTACACAGCTCTTTAGGAGCTGAGAGGTACTCGGAGGATCCGATACCCTCAAAGGACAAAATAGCGTCCATGGTAGAAGAGCATATGGCTTATGCTTTATCGCAAATGGTTAGGAAGAATCCCCCACGCGAGCGTCGAGCGCAAGACGATGTTATCGACCAAAGCATGAGGAATCTCGGTGCTCCTCGCGGAGCAAGCGAACGTAGTTCAGACTACGGTAGGCGTACAGCAGCCGCTGCACGTCAACGAAATACATCAATTGACGAACCGAGGGAAATCGTCCCTCCACCTGAGAAGGTGAAGCAGCCAAGAGCTACTACTGCAAGTAGAAAGCGCGAACGAACGTTCGCAGATCGTGTAGCCATTCAGCGAGAGCGAGATGGAGATCTCCAGCATGATGGTACAACCAATTATGTTGACCAAGGCATTGGGTTTGACCAAAATGGTTACCCATATGACAAGGAAGACCCGGCTAATATGCCTGGCCCTTTCAAGGCTCCGAGTGAGCAAGATCTCGAATCTC
>Ga0193724_1000382_pt1 | contig 10646 bp, 13 predicted proteins | sample H2a1metaG_FD_146005 | JGI IMG/M metagenome (GOLD analysis project Ga0193724, IMG submission 146005) | Soil microbial communities from a riparian zone of the East river system, Colorado, United States - H2a1 | ecosystem: Environmental > Terrestrial > Soil > Riparian zone | place: USA: East River... | reverse complement strand
CAATACAAGCCTGACTTCGTAGAGGCGGCTATATACGTGGCCGGTACCAGCACATTCGCGGGAGAATACGTTGCTAGCTGTGCGCAAGACCAGTGTGGGTATTTCGGTAAGTTGTGTTAGCACCTCCGTGAGAAGAGACTGAAAAGCGAACGTTCGCAGTGTTTTTGGAGCGCCTCTATGACAAGATTGGCGTACATATTAGAGAATATCCTCGCCGAGGTAAGCATCGACACGGACCGGCTTCAGGCCAAATCGATTGATCTATCACTAGCATTTGGCGAACAAGTCCCCCCGCGGGTGACTCATCTCACTGAAAATCACCTACGTCTTTCACGAAGACCATTGAAAAGAACTTACGCTATGCTTGGTATGTCCACAATTCCTTCTCTCGCGTTTACTTTGATCATGCCCGAGCAGATATTGGAGTCGATTCAGAGCGCGCCCCCAAACGCCGTGCGCCTGTGCGTCCAATGGACCGCAATGAGGCTGAAATGATCAGGCAACTAGACTCTGGGATGCAACCAGGTCTCACGGATGTTGAATTCCGAAGCCTTTTTGTCAAGTGCAACGTGTGTGGATTAATCTCCACTCGTAGGGCCGTCAATGAGCATGGGTGCAGGCACGAGGTTATAGACCTGACTGGTGATTCGGATTAGATACTGAAAGTGTGCTTGGAAAGTTCCCATGTATCGCAACAATCGTAGTCGGCAAAGATGTAAAATTCATACATCTGATCGTGTCTCTAGGAACGCAGTAAGGAGAAAAATCATGAAATGTGTCTGGGAAGCCCAAAACACACTACGACGAGTAAGGACTCGGGCTCGGACTTTCCAACTTGAACTTGAACGTGAACGTGCCAGTGAACGTTCCACGTTCCGAGTCAACATCCAAATGTGACAGTACCGTGACCGTGACTTGAACTGCAGATTTTATTTTTTCTAGCTCGTTACTACTGAGTGGCAAGAACTGATGCCCGAGTCGCCTGAGTCGCCCGAGTCGGAGCCGTCAGAGTGGTAAGAACCATCACTCCGAGCCCAGGTTCTCGCTCGACTCGCTCGACTCACTCGACTCGGATATGGTTCGTTCAATGGAGGAAGCTGTTGAAAAAGACTTCGCAAAGTATCAACATTACGATCGATCTCCTCAACATCCCTATCTGCAGTCAAGAGTTCCTCACGTAAAGCCCGCAAGTGCTCCTCGCACAGACGCACTCGATGCTCAACCGAGTATTTCCTAGCATACCGTTGTGTTCTTTTGTCGCCAACAAGTTCTAGAATCCTTGCGACATTTATGTTGTTGCGAAGGTGGTGGGGTAATATTTCAGAGGTGAGATACTATACAAAACTAAGTGGGTAGAGCCGCCACGGAAGACAAGGTATACATACGTTATAGTTGGCATGAGTATTTGAGACCCCGGGTAAACTACCAGGTGACACTAGTGGCTCATCTGGCAACAGAGGCCACGAAGAGGGATCCAGGGTGGGCGGCGGCGTCTGTGGCTTCCCAACCGGGGTTTCGGTATGTGGTGTGGATATTTTTTGAGTCGAGGGAGTCGGGGAGGATGAGCCAATATTCTGGCCCATGTCACGAAGGCCGGTATCGGTATGGAAATTAGATGAAAAAGTCTAGCGACAAATATGAATTCGATTGCATGAATGAGCTGCTGATGAGGCCAATCATGGTAGGTTCACGTACTGCAGGTTCCCTGTCCCATTGTTCGAGAGTATCAGGGGGAACGACAAGCCCTTCGACCTTAGGGCCGAGGACTGGTGGAAGCCTCAGGACCATAGGGTGTTGTACGTGAAGGTCGCTGTGCTCTGCCTGCTCGACGTCAGCAGGCGTGCCTGTGGCTGGGACAGATGAATTTGTGGTCCCAGGGGCGAATAGGTCCGAAACTCACTGTGTGGCCGCTTAAAGACGTTTCTCGCTGAGGTTAACAATGAGCGCCATCTTGAATCTGTACTGGTGGACATGTGGACATGGAACTTGAATGGAGAGCGACTGCCTGAGCCGGAGTGCAAAGAGGACTCGGATCCGAGCTTATTTAAGCCGGAATCTCCCGGCCGGAGTTTGTCGGTGATTCTATTAGGGGTATCTTCGCAAGGCCGTGCGACTCTTAGGCAAGGGCTCTTAATAGCTTGAATTGGCAGAGCTCGAAATTTGTACTAACAGATATCACATATCGCAGCCTGCCAGTGATGATCAAGGATCTGTCTGATAATATAGACCATCGACTCTGAGGAGTCGAACTGCCAATGCCCACTCAATCGATCCCGCCGTTGATTTGTAGGAAGTAGTCTACAAAGCAGAGGGTGTGAGGTTGGCGTGATTTGAGAGAATGCGGTCGGAAAGGGACTGAGGTGTTGTGCAAGCATCAAGATGAAAGTCGAAATACTAGAAGAGAAATACACACTTGCAGCGTGATTTTGGCTAGGCGCGGAGCCAGTGCCGAGAATCATATATAAATGTCATCCGATGCCATCAAGATGTCGTCATCACTCTCCTCCATCTGCTCATCTTCATCGCTTGACAGATTTTCCCACTGGTCATCCTCACAGTTCTGTATATCCAGCTCTTCCTGGATAATGTCAGAATTAACCTCCTTGCTGGTGTTGGCAGTATTGAAGTCCGCGGTTATACAATTGGTTCCGTTGTGATGCAGGGGCAACTCGAGCGCTGCGCATTCCGACAACTCCAAGTCAAGTGTGTACTCCGTCATGTTAGCTGGGCGGTCATGACTATAAAGATGTCCAACTGCGAGACCCCAATGATATCGCATGAGCATGTCACGATCGGCGAATCTAGTTCATATTGTTATAAGAAAATGCAGCATGGATTTGATGCTATCGCACCTGTTGACGTAGTAACGACACCAATCGTTGGCGTCGGCTGCACAACGAGAAATCCCAATTCCATCAAGATGGACTTTTCCATTTGCAAATGCTGGAACAACATGGCAACCCCGCAAAACGTCCCTGGGATTCACAAACCCAAATGCGCCATCACTTGCAACAGGAGGGAAACGAATAGAGTCAAGGCGGCAATTCTGCCAAGTCAATGACCGACTCCCTGTGTATTCGAACCATCGTACCCATAAGAAATAAAGTCTCCTCGGCTCGTAGTCGCGCATACCCGGTCCCATGTAAACGACATTCACATGGAAAACTCCAAGAACCCGGGCGTACAAGAATCGATGGGTAGAACCGTCAGCTGTGTCCTCTCTCTTGGCGAGGAGCATCACATCACAATGGGAGGTATTGGGGTTGATGACATCCTGAGATCGGCGCACGTCGTATGTCGTATAGTTAAATCTAGTCAAGTGATGGCGGTACATTCGGTCGCTTTTGAAAAATATCTTCTCCCAATCGGTTTGCCCGCTGTCAACTTCAGGTGACGATAGTCTCGTATCCTCGAGGTTCATGGAACGAGATTCATCACTGGCAACTGACGTCATGAATTGTTGGAGGATTGTCTTGATGCGTGGCAAAATATGTTTCTTGAGGTTTGGAATGAAATCCTGGAGTTGCACGAGTGTAAGTATGGTTGGTTTCGTAGTTTAAATCAGCGTGACATATCATACCTTTATGGCCGGATCTCCAGTATGCTTCTGTAAAAACCTGGGGATATACTCTGGACAATTCTGTGACTCTCCGATAATATGATGGACATTCGGAGTGCATGGAACAGACTCATTGGTAGAGTTTTCAAGCTTTTGATATTCCTTACGGATGCGCCGAATTCTCGATTGGCGTCGCTCAATCTGGGTCAGTTGGCGGACGAAGTTCTTACGACTTGTACGAGTATACCATGATTTGGGTGATCGATGTTCCAATTCGCCCTGCCAAACGGTAAGCAGCCAATTGAAAACTTACTAATATATTTAATACGCACCGTCTCTGTCGAGTATGAATCTGTCGTGCCATATTTTCTAATCGTTGCGGTGTAGTCTCCAAGTGAGTGATTTTTGTAGGTGTTGAGATTGAGCGTTTTGAGACGTCGGCCCTGCATGCCCGATGGAGTATTTTCTTGGCTATCAGCCGCGCCTAAATTTTGTTGTAAATCGCTCCTCCCTGCGCTGTCAGGAGGAGCAGCCATCGTGTTTTGAGTAGTTACAGTTGCACCCAAAGTTTCTTTCATACTTCCTTCTGCGGGGGCAGGCGCGGGAGGAATGGCGGTCGTGTTTTGATTTGCATCCTTTCGAGTGCGCCGGGAAGTTGCGGACCTCGATTTGGCCTCCCGTCGGACACGAGAATTAAATTCTCGTTCGAGCTCCCTTGTTACAAAGGCGGAACACGTCTTGTCCCTGAATTCACGGAGCTTGTTACCAAGGGACTCGGTTACCGAGTCCAAAACATCGAGCGTCAAGTCGTTGTGCAAGCGCAGCTTTGCTAACCCGTGCCAGTGTGCCGCAATAAATAAAAGCCGCAATATTTGCCCGTTATATGGTTCTGGAAGAAGGCCGTCGAAGACCGGGATCGCACACTGAGGGTGTATGTGTGTTGGGCTTAACCTTGTAAAAGATATACTACGTACCTGCAAAAGATTCTCGAAATCTCGAGCTGCCATGTTCTTCAATTCGGAGCAATTCAAGCGGAATCTGCGAATTGCGTCTCTTCCAAATGATGGTACTTGTCTATAGCTGCCATCTATAATAAGAATTATAAGGAAAATAATGACAATAGACGACGTACCGACGATCCAATTCAGCGATGAGGTTGCGACCACGATGTGCTTCGAGAATTCTGAGCAGGTGGATGAACAGGGCTTTCCAGGAACCAATCTCGAATTCATGCAGTAGATCTGGGAGGAAAAGTGAAAATAAATTTACACCAAGAGGCGATAAATTGTCCGAGAAGGCATTCTAATAGATAAAATATCAACGCCTGATGCTAGCACATGAGCTAGATGTGTAAGGATCCGTACAAACCTTGTTTGGAACTAACGACATCTCTTTCAACAGGTCCTCAACGGCCGTACAGTCGACTCTACGTTTCGTCTCATATATAACTCTCCTTGCGGCAATAATTAAGCTCTTCCGATGAGCATCATCAACGCGGGCCGCATTCACTCGAAGATCCATGTCTCTGGACATTCCGAGATTATGGATACGAGTCAGTGGGATAAGACATCGTGGGCAAGGGCACAAGCCCCGGTTTCGAATGCCGGCAAGTAGAATTCTGTTTGAAGCATTATGAGGCTGAACCCGTGAGAGAATTTCCAGAAACGTACTTCTCCTGGTAATCGGCTGAGTAGCTGAATATACGAGGATAAAAACGCCTCGTAATCTCATCGCAACAAGTAACTATGATACCATGTTTCCAAGCCTCAAGGAATTCTTCATCGAGGAGAACATCCCATTGGGCATGCATGAGCTCCCGAGAGCAAAACGTGATAAAGGCGTCAGCGGGGGCCTGTTCACCTGCTGTTTGCTGGGCAGCAAAATCTTGGAATTCAGGAGGCAGCTGTCAAGAAGTTGGCCATCGATAAATGTGGAAAGAAAACACTACTAACCTTCTGAAAATATGCAACATGGTGACACAGGTTGCAAGAAGGCTTGCACCTGCGGTACTTCGACTCATTTCCGAAGAAAAGATAGAGCGGCCAGACCTTAGCGTCCCCGAATGACGTAAGGTGCGTAACGTCAGACCAGAACATCAGCGCGATGATCACTCGTGGAAGATTGCACCCAGGTTCGGGAGGACTTTCTTGTAAGTCCCGATGGCTGTCAAGAAATGCGGGTGACGTGTAGAGTTCTCCATACGTTCGTATGAGGCGTGGATCTCCTCCGCGCTGCCAATTTAATTCATAGGGATCGTAGTGGAAGTTCTGAGCATCGGCCGAACAAGAGGCTTTCTCACGAATGACAGCAACGAGATTACGGTGATAGAAGCTGGGGATGGTGAATGCTTGAGTACCGGAGGAAGGACTTGAGGCTATGCCTCGACGGAGTTGATATGGGACATTAATGGTTACGGGAGTATTTATCCAGCCGGCGTCATCGTCTAACCATTCACCCTGATCATTTTCATCCCCAAGGGTGCGGTTGATATTATCCCATGGAGTTTCTTTGATGTCCGTGGCTTTGAACTCTGGATCAACGATAATGTCTACCAACTCTTTGAAACTAGACTGTGATTTCTGCACCCCACCATTCCAATACCAGTCGCCAAGGAGAAATGAACTACGGTTCGGGTAAGGATAGAATGATGCTGAAGAGGTTTCTGAGGTGGAAGTTTCCAGGGGTATATCAGACAGCTCATTCAACAATACGTTCTCCTCCGGATCGTGTGAGGGTTGTTCCATGGCTTCATAACGTCGAGACAGGCCAAATGTATTCCGTCCGGATGTGAAGACTTGAAGAAGACGACGACATAGCGATCCACTCGACGAAAAGGTTTCCTCGTTCGGAGAAAGCGGAGTATGTGCGCCAGCAGGTGGAAGGGACGGTTGTGCTTGCGGTAATACGTCTCTAAACCGTAATGGAAGGCGACGGTTCAGCCGTTTTGTCCAGGGCCTTCGTTCCATGACTGACATGTCCGAATCGTTGACAGTTGCCGGGGCTTCGGCCAAAGTCTGCATGCGAGTTCTTCAACGACGACCAAGATATCGTACAAACGAGTAAACCGCACCTGTGCCAAAGATTCGGCCGTTTCAATACTCGTTTGAGGCACCAGACCAACAGAATGGAGTCGATCGTAGGCCGCTGGGGCATCGCTTTGGAGACGACGCTTTTTGGCACCTCGCCATAAATCTTTCGCCTTCTCTAAGGCACCGGAGAGCCGTTTCTTGGATGGTCGACAGTACCGCTGATGATTGGCGAACGCACTCGGCTGTGAAAACGACCGGCCACATATGCACGTTAGCGACGTCGGGGACATGCCCTCCATGGACCTTGGTAGGATCTTCGTTGCAGAAAGGACGTGAGCCGTGTCTGGGTAACCCAAAACACGGTGCGCCCGAGTCCAAAGTTTGGAGGAAAAAACATAAGCTAAGTGGGAAATCGATCAGGAAATCACCTGATTGATCATCTGACCGGCCCGATCTTCCCCAGTAAGAGAGATGCCACGTGAACCTGACGTGACTCTACCGCGTGACTCTACCGCGTGACTCTACCGTTTCCAGTCATCGTCTCGTCGTCACGGTCTCAGCTACTAGTATCATCTTCCTTCCATTGCTCTTCCTCTTCAAGCTTCAAGTCCCCTCTTCACGCGCGTGCCTTATTGGCTTTTTTCCTTGAGAAAACAAACTTGTGAGTAGTCATCTAGTGATATCCCAATTGATTAATTCCCTCGCGTTTCATCGATAACTTTAAGCTAGCGCCCGCGGTCGCTCCTTCTCTGTCCCGGTGTTGTGGGTTTCCCAGACACCTCCAACATGCCAAGGCCCACCCTCCCTCTCGATCCTGGTGTTATGGGTTTCCCAGACACCTCCAACATGTCAAGGCCCACCTTCCCTCTCGGTCCTGGTGTTATGGGTTTCCCAGACACTTCCAACAGAAATGCAACGATGTCCACGCGTAGCCGCGTTTATGTTATCAACGGAGACATTTTCTACTCTCCAAACTCTTCAGCTGACGTGACTGGCCCGTTGCCAGCTTATCACCACTGATACATTTTTCAAGGATTTTCTCTCTCCGTTGAGGATTTCAATAAGCCGCGTTGGTGGAGCGACGCGTATGGATGGCTAAGCTTTGTACCGCTAAGGCCATCCTTTGCCGGCATCCCATTCGACCGACTCAACATCTTTCCACCCATCGTCCATGGCGAGAGTGGTTATCATCTTCGTCGAGACGTATTAGAAAGTTGGCGGCGACTCGAAAACAAAATGATTTACACTGCGTTATTCATGAAAATACATGGTTCACGACTATTCATCAACAAGTATGCTCCGCTACCCTCCCTACGTCCGCCTCCTCCTAGTGATCTCGGATACGAACTTGGATATAGGAGGGCTCATCAGGCTCGCGGTCAGATCAGTCTAGCTCGAGATTGGTTCGTGATGTGGATGGGCTATCTCTCTTTTCTCGTTGCCATGACTTTCAACGAGGAGAGGCCTACAGATTCGATCCCTGAGTGGGTCAAATTATTGGCGAATGAGGGCTTTCCCCAAGTTTGGCTTTCCGGCGTCATGGCTTCCTCGATCTGCAACTTCTCTTCCCACATCCCTCGAGCTGGGATCTTCCTCGACCCGCTCCGCAAGGAAAAATATAGCAAACAACCTCCCGTGGATTTTTTTTGTGCATATCACGTCCCTGTATGGTACCCTTGGACGAGTCATCACGCAACCGAGGCTCGTTTCGATGCTAGGATCGCTCGTCTGGCCCCACCTCCTGAACTTCTACAGGCTGCGACGTCATGGATAACTCGGTCCCCTGAAATATCATCCCGTGAAATGTCAACCAACCCTATAACTCCATCCAATCCATCTAATACCAAAAAGAAACCGACCCCGTCATGGGTAGAGTTTTTTGCGGCTAGAGCTAAACGTCATGCCGAAAGGGAGTTGACGGAAGACCCCCTCCATCGTCAGATACGCTTGCAGCGGGAGCGACAACCTGCAATAAAAAAGGCGAAGGTCTTCGTCTGGGTCTACAATGAGGACGACCCGCCACAACTCGTGCGGCAGAAAGTTTCTCAAAAATTTAACGCAGATACCATAGACGGCTACGGTCTCCGCCAAAGACGATACGACGCCTGGGAAAACGAGTGGGATTTATGTGAAGAGTTCGGCGACGATGACAGTGACGATGATGACGGCTACGACGAGCCTTCTACGTCGACTGCGGATATTCCAGGGGAGCTGCCGGATGATGCTTCTGTGGAACCACGGGACGATGCCGTGGACGCATACCTCGAACGTCACAGTTTTGATCGTACTGCTAGTCCATTGTTGCCGGACGACCATAGCGATGACGAGCGCGACAAAGTGAATACCGATGTTGTCAAGCTTCTCGCCTGTCATTTCGGCTTCACTCCCCCGTTGTTGGACCGCCACTCTGGCCCGCATGACAGCCAGAAATGGCGGCGCTACGTGCGCGCTCTTGGCGTCAACGTTGTCACTTCTGATTCACGTCTCTCTTCCATCGAGATCGCTATGCTTCATTTTGTGTCTGCGTTATCAAGCGGCTTACGTCCAGAACAACATGAATGGGATCTCTGCGATGGGAATCAACAGGCCCTCGTGCTCAATCGTCCGTTTCCGATTTCTCGCCCCGCACTTGATTTATTTGTGTTTTCATCTCCTCCAAGCTCTTCATGCGACTGGGTTCTCGGGTTGACCAATCCGGCAGATGCCCTGTATGCATCCCGCACGATAGGCAAGGAAATGGTCAACATCTATGGCGTGGCCCGTTTCCTTATCGAACGGGGAATCAAGTTCCGAACCCTTGTGTCTCTCCCGTCCGTGTCTCCTTCTGTCTCAATTCGGGACACCACGAGGATGATACCTATACGCTTATCGGGCTACCAATTTGCCTCCCATGACTACGCTGCTTATTTGCACGACCGTGCAGCCATCCTCGCCCAACCACAGGGCCGCGCTGCGCTGCTCCAAGGAGGGATTGTTTGGCGGTTGGCCAAGGAGGATCTCGGGCTCGACTCCGCATTGCAAGGTCCTTCGTCTGCGGTAACTGCGCATCACACGGGGTATGCCACAGATGAACTGGATTTGGGCTGGGCACTATGGGATGACGAACTCTCTGATACAGAGGCTCGGCTCATTTGTGGTGTCTACAACTGTTATACAGGTATGTCTGAGTCAAACGGTTGCAGAATCCCATTCTTACATCGTCATTCTCCCCTCCAGGGTACGGCACTCAAATTGCAGTGAAATCGTGGTGGCCGCTTCACACCACTTGGCGCGAAAATGACTGCGGGGTCAACCTCGGCTATTGGACGGAGTTGAATGAAGAGTGGTATCAAAAACGGCTCAAAGACATCCAAGATGGAAAGGCAGAACCCCTCCCCGCCAACAAGTGGCGCGATCGACTGAAAGGCTTGAGGGAAAGTCGTACCATCAAGGCGAGCGTTCAAAAGTTCTCCATGGAATACTTAAACGATCATCGCTTCTTTGCTTAACTGAGTGAAGCGCAAACCGGCCTTCGCCTCAACGGTTCCCGTGCTACCGCCTCGCTATCGTGTTGCATCTCACAGGCTTCCGCCGCTGTCATCGACCACGGAACTATCGATCCCCTTGTTGCCCTTGTCGTATACTTTCTCTCAGGCTCGGAGTCACGGGCTTCGAATTCCCGGCTACTCCCTACACTTCAAACTCAGGCTTGAAGGCTCCGCGTCACGGGCTTCGAATTCCCGGCTATTCCCCTCCTTCCTTCCTTCACACATCCACACCGACTTGGTGTTTTGGGTTTCCCAGACACCTCCCTGCAACAGCATGCCGGGTACGTCTTTCTCGCGGGCAATCGACCCGACGGAAGCCCGCCGCTCCCTACCTGCTCACTTTATAAGCCTCACGCCGTGTTTTGGATATCCCAGACACTCCTCTCTCCCCAAAACGCTGTCCACGGGTCAAAATCGACATGTCGAACGATGAATCAGAACCCTCCGCTCATTTCCTTTTTGACGATGAGCTTCTCCGCCAATTCTCATCCGTTTTCTCGCCTGGCCCGGGTGCTGCTGCCGCTTTGCCAG
>Ga0193724_1000381_pt1 | contig 10650 bp, 4 predicted proteins | sample H2a1metaG_FD_146005 | JGI IMG/M metagenome (GOLD analysis project Ga0193724, IMG submission 146005) | Soil microbial communities from a riparian zone of the East river system, Colorado, United States - H2a1 | ecosystem: Environmental > Terrestrial > Soil > Riparian zone | place: USA: East River... | reverse complement strand
TCTCGTCCTGCGGGAACAGTCGCGCGACTTGCTTCGCCGCGACCGATCCGTGCTGGAACCGGCGCTTTGGAAAGACGGGCATGTCGAGCCCGAGCACTGCGCGAATTCCACGCGCTACAATCTCGCCCTTCAGCGCGTACAGCCGCTCGTGCGATCCCTCGGTCAGCTCGGCGAACGGAATCGCCTCGGCGACCGCGATCACGGAAGGACGCGTGTAAGGACTGAATCCATAGAAACCGTATTCACGGGCGCAGGCGAAGCTTCGCACGCAGGCGCGGCTATAGCCGCCGGAATAGGTGAGCGAATGCTTGATCGAATCGACGCCCCAGCCTTCTTGGTAAAGCATTCGATTGTTGACGACGCTCCGAATAGTGAGCTCCGTATTTTCCTCGATTGGATAATCCTTGAGATTTTCATCGCCGCCATCGCCGTCGACCAGAAGTCGCCAGTCCGGATAGCGCTCGCGAATGCCGGCGAGTAGAGCGAGGTTCACGGTGGCGCATTCGACATCGAGCGGCTTGTAGTCCTCAATCACGCCCACCGCGCGCAGCGGATCGAGCGCGCTCGATGCCACGTCGATGGTTTCGCCGAGCATCTCGAGATGGGTGCGGCTTAGGAAGTCGCGCGCCTGCTGCATGTCCTGCCCATCAGAATCCACAGAAAGCGTGAATGCTTTGAGCCGCGCGGGCGATTGGCCCTCGTTGAGCAGCAGCTTGTACAGACAGAGGAGGATCGCGCCGCTGTCGATGCCGCCGGAGAAGGGAACGCCGATCGGCGCAGCTGGATCCTGTACCGAGAGCCAGCGGCGCAGCTCGCTATAAATCGCTTCGATATAATGCCGGCCGGCCAGATCAAGATCCTTCGGAAGCGTGGCGCGGGGCGGATCGAAGAAGCGCCGGTGTACGGGGTTCGGATCGGGGCAACCGATTAGGCGCAGCGTGGTGACGTGGTGCGCCGGAACCATTCGGGTATAGCTCGGATGGAACTGACCCAGCCATCCGCGCCGCGCCAGCTCCGCCGCGATCGCGTCGATCCGCTCGGATACGATCAACACCGGTCCATCGGTGGCCTTCGCGAGAAAGTAGCGCAGCGGACGGTCGAGACTACGCGCCAGGACGACGCGCTCGCCATCCTGCGCGATCAAGGCAAAGGATCCTTCGAGACCGAGTACTGCGTCGACATCGCCGGCGAGCATGCGACGCCGGGCTTCGGCCTCCTCAATTGATCCCGCCCGCTCTGGCGCTTCGGAAATCAGGTTGACGACGCGGGAAATTGGCAGCTGTTGGCTCATTCGAAAAAAATACCTCCCGTGCGCAGCCGCTGCTATGTTTGCGAAAGGCCATGGCACTGCCACGCGTAGTCTCCCAAATTGGTGTTCACTCTCTGATGAGGTTTCATTGCGCGGCACTCTGATCGCGTTGGCAGCAATAGCCATTTCCGCGCTGCTCTGGGGCCTTTTTACGGGACGCTGGACCGCCGAGTCGCGGCGCGCCCGCAAACTGCAAGGGGGCGCTCGCGTTAGCGCTGTAATGCGCATTCCAGTGCCGTGGGTGTTCATACTCGTGTACCTCGCCGGCGTCGCGGTTCAGCTCGTTCTGCCGATTGCGATCCCCTCGCCGGGGCTCGCGTGGGTCATGCGGGTGACAGGTTTCGTCTTCATTGGTGTGGGGATCGCGGTGGCGTTTTCCGCGTTGGGCATCTTCAGGAAGACAAAGACAACCACGGTGCCCCACGAGACGCCATCGACGCTTGTAATCTCCGGACCGTACCGGTTCACTCGCAATCCAATGTACGTCGGGCTGACGCTGGTTTACCTCGGCGTCGCCGGCACTCGGCTCGAGATCTGGCCGGTAATCGTGCTTCCCGTCCTGCTGGCGTACATCAACTTCGTGGTCATTCCCGTCGAGGAGCAGAACCTGCGCGGCGTCTTTGGCGATGCCTATCAGCAGTACGGTGCGAGAGTAGGACGTTGGCTGTAGTCCCGCGCGCGTTGCGGGGAACACGGGAGCCGGTGCTTCGGTCTCGCCTCCTCGCCGCCTCGATAGCCCTCGTGTTGCTGGCGGGCTGCAAGCGAAAGGGTGAAGGGTCGGCGTTCGAGCTCCTCAGCGCGAACCAGACCGGTGTCACTTTCGCGAACACGATCACCACCGATGACTCTCTCAACGTTCAGACCGACGTCTACGTCTACAACGGCGCCGGCGTAGGGGTAGGCGACATCGACAACGACGGACTCCCGGACATTTTTTTCGCGGGCAACATGGTCTCGAGCCGCCTTTATCTGAACAAGGGACACATGCGCTTCGAGGACATCACGAAGCAAGCGGGTGTCACGACGAATCGATGGGCGACTGGCGTGACGATGGTGGACATCAACGACGACGGATACCTGGACATCTACGTCTCCGTTTCGGGGCCGCACTGGTCCAAGGGGAATGACCGGAAGAATCTTCTCTTCATAAACAACAAGAATCGCACTTTCACCGAATCCGCCGAGCAATACGGAATCGCGGATAGCGGGTTCACGACATACGCGGCGTTTCTCGATTACAACGGCGATGGCTGCCTCGATCTCTTTCTGCTCAACAATTCACCGCAGGATTTTACGCGCGGCGATTTGTCCACGCATCCCTCGGGGCTGAAGGGAGTGACGCCCGGAAGCCACAACGAGCTCTATCGAAACAACTGCAATGGAACGTTTACGAATGTCTCCGAGCAGGCGGGAATAGCTCGAGAGTCCAGCTTTGGGCTCGGCGTCGCGGTCGCTGATTTGAACGGTGATGGCTTGCCCGACATCTATGTATCGAGCGACGTCACGCCCAACGACATCGTGTATATGAACAACGGGAACGGAAACTTCACGAACAAGCGCGCCGAGTGGCTCAAGCATACGAGCTTCGCCGGCATGGGCGTCGACATCGCGGATTTCAACAACGACGGCTGGCCCGACATCGCGCAGGTGGACATGCAGCCACACGACCTCAGCCGCCGAAAGAGAATGAGCGGGTACACGACCTATGCCGGCAATCAGGAATTGACCAGCAGGGGATTCCTCACCGACTACAGCGTCAACATGCTGCAGCTTAATAGCGGCATCACGAAGGACGGCAATGTGATCTTCAGCGACATTGCCTCTCTGGCGGGCATCGCGGCGACGGATTGGAGCTGGAGTCCACTCTTCATGGATTTCGACAATGACGGCCAAAAGGATCTCTTCATCGGCAATGGATATCCAAAGGCCGTCAACGATCTGGATTACATGCCGGCCGCGTATGCGGCGCGCCGGAAGGGGAATAAAGCCGCAGCGCTCAAACTCCTGGAGCAGCTGCCGGCATACGATGGTTCCAACTACTTCTTCCACAACAACGGCGATCTCACGTTCACCGACAAAGCAAAGGAATGGGGACTGGATCGCCCGAGCTTCTCATACGGCGCCGCGTACGCCGATCTCGATAACGACGGCAAGCTCGACCTGGTAGTGAACAACGTCGACGCGCCGGCGTTCATTTATCACAACGTCGAACCGACGGACAGCGCGCATCACTATCTGGCGATCAAGCTAGAGGGTGAATCTCCAAACAGGCACGGAATCGGAGCAAGTGTGGTCATCACTTCCCGAGGGCAGAAGCAATACGTCTACGAGTCGCCATTTCGCGGGTACATGTCGACGGTGGATGACCGGCTACACTTCGGCCTCGGCGCACTGCGACAGGCCGACAGCCTGGAAGTGATCTGGCCGGATGGGAGGTATCAGCTGCTGACCAACGTGACCGCCGATCGGATGCTGATCCTGAAACAGACCGAGGCGACACAGAAGAAGGGAAGCGGCCTCATCACCGTGCCTCAGGATCGAGTTTTTCAGCCGGCGGACCCGCATCACGCATTGACCTACAAGCAGCAGCCTCCAATCCGGGGAGACAACAGCGTGCAGCCGCTGCTGCCTTACTTGCCTTCTAGTCACGGACCTCCGCTGGCTGTTGGAGACGTAAACGGTGACGGGCTCGACGATGTCTTCATCGGTGGAGCCGGGGGCGTGGCTGGCCAGCTGTTCCTTCAGCAGAAGGACGGAAGCTTCGTCGCATCCACACGAGGGCAGCCATGGGAGGCGGATAAGCAACATGAGGACTGGGGCGCCACCTTCTTCGATGCGAACGGAGATGGCCTCCTGGACCTCTACGTAACGAGCGGCGGCTATCAGCTCCCACCGACCTCACTGCTGCTGCAGGACCGCCTTTACATCAACAAGGGAGGCGGCAGGTTCGTCCGAGACACTGCCGCGCTACCAACGATGCTCACGAGCAAGTCGATCGTCCGCGTCGGCGACTTCAATGGCGATGGGCGGCCCGACCTGTTCGTCGGCGGCCGATTGACTCCCCGCAATTATCCGTATCCAACCCGCAGTTATGTCCTGCGTAACGATGGCGGGCATTTCACCGACGTCACTGAGGAAGTTGCGCCCGAGCTCGTCCACCCCGGCGGAATGGTCACGGACGCGGCGTGGATCGACTTTGACGGCGACGGCCGGCTCGATCTTGTAACGACAGGCGAATGGATGCCCGTCGAGTTCTATCACAACGATGGAAAGCGATTCCACGACGTGACGTCGTCGACGCACCTGTCAGCGATGCGCGGGTGGTGGTACAGCCTTGCGGTCGGCGACTTCGACCATGATGGCCGCCCCGACTTGGTGGCCGGAAACCTCGGCTTGAACTATCCGTACACGGCGACGAAAGACGCACCGTTCGGGATATACGCCGTGAACCTCACCGGCGGCCGTTCCAGCGACATCATTCTCACGCAGCGGATAGCTGGCAGCGATTATCCCGTTTTCGGGATGGCGCTACTCGGCCGCGAGATGTATCCACTCGCGATCAAGTTCCCGACTTACGGCTCGTTTGCCAACGCCTCGATCCCGCAGATTCTCGGCGCCGCCGACTTGAAGCAGTCGCTCCACTACCAGGCGGAGACTTTTGCCAGCGCGTACTTCCATAACGACGGAGGCGGAACATTCACCGCGTCGCCATTGCCGATCATGGCGCAGATTGCGCCGATCAAGGGCATCATCGCCACCGACGTTGACGGGGACGGAAATCTCGACTTGATCGTGGCGGGAAATCTCTATGACGCTGAGCCAAACACGACGCGAGCCGATGCTGGCAATGGGCTCTGGCTGAGAGGCGATGGCAAGGGGCATTTCGCGCCCGTGGCGTCCGGCCAGAGCGGCTTTCTCGCTCCGCGCAACGTCACTGGTCTCGCGCTCGTCAACGCACCGAACGGCAAAGCCGTGATCGTTGCCAACAGCGGTGATAGTCTCCAGACATTCGCGATCAGAAAACGCTAAACGAGCGGTGTTAGTGACTCGGGAATTGGGTTCTCACCTGCGGTGCTCAAAGTGAGCGCAAAAGAAAAAGGCCCTGGTACGTGAGTACCAGGGCCTTTCGTGTTACAGGTGCTTACCAGCCGGTATTCTGCTTCAGCATGTCCTGCCCACCAACTTGGCTCAGCTGGATCTGATCGATCGGGATTGCATACCAACGATGCCGCGCAGTCGGCAGCTCCGCCGTCAGCTTGTAGGTCCTTCTCGCGTCCTCACGCCCTCCTCCAACTCCTCTGAGGTATCCCGTGATGACAGGAATGAAGGTCCCATAGCGGCGCAGATCGAAAAGGCGCTGACCTTCCATCGCCAGCTCGAGCCTGCGTTCGGTTTGAACCGCCGTGCGACCCGTGGCTGCGTCCGCGAACACCGGGTATAGACCAATCTTGTACAACGCCCACGTGATCCTTGGATCGTTGATCGGGATTGCCATGCTGGCGCGATCAGTACCCGGACCCTGAGCCTTTTGAGCAGCACGTGTTCTGATCTGGTTGACGATCGCCGTGGCGCCGGCCAGATCACCCGTCTCGACCTCCGCTTCCGCCAGCATCAGCAGAAGGTCGGCATACCGGTAGAGGTGGATGTTGATGGAGCTTTGTTGCTGCGGCTGCCAACCCACGGTCGTTTCAGCACCGCTGCCCTTTTCGTGGATGATCTTCTTGGGCATGTAGGGACCGCCGTTCACCGGGTCTCTAACCCAGGCAATGCTGTAGTTCCCCCAATCCTTGAATGGGACGCCATCACGGCCAACCGTCCAATCCAGCCGCGGATCCACCGGGGTCATGTTGCCGGCGACGAAGTTGGCGTCGTCAGAATTCCACGTAGCCGGAGCCGTTATCGAGAGCGGTAGTCCCGAAACGGGGTCAACCTTGAATTGGTTGACCAGGTTCTGCGACGGTGGGTCGAAGCCGCAGCAAGCGAAGTGACTCGGCGAATACGGGAAATTCAAACGCTCCCCTTGGTTCGCGTTCGCTGCGTTCGGCTCTCCGTCATTGGAAGATGCCTGGTAGGCCCAGATGGTCTCGGGCCCGTTCGTCGCGTCCTGATAAGCGCTCCAGACCCGATCGAAGCTCGTCTCGAGAGCGTACACCCCGCTGGCCTGAACCTCCTTGAGCTGCGTAACCGCGGCCGCCCACTGGTGCGTGTAGGTAAGAACGCGGCCCCGATAAGCCTTGGCGGTCCACTGACTCGCTCGCCCCTTTTGTCCGTTGCGTGGCGAGGTCGGCAATATCTTGATTGCCGAGTCGAGATCCTTCAGGATCTCGGCGGTAACCGCCGCGCTATCGATGTTTGGCTTGCGGAAATCCTGGTCGTCCTCGCGGTAGTAAGGAATGTTCCCCCACATCCGGTATGCCTCGAAGTGGTAGTGCGCCCTGAGGAATATCGCCTCCCCCGCGACTTGGGCTGCCTCCGTCGGAGAGTACTCCGTCGGGCTCGCCGCCACTACCTGCTTCAGCAGGCGAAGAGTCGAGTTCGCTCGGACGACTCCTTCGTACACTATTACCCACTTCTGATTCAGATATATGTCTGCCGAGGGAGTGCCCCAATGATATCCCTCGAGGTCATTGATGGGGGGCTGATCGAGACCGTCTGATCCCTTGTAGGAATCATCGGCCGCGACGCTACCAAAGCTCCAGTTGCTCGCCGCGCACCCCCAGGCGCCTACCGCATCCGTGCAGTCGAGGGTTCGATACGCAGCTATGAGAGATCCTTCCACGCCCGTGCGATTCGCAAGGGTCGTTTGATCCAGTGTTCCCTGTGGCTCAGCTGCGGTCGACAGGAAATCCTTGCAGCCATACAGCACGGCTGTCGCAAGAATCGTCACCGCCATTCCGCGGAGCAGGGACTTTTTCGATACCGGTGCCATCGTGTGTTATCCTTTGAAAAAAGGCCGTTTCGTTTAGAAGGAAGTGGAAATGCCGATGCTGAATATTCTGTTGGTCGGATACGCGCCCACGTCGACACCCATGAACTGATCCCGGTTGTCGCCTGCTGCTCCGGTAGAGTTGCCAGCGGGCAACGCCGGGTCGAGACCATCATAGTTGGTATGGGTGAAGATGTTCTCACCCTGCACGTAGACTCTGGCGCCCGGCAGATAGCGTGCACCGGAAGGAAGAGTGTAGCCAACCTGCAGGTTGCGGAGCCGGGTGTACGCTCCGTCCTTCACGTAGAAGCTGCTGATGGCACCGCTGTACTTGTCGGTGATATTGAGCTGCGGATACTTCGCATTGAGATTCTGTGGCGTCCACGAATTCGCCAGCAGGTCCTTCCTCACGTTCGAAGAGAAGTCCTGGAAGACGTAGAAGTCCATCTGGTTTTCAAAGATCTTGTTCCCGTACGTTCCGAAGATCGTCGCACTGGCATCCCATTGTCCGCGATGGGCTCCGAGATCAATGCCCATCGTAAACTTCGGATGGGGGCTCCCGATGATCGTCTGATCGCTGGCGTTGATCACGCCGTCGCCATTCACGTCGCGGAACTTGATGCGACCCGGGGCGGCTCCATCCTGCGTGGCATGGCTCGACACATCGGCCGCGTCTCTAAAAAATCCGTCGGCGATGTAGCCGTAGAACGAGCCGATCGGCTGGCCAACCATGTTGATGGTCGAGTTGCCGATGCGCGTCCCGATCGGTCCAAAGAATGAGGTCTGGACGCCGTCAATCGAAACGATCTTGTTGTTGTAGTGAGCTCCGTTCAAGCTCGCATTCCACCACGAGCCTGCGTGACCGACCGAGAAGTCGAAGCCCTTGTTCTGCATCTTGCCGATGTTGACGATCGGCGGAGACGCAATGCCCGCCGTTGCCGGCGTTCTCGGATCGAAGAGCAGGTCGTCCGTCGTGCGGTTGTACACATCCAGTACCACGTTGAGCAGCCCGTTGAAGAGCGTCATGTCGGTACCGATGTTGGTGGATTTATTCGATTCCCACTTCAGGTTCGGGTTACCGAGCGACGCCTGCCGGAACCCTGGCTGAATTGTCGTGTTGGAGCCGGAGATGTCGTAGAAGGTATCTCCACGATCGCCTCCGAACTGCGACACGATTCGTCCTGATGGGATGTTCTGGTTTCCCGTGCGGCCCCAACCATAACGGAGCATCACGTCCGAGAAAATTCGGTTGTTTTGAAGGAAGCCCTCGTTGCTGATACGCCACCCGAGGCCGACGGCCGGGAACGTTCCCCAACGGTGATCTGGACCAAGGTTGGAAGAGCCGTCCTTTCTTAGCGTAAAGCTCGCGACGTACTTATCCGCGTAGTTGAGGCCGGCCTTTCCGAAGAACGACAGCAAGGCGGTTCTGCCGCCGCTACTGAAGACGTTCTTGGTGGTCGGGTCGGCGAGCGCGTCCTGAATGTATCTGGAATCGAGATTCGAATTCAGAAGATTGTTGATCGATCCCTGCAGGTACCGGTTGGTACCGGCGTTCGCCTCTTGCCCCAGGAGCAGGTCGACGCTCGCCTTGGAAATCGTCTTGAGGTACCTCGCCGTGTTGGTCCAGCTCCAATCGGTAGAATTGTAGTTGTTCTCGTTGATACCGTTGCCCAGCTGCGCCTCGTTGTTCTGAGGGGTGGGGGCGGAGAACCCGGAGAATGAATTCTGTTGAAGATTGAAGCCGAGTCTGCTCTTCAGAGCGAACTGAGGAGTGAGATCCAGCCCCGCAAACACGTTTCCAAAGACCTGGTTGTCCTTGTTGATGTTGTCCTTGGCGTCCCACGCGTTCTTGAGCGGGTTGCTGCTGTTGACGCCGGGTACGCCCTTTGCGCCAGCGAAATTAACTCCGCTGATGTCGTAGACCGACACGATGGGCTGCAGCAGGATGTCTTTGCCGAGCACGCCGTTTTCGCCGGATGCGTCATCGAAAGTTCCGGTGCCGCCGAAGTGCCGAGAAACGGCTAGGGAAATGTTCTCGCCGAAGTTGAGCTTGGACCGGTTGAACGACGTATTGACCCGAACGCTGCCACGCCGGAAATCGTTCCAGGCAGCGGTGCCCTGCTGATCGAAGTAGTTGAAGGAAACGGCGTACGCGTTGGCGTCGCCCCCACCCCTGACATCGAGGTTGTAATCCGAAACCGGGGCCGAGCTGAAAACGGCCTTCCACCAATCCGTGCCTGCGCTGGCCGGCTCGATCAAGGTGCTGGGATATGAATACTTGCTCGGATCTACGGTTACGACGCGGCCATAGGCATCTGTGGAGACTACCGCGGGAGGATCGGCGTAAGTGAAGTTCGGAACCGACGGATTATTTGGGTCACCGTAGGTTTTCGGCATCGTGCTGAGCTGCCCCGCGTTGACGTAGCGCGCCTTCTGAACCTGGAAGTAGTCAAGGGAATTCGTGAGAAGAATGTCATCGAGTCCATTTACCGGTGACGCGATACCCGTTCTGACCCGGAGGGTGGCTCTGGGCGGTCCGACCGGCCCATTCTTGGTCGTCTCTATAACGATCACGCCGTTGCTGGCGCGAGCTCCGTAGATCGATGCGGCCGACGCGTCTTTGAGAACCTGGATCGATTGAATGTCCTCGGGGTTCAGGAAGTTGACATACGAATCCTGAACCGGCGTGCCATCGACGATGTAGAGCGGGTCGTTGTTCTGAAACGAGCTGATTCCGCGGATTCGGACAGTGCTCCGCGAGCCTGGCGAACCGCTGGACTGGACCGTCACGCCGGGCACGGTAGCATCCAACGCCTTGATCACGCTTGCCTGAGTCTGCCTCTTGGCCGCGTCCATGTCCGCGCTGGCAACCGCGCCGGTGATGTCCGCTCGCCGCTGCTCGGTGTAGGCGGTGACCACCACTTCCTCGAGGTACGTGACGTTCGTCATTGTGACGTCGACCGTCCTGCGTCCCCCGATCGCCTGAATCTGCGGCTTGCTTCCGACGTGGGCAAATGTCAGCGTCCCAGTGGTCGGAGCCGTGATACGGTAAACTCCGTTCGCGTCCGTATTGGTGCGGGCATCAGTCCCCTCAACCCGAACCGTAACGCCGGGAATTGGAGCGCCCGCCGCGTTCGTCACGGTTCCGGATATGGGTGCGTCCTGTCCGAATGCGGTGCCGGCGAATGCCAGCGCGAACAGCAGACTTATTGCCGCTGAGCAAAGCCAGCGCAAGCCGCCATTCAACCTCGAATGCTTTCCTACCAGTACTCTCTCCATTTGCAATCCTCCAGGTTGTACCATGACTCCTCCAAAGAACGGGCGAACGAACATCAACCCTGCGGTCGGTGCATTGACCCCAGGCCCTGCATTGCGATCAACTGGCGATATGTGAGCAGCTGGACGTTGTGGTTCT
>Ga0193724_1000380_pt1 | contig 10655 bp, 8 predicted proteins | sample H2a1metaG_FD_146005 | JGI IMG/M metagenome (GOLD analysis project Ga0193724, IMG submission 146005) | Soil microbial communities from a riparian zone of the East river system, Colorado, United States - H2a1 | ecosystem: Environmental > Terrestrial > Soil > Riparian zone | place: USA: East River... | reverse complement strand
CATCACGCCGGTCTATCAGCCAGGCGGAAACGCGATCCTTTACGCGCAGGGAACCGGCAACGGCACCGATCTCGTGCTGGCGGGTCTCGACTCCGGTCTGCCGAAAAAAATCACCATCGGCAAAGGTTCGGACAACACGTCGCCGTCATACAGTCCGGACGGCCATCAGATCGCGTTCATCTCCGGAAAGTCGGGCTCGCCGCAGGTGTATATTATGGATGCGGACGGGTCCAACGTTCAGCTGCTCACACCCTACACCGCGGGCGTGCGCAGCTATCGAGCGAGCCCGGACTGGTCACCTGACGGTCGCGCGATCGCATACGAGCAGCAGAATGGAAATTTCCAGGTCTGGATGATCGACTTGAGGGATCGCGTTCCGAAGCAGCTCACCAGCGAAGGCGAGAACGAAGATCCGTCCTGGGCACCCGACGGGCGGCACCTAGTCTTCACTTCGTCGCGTGGAGGTGACAAGCAGCTGTGGATTCTCGACACCGAGTCTGGCCGGGCGCGGCAGCTCACCCACAGCAGGGGAGCGAGGTTGGCGGCATGGTCGCCGGTTCTCGCCAATCCGGAAGTAGGGACATACTCACAATGACTAAAACGTCTCCTTTCATAATCTGCGTTCTTCCGTTCGCGCTCGCCGGTTGCTTCTTCGCGACGAAATCCGACTTCGACAACCTGCAAATGCAGGTCATCGGCGCACGCGCCGGCTCGAACGCCGCGGACTCGGTTCAGCGCGCCTACCTGGTCGACATGAGTCGCACGGTTCGATCGCTCAACGACTCCATCAACGCGTTGAGCAAGAGAGTAAACACGATGCGTACCGCAAATGAGTCTGACCTTGCTGCGATGAAAGAAGACATCGCGCAGCTTCAGGACCTGAGCGGTCAGAGCGAGCGGCAGCTGCGCGACATGCGCGCGGCAGTCGAAGATAAGACCGGCCAAACTGACGTTGCCGCGCGCACCGATAGCGTTGGCTCGAGTGCCGGCCCGGCAACCGGCGGACCTGGACCCGGTCAGCTGCTGCAGGCTGGACGCGATCAGCTTCTCAAGGGCGGAAACTCCGCGGCGCGCGCGGCGTTCGGTGAGCTGATCTCGAAGTATCCGAAATCCGACCTCGTCCCAGAAGCGATGTTCTATACCGCGCAGGCTTACGCCGCCGAGCGGAACGCCGACGCCGCGGACGCGGAGTATGCATCGCTGATAACCAAGTACCCCACATCGCCGCGCGTGCCGACGGCGATGTACAAGCGCGCGCTGCAAATGCAGGCCGCGAAGAAAACGGCAGAGGCCAAGCGCATGTTCCAGGACATCATCAAGCGCTTTCCGCGCTCTGACGAGGCCGCGCTCGCCGACGAGCGTCTGCAGTCGATCCGGTAGAACCGAGCAGTAGCATGAGCGAAGCTCCTGGCAACGAAATGCCATTCCTGGACCATCTGGAGGAGCTGCGCAAGCGACTCTTCTGGATTGGCGGCGCGGTCATCATCGGGGTGGTGGTCGCGTTCGTGCTGCTCTCCAGGCTCGACATAATCCGTCTGCTGGAGCGTCCGATTCTGCCATTGCTGCACGGGCAGAAGCTCATTTACACGCACCCGGGTACGTCTTTCCACATTCTCCTCAACGCGTCGTTGGTGCTGGGGTTGATCCTCGCGTCGCCGGTGATCGTCGGACAGGTATGGGGCTTTTTGGCGCCGGCGCTCTACGCCCACGAGAAAAAGGTCGTGGTTCCCGTGCTCGTCGCGATGGTCGCGCTCTTTCTCGCCGGAGTCTCGCTCAGCTACTTCGTCGTGCTGCCGCTTACTCTCCAGTTTCTGATGAGCATCGAGTCTACGGCGCTGACGCCGATGATCTCGGCGACCGAGTATTTCGACTTCGCGATCAGCATGTGCCTGGCGTTCGGGGTCGTGTTCGAGGTCCCGATCGCGATTCTCGCTCTTACTGCTCTTGGCTTGATCACTCCGCAGTTCCTGTCGAAGTACAGGAGGCACGCAGTCGTGGTGTGTCTGACTGCCGCCGCGTTCATTACTCCTGGCGCGGATCCTTACTCGCTGTTCGCGCTCGCGATACCGCTGTACGTGTTGTATGAGCTGAGCGTATTCGTCGCGATGTTCGCGCATCGCAAGCGGTTGAAGCGGCAGGCGAAGCGGGACGCCGAGGAAGCGCTGAGCGATGGCGCGGGTGCTCCGGCGTGACGCGACGCGACCGCTTGACGCTACCAGCCATCCCGACGCGACGATTTATCGTGTTCGCGACGGCCGCCGCTGCCGTTTGTGCGCAAGCGAGCCTGTTCGCCCAGCTCCCGACCAGCCCAGCGCCGCGGCGCGACACTGTTCGAGCGCGCGGTGATACTACACACCGCGACAGCACCGCCTCCGACTCGACCAAGCTGAAAGAGCTGATCAAATGGAATGAGCCGGATTCCGTAATGCAGGCGCTGATGAAACGGCCTGGCTACAGCGCGACCCGGTACCAGGGCGACATCGCTGTTTTTAACGCCCAGACGCGCGCCCTCGAGCTCACCGGGAAAAAAGCCGGCGTCAATCGGGATCAGACTGTGCTCGTTGGCGACAGCATCATCTACAACGACTCGACGAAGATCGTCGTGGCGCGGGGCGACACGATAATACTTCGCGACCCCCAGCAGCAGGCTGCCGATGTCGTAGCGCGCGGCAGGATGGCCTATAACGTCGAGCTCCACCGTGGCGTCGTGCACGAGATCTCCACCCAGATCACAGAGACCGGGCAGGATTGGCACGTGCGTGGAAACGACGCTGCGTTCATCAGCGACACGACGCGAGGGCGCGAGACCGCGTTCTACGTCCGGAACGGAACGATCACCAGCTGCGACGACTCGATTCCCGACTATTACTTCCGGTCGAAGCAGATCAAGATGATCACCAAGAACATCATGGTCGCGCGGCCGGCGATTTTGTACATCGGTGATGTGCCGATCATGTGGCTGCCGTTCATTTTCCAGGACATTCGCTCGGGCCGCCGCAGTGGCGTCATCACCCCGCGCTTTGGCGTGAGCGAGCTGTTTCGCAACAGCCCGACCTATCGGCGCCACGTCGAGAACCTCGGCTACTATTTCGCGATCAGCGACTACATGGATGCGCAGTTCGCGCTCGATTGGCGCAGCGGCGCCAGATCCACAGTCGGAGATCCGGGTTGGGTGCGCCTAAACGGCGAGATGCAGTATCATTGGCTCGATCGGTTCGTGACTGGGAACGTGGCGGTCTTTCGCCACAGCCAGGATGACGGGTCGACCAACACAGGGGTGAGCTGGAGCCACTCGCAGGATTTTTCGCAGAACACGCATCTCAGGGCAACCGTCAACTACGTAACCAATACTTTCCTTCAACGAACGACCACGTTCAATCCTGCGGCGGTCCTGGCGGATATCAGGTCCAACGCCAGCTACGACACGAAGATTGGCCCGGCTGCGTTCAGCCTTGGCGCCACGCGCGTGCAGCATCCGGGTCGAACGCAGGTAGAACAGGGCTTCCCCAGCGTCAACGTTACCGTTCCCACGCTATCGCCCGTGTCGTGGTTAGATTGGTCGCCTGGGTTCAGCTTCAATACTGATCAGACTCTCAACATGGACGGTGCGGGCGAGTTTCCTTACCGCTACATCACCGGCCTCAACGGCCAAAGGGACAGCGTCCGTCGCATCCGCGATCAGCGCACGACCAGCTCGAGCTTCTCCACCCCAGTTAGAATCGGCGGGTTCAACTGGACCAATTCCTTCAGTCTGAGCGATCAGGAGTTCAACGAACCAGCGACAGTCAAAGTGCATGACGTGAACGACACTTCGATTACGGTCCCCACTGTTTTCGACAAGACTTTCCGCACGACACTTGATTGGCAAACCGGAATCAACCTCCCCAGCTTTCTTCAGGGCTCGTTGAAGTTGTCGCCGTCGATCAATTTCGTGAACGTAGACGGCGGCCCCTTCTGGGTGCGAACCCAGCTGAGTGGCGGACAACTCGTCCATCAATCGAAGCGCGCGACGTTCGGCCTCGGCGCGTCACCCACGCTCTTTGCACTCTTCCCCGGGTTTGGCCCTGTCTCGCGTTTTCGTCACTCGATAACGCCGATGATCACCTATAGCTATTCTCCAACCGGAAACATTAGCGATGAGTATCTCCGCGCCGAAAACAAGACGCGGCAGGGCTACCTCGGCGCGCTGGCGCAGAACAGGGTGAGTCTCGGGCTCTCGCACGTGCTCGAGGCCAAAATGAAGTCAACCGACACCAGCAGCACGGCCGAGCCGAGGAAAATCAAACTCCTGTCGATGACTTTCAGCTCGCTCGCCTACGATTTCGAGAGAGCGCGGCAGACGCACCGCTCGGGGTTCGTCACGGGGCGGTTGGCTACTCGCTCTATCAGGGCGACATCCTGAGCGACAGCGCCCGGTTCAAGCCCTTCCGCACGAACGTCGGTGCCGGTCTCACGCTCAACTCACAGTCGGGAATCTTTGGGGCGATCAGCAGGTTGTTCGGCCGCACGGCACCGCCAACGAATTCACAAGCTCACCGCGTCGGAGGAAGTCCCGACAATGCTCTCACGCGCAACGTGTCGTCGGCACCCGTTGCAGGCATCTCGTCGAGAAATCGCCAGTTCGACATGCCGGACACTCAAGGCTGGTCCGCGTCGCTCCAATACAGTTGGAACCGTCAGCGACCGCCGGTCGGCAACGCGATCATCATCGACAACGACCCGAAGGCCAAGTGCGCTCCTTATATCGCGAACCCCATTTTCTACCAGCAATGCGTCGAGCTCGCCCAGGCTAATCCCAATGGCGGACTTCCCTTCCAGTCGGCGACCTCCGGCGGCGCTTTCGTAAGAACGCCGCCGCAGGCCAACCTGGATGGAAGCCTGAACTTTCACCTGACACCCATGTGGGCCGGTACATGGCGAACGAATTACGATTTTGAGGCGCATAAGTTCGGTAACCACTCGGTCACGCTGCAGAGACAGCTGCACGACTGGAGGGCGATTTTCTCCTTTACCCAGGCATCCAACGGGAACTTCGCGTTTACCTTCTTCATTGCCCTCATCGCCGAGCCCGACCTAAAATTCAACTATGACAAGTCGACGTACCGTCCCATAGCCCCCTGACGTTGACCCAACGGCTGAACATCACCAATGGAGACAGCGCCGCCGCCACGCTGAGCGAGGCCGGCGTCGAGGGCAAGATCATATCCTGGCGCGACGTCCTTCACGAAGGTCCGGTTGACTCGTCGCTATCGCTGGAAGAGCTGAGCAAGGGTCGCGCGCGCTTCATCTCGGAGCAGGGCTGGGACGACTTCGCGCACGTGAGCGGCGATTTCACGGAGCGTGACCGCGTGATCCGCCACCTCGATTATTTCGACGAGGTGGTGCTCTGGTTCGAAGACGATCTGTACGACCAGCTGCAGCTGATACAGCTCCTCGACTTTTTCGGGCGCGGCGCCGCTCGCGGCAAGACGCTGTCGGTGATCGTGGTCGACGGATACATCCCGCCGTTATCGACCGACGAAATCAAACTGCTCGACAAAGCTCGTCAGCGCGTCACGAGCGAGCAGCTCGAGCTGGCGAAGCGCGCGTGGAAGGCGTTCGGATCGGAAGATCCAACTTCGATCTCCAGGCTGCTCCAGGAGAGCACGAGCCCGCTCAAGTATCTCGCTGCTGCCCTCAAACGGCATCTCGAGGAGTTTCCGTCGACGGAGAACGGTTTGTCGCGTTCCGAACGCGAGGCGCTTAGCGCGATCCAGGTAGGCCACTCGACGCCCGTCGCCGCATTCCTCGAGGCAGCCCGGAAACAGGAGAGCATCTTCCTCGGCGACATCATTTTTTATTCGTACCTGGAACGGTTGAGCGGACGAACCAACGCGCTAATCACCTGGAAGGACGGCACGCCAGTGATCGCACCGACGTCGGAGAGGTCGCGCGAGTTCGTGGAGGGCGAGCTGGCTCTCACCCCGCTCGGACGTGAGGTGCTGGCGGGGCGTCAGGATTGGCAGCGCATCAACAAAAAAACGCGGTGGCTCGGCGGGGTCGAGATCAGGCCCGGGGAAAGTGGATGGCGCTGGGATCCATCGAGTCGCGAGCTCGTCAGGGGCAAAACCGCCACAAAACCAGCGATGCCCCAGGCTCGCCCCGCTAACAAAACCGTGGCGAAGGACGCCACAACCCAAAACCCCCCGGCGAAAAAGAGGGCAGCGAAGAAGCTTGCGTCCAGGAAGCGGGCTCCTGCTAAGCGTCCCACTAAAAAGCGGCCGACTAAGAAGGCCCCGATAAAGAAGAGCGCGACGAAAAAGAGCCCACCGAAAAAGCGAAAGAAATGACCGAGAAACTTCTCATCAACGGTGACACCCTCACCGTCGATGAAGCTTATGGCGTGGCAGCGGACCGCATTCGCGTCGCTCTCGCTCCGAAGGCCCGCGAGCGAATGCTCCGTACCCGCGCGGTCGTGGACGACATCGTCCGCCGGAACGAAGTCGTCTACGGAGTCACCACGGGCTTCGGAAAACTCTCCGAAGTCGCGATACCTCCGGAGAAGCTTGCTCAGCTTCAGGTGAATGTCGTTCGCAGCCACGCGTCGGGAGTGGGGGATCGACTTCCGGAGCGCGAAGTCAGAGCGATGATGCTCCTCCGCGCCAACGTGATCGCAAAGGGTTACTCCGGCGCGCGTCCCGAGCTCGTCGATCTGATTCTCCAGATGCTGAACGGCGACGTGTATCCTCCGATTCCGGAGCAGGGAAGCGTCGGGGCGAGCGGTGATCTCGCGCCGCTCGCGCATCTGGCACTCACGCTCATCGGCGAGGGCACGCTGATCAAGGGTGATCGCGAAGACGCGTCCGCAAAGATTCTTCGCGAGATCGGGGCGAAACCAATAGTTCTGGGCCCGAAGGAAGGCATCACTCTCATCAACGGAACCCAGGCGCACACGGCGGTGGCGCTCATCGCGCTGGTCAACGCGCGGTCCCTGTGGCGAACGGCTCACGTGGCAGGCGCGATGTCCCTCGAGGCGCTGCTCGGCACACCGGTCGCTTTCGACGAAAGAATACACGACGCTCGCGGTCAGAGAGGACAGTCGCGCTCGGCCGCGCTGCTGCGCGACCTTCTCGCCGACAGCGAGCTGCGTGAATCGCACCGGCACGGAGACCCGCGCGTCCAGGATCCTTACGCGCTACGCTGCATGCCGCAGGTGCATGGCCCAGTGCTCGATGCGCTCGACTTTGTCGACGAAGCCGTCTCGGCGGAGCTGAACGCCGCCACCGACAATCCGCTCGTCTTCGAGAACGGGGAGACTCTGAGCGGCGGAAATTTTCACGGGCTCAGGGTCGCGATGGCGCTCGACTTTCTTGCGATCGTGCTCACGCACATGGCGACGATGGCGGAGCGACGGATTGACCGGCTCGTGCATCCCGATCTCAACCAGGGCCTCCCGCCGTTTCTCTCGCCCGACGCCGGGGTCAACTCGGGCTTCATGATGGCTCAGGTGACTGCCGCTTCTCTGGCGAGCGAGTGCAAGGTGCTCTCTCACCCCGCCAGCGTCGATACCATCCCGACGGATGGCAGCAAGGAAGATGTCGTCCCCATGGCAATGGGCGCCGCATGGAAAGCGCGGCGCGTTCTTCGCAACCTCGAGAACATTCTGGCGATCGAGCTGATGTGTGGCGCACAGGGGATCGACTTCAGGGCTCCGCTCCGCCCCGGACGCGGTGTGCGATCGGCGCACGAGCGCGTACGCGCAATCGTACCGAGGCTCGAAGGTGATCGCGTGTTGAGCGGCGACATCGCGGCGCTCCGAACCGCAATTTCGGAAATGCGATTCGCGGACATAGGGGCAGTCACATGACCGATCTGAAAGTGCGTTTCGACCCGAGTGCGTTCCAGGTTCCGGAGAGCGGACCGCGCGAGATCCACGCTCCTCGTGGGACGAAAATCACTTGCAAGGGATGGCATCAGGAAGCCGCGCTCCGCCTTCTCATGAACAACCTCGATCCCGACGTGGCGGAGCGTCCTGAGGATCTCGTCGTGTATGGCGGGACCGGAAAGGCGGCTCGCAACTGGGAGTGCTTCGACGCGATCGTGCGTGAGCTGACCAACCTCGGCTCGGACGAGACGCTTCTGGTGCAGAGCGGAAAACCGGTGGGAGTGTTTCGGACGCACGCCGGCGCGCCTCGTGTTCTCATCGCCAACAGCAACCTCGTCGGGCGCTGGGCGACGTGGGAGCACTTCCGCGAGCTGGAACGCAAAGGCCTGATGATGTACGGCCAGATGACTGCCGGCTCGTGGATCTATATCGGATCGCAGGGAATAGTGCAGGGCACCTACGAGACGCTCGGCTCAGTTGCGCGAAAGCATTTCGCGGGAACGCTTCGCGGTCGCTTTGTGCTCTCGGCTGGTTTAGGAGGAATGGGCGGCGCGCAGCCGCTCGCCGCGACGATGCAAGGCGCCGCTGCGCTCATCATCGAGGTGGACGAGTCTCGCGTAGAGAAGCGGCTTGCTACGCGCTATCTCGATCGCAAGGCGCGGAATCTGGAAGAGGCCCTCGAGCTCATCGCCAACGCGAAGCGCTCGGGCGAGGCACTCTCGATTGGCCTGCTGGGAAACGCCGCCGATGTCCTTCCAGAGATCGTTCGGCATGGAGTCACTCCCGACGTCGTCACCGACCAGACGAGTGCGCACGACATGCTCAATGGCTACGTGCCTGCCGGAATGAGCTACGCCGACGCGCTGGAGCTGAGAACAGCCGATCCTCAGGAGTACATTCTGCGCTCGACCAAATCATTGGTCAGGCACGTGACAGCGATGCTCGAGATGCAACAGCGCGGAGCTGTTACCTTCGACTACGGAAACAACATCCGCACCGTCGCGCTCGATGCTGGACTCAGCAACGCGTTCGACATCCCGGGATTCGTTCCCGAGTACATCAGGCCGCTATTCTGCGAAGGGAAGGGGCCGTTTCGCTGGGTCGCGTTGTCCGGCGACCCTCAGGACATCAAGAGGACGGACGATCTTGCGCTCGAGCTGTTCCCGCAGGACGATCATCTCCGACGTTGGATCTCGCTTGCGCAGACGAAGATCAAGTTTCAGGGGCTGCCGGCGCGGATCTGCTGGCTGGGACAATCCGACCGCGCGAAGTTCGGCGTCGCCATCAACGATCTCGTTGCATCCGGCGAAATCTCGGCGCCGATCGCAATCGGTCGCGATCATCTCGATACCGGAAGCGTCGCGTCTCCATTTCGTGAGACTGAAGGAATGCGCGACGGAACCGACGCGGTCGCCGACTGGCCGCTGCTCAACGCGATGCTGAACGTCGCGAGTGGCGCGTCGTGGGTGTCGTTCCACCACGGCGGCGGAGTTGGAATCGGAAACTCACTCCACGCCGGACAGGTCATCGTCGCTGACGGCACCCCGGAAATGCGCATCCGTCTCGAGCGCGTTCTCACCAACGATCCGGCCACTGGCGTGGCGCGCCACGCCGACGCCGGGTACGAAGAAGCGGTAAAGACTGCGCGCAAGCACGGTCTGCACCTCCCGATGATCGGCTGACATGCTGACCAGTGAGTTCAAGCCATGGCACGTGCCGATCTTCGCCGTCAAGTACGCCTATCTCACCGTGACGCGCCGCCCGGTCCTCGTGAACTTCGAGGTTACGATGCGCTGCAATGCGCACTGCGGGTTTTGCGACTACTGGAAAACGGACCCGTCGGCGAAAGCGAGCGAGATCAAATCATTTGCTGACGCCGCCCGCTTTTTCAGCCCGATGGTGTTCACTTTTACGGGCGGCGAGCCGACGCTGAGACGCGATCTCGAGGACCTGGTCGCCGGTGTCAACGCCGCAGTCCGCTTCAAGTACATGACGCTGCTCACCCACGGCGGGATGCTCTCGCCTGAGCGGGCGCGCTCGCTCTGGCAAGCAGGTATCAACCAGTTCAACATCTCGCTGGATTTTCTCGACGAGCGGCACGACCAGGCGCGCGGAATCCCTGGACTCGGCGCGAAGATCATGCGCACGATTCCACGCATGCGTGAGATCGGGATCACAGGAATCCGTTTCAACACCGTGATCAAGCGCGACAATCTGGACCAGCTGCTCCCGATCGTTCGACGCGCGCGCGAGCTGGGTTGCGGCGTCAATTTCAGCTGCTACACCGACGCCAAGAACGGCAACACCGACGGGCTTGTCGATCGAAGCCAAACGCGCCAGCTCGACGACGTGATGCGGGAGCTCCTTGCATTCAAGAAGAAAACCCGTGGGGTCATTACCAACTCCGACTATTATCTCGAGCAAATCCCTCGCTACGTGCGCGGTGAGATCACCGAGCCCTGCCGCTCGGGAATGCGAACCGTTCACATCGATCCGCTCGGTCGAGTAAAGCGATGCCCAGACTTTCCCACCGACTTTCATTGGACCGAGTACCGGAAATACGAGCCGATCAACTGCAACGCGTGTTTTTACGCGTGTCGGGGAGAGGCGCAGGCTCCGCTCCGTGTTTCGCGCATCCTGGACATAATGGCCTCGCCGAAGCCGTTGGTCGTTCAACATGCGTGACCGTTACCTCGAGGCACGCGCAAGTACGCGAACGCTTCCCGCTTCCCGCGTCCCGCCGTTGCCTTGACAGACCTCCTCTTCGTCAACGCCGCGCAGGTCGTCACCT
>Ga0193724_1000379_pt1 | contig 10666 bp, 16 predicted proteins | sample H2a1metaG_FD_146005 | JGI IMG/M metagenome (GOLD analysis project Ga0193724, IMG submission 146005) | Soil microbial communities from a riparian zone of the East river system, Colorado, United States - H2a1 | ecosystem: Environmental > Terrestrial > Soil > Riparian zone | place: USA: East River... | reverse complement strand
CTGGTCTTGGGCTAGTGTTGCCACGGCTCGGCTCCGAAGCCGCTAGCCGCTGAGCCGAGCTGCAGTTTAGCCGAGCCAAGCTGTTGGACCAGCCAATGGCTCGGCAGGCTCGGCTTGGCTGTCAAGCCATTTTCGGCCAGCTCCCAATGGCTCGAGCCGATGAAAACGTCCAAATTAGGCAGTCGAACGATGCGTCTTGTTTTCTCGTTGTCTCGGTCCTCCCTCCCTCTCTTCCCCCTCCCCTTGTCATTGTCCCTGTCCTTGACGATGTCTACGACCATAATTTACCCAGGTTAGTCATTTGCTCCCTCAAACTCCACTACCCCGTTGACATTATATAATACATCGTGTCTTTCACAACAACTACGACGACGACGACGACGATGACGGAGAGCATATCATTTGACACTCGCACACTCGGAGTGCGAGTGGGGTAGGAATGGCTGGCTGAGTGGTGAAGCACCAGCCAGCCTCCAGGTGCGTACCCCTCCTCTCGTTGAATTGCGCTGACTATCACCAGCACCAGATTCACGCAGGTCAACGTGCACGGGGGACACTCTTGCACACACGGAGGCCAACTCGGAATTCGACGCCGTCTACGCTGGCGCTAGCCTAGTGGCCACACCATCCCGAGGACGGCGACGGCGATGGAACTGTGTGTGTGTGGGATGACTGTCACGTCATCGCGACATGGACGTACCACATCACTTGATGTGTGCCCGACATTCGCGATGTCGTCTAACTTGTCTTGGCCTTGTACTGGGCGGGTATCCCTTGACCCGCGGTTTTTACATAACAATGGGTCAGGTCTGGTCAAGACCCGGCACCGGTGCGGTGTTGGTGGGTGCGGGTGGGTGTTGGCCTTGCTGACCCTGACTGAGCCGTGTTGTACACTTGCCACGATTCACATGTTTGATTGCCATGCAGGATGGCTCCATTATCATTGCCAAGGGGTCTTATTGTTTGCGAGATCAATGATGAACTGTCAACTTCGGAGTTGAGATATTTTGATTTTGGTCGAAAAATTCACACAGGTGAGTGTTACGTGTGTATCGTCTACTGAGAGCTGATTCGAGCTTCCATCCGTCGTCCTAGTATGCCTCGCCAAAGTCGTAAAGCCAGTTCCAGCCACAGAGCACTTCCTGGTGGTGCTCTTGAATCAAGCTTTCAGGTCGAAGGTATATGAAAAGTCATGTTTCGTGGCCTCCAGTATTGATCTTGCTGTAGGTTTCACACATGGTGAAAAAACACCAACGAATCGACAACGAGCAAAGAAAGGGAAGGAGAAGGCTATAGACCCCCTTGTTGACCCCTCAGATGATATCTTCACATCAACTGGGAATCGTTTGCGGCCGCAGCTGCATTTGGCAACACCGGCCACTGCCTTGCGAACTGCAGATGATTCACCTACAAAACGACTGAAAGTTGCTTCAACAAAGCTTACAGATTCAAATAACGCCGCTATGAACATTCTCTTCTCTCCACTCTCGGGTTCTCGTGATGACCCCACACCGTTTTTGCAAAGAACATTCATGACGCCAGTTCAGCCCCGTGATCAAGTAAGTAATGTGAAGGTTCCATTTCTAGATTGAAATGTGGAACTGATTGTGAAGCTACAGGTGCTAGAATCTCCAGAAAGTCCACTTGCACGTCATGTAAAATTCCGAATGCCGGAGCAGTCGGAATCAGAAGAAATTGATCTTGACGAAGGTCTTTCATCCGGCTCTTCGCAACCCCCATCCTCAGCACAAACCTCGGGACAGTCGAGTCCTTCGACAGCAGGGCAAAGCATGCGTTCATCAATCCGAACCCGTTCACCCACGCATTCACTCCCCCGAAGTTCAAATTCCCCACGTGCTGGTCGCCACAGCCGTGTTCGTGCCATCAAACAATTTGGACCAGCCGGCAACAAGAAACGGCATACGGCCGCTGATGTTTGGACCTTCTACCATAAAGAGGAGTTGAAACAATGCTGTGTCTTTTGCAAGTACGTGCAGAATATACTATTATCATTTTTGTTCTGACAATTCTGTAAGAAATTTGCACGAAACGGACCCCAATCATGATGTAGCAAAATTTGGTGAACGTACTGGGACTGGAGTACTACGCCGCCATTTATATGAGTGTCATATTGGCGAGTGGGTGACGGGATGTGACCAACTTGGAATTCCAATAACGGCGAAAAGTGCTGTGCCCTCTGTCGCTGCATTTCGGGGGCTGCCAGTGGAAACTGAAGAGACCACTCGAAAGCCATTCTCAAATGAGGCTTTTGTCGATTCGATTGTAGAATTCATTGTGGGGGATGATCAGGTAAGTGGCGAAAGGTCATCTCTATCGTTTAACTAATCTAATTCATTTTAGTCTATTAACATTGTCGAGTCGCCTCGGCTACGGGCTATATTTCTTCTTTTGAGGGCTGACCTCAAAGACTCCAACATCCCTGGACGCACAACTATTCGTACTCGTGTCCAGGAAGCATTGGACAAGCATCTGAATCAACTTGAGGAAGATATGAATGTAAGGTTATATGTTGACTTTGTGAATGGGTGATTTTGACTGTTAGACAGAAATCTATCAGTAAAATTTCATTCACAATGGATATGTGGACCGATCCAAACTTGACACCTTTCATGGCTGTCACAGCGCACTGGATTGAGTCGAAAAAAGAAAATACTCCAAATGGTCCGCAATATGTTCTCAAGCTTCGAGCTGACTTGGTGGGATTCCAACGTGTACCTGGACGTCATGATGGCAAACACCTTTGCCATGCATTTCTGTGTATTATAGATCGCCTGGGGATTGCTCAAAAGGTATGGACTTGTCAATGCTGGAAGATCAATGTTAACCTTGAGACATAGATTGGGTGGATTACTCTTGACAATGCCTCAAATAATGATACCTTCATGTCATTCTTGGAACGTGAGCTTCGGCGGAGAGGAATCAACTTCAATCGGGTTCACCGACGAATCAGGTAACATATATATATTCCTATTGTCTCCTGTTGCTGACATGTTTGTCAGATGCTTTCCTCATATTGTGAACCTTGCATGCAAGGCTGTATTGTCTGCAATCACCAATCTTGAGTATGCAGCTGAGGAGGCTGAAGACTACATCCCTCCTAATACAGAATCACTTACATTCCTGGATGCTTTGAGTCGAGACCCAGTAGCTGCTGTGAGATCTCTAATTCGATCTGTGAGTTTCTGCAATATAATGTAATGGCAACACCTTCTGAGACCAACACACAGATTCGTTCCTCATCCCTTCGGCGTCAATACTTTGCATCAGTGCTTGAAATCCTTAATGAACCTAATCTTCAGCTTTTGCGTGATGTTGACACCAGGTGGTCATCAACATTTTTGATGATTGAACGTGCTCTTCTTCTTAGGGAGGTTAGTAACACCAATCTCACTTTAAAAAAATTAATGACATTGGATAGGCTATTGAACAATTTCTTGAAAACAATGACTATGCTGAGCTGCGAAAATTCAAGCTTGATCCTCAAGACTGGGAAGCTCTGGAAATTTTCCAGGAAATACTTCGAGTATACATAACCTATACTTCCGTTTCTTAATTGCTGATCCTGCCTTCAGGTTCCTCATGCTTTTCAGCAAATGTTGTCATATGAGAAAACACCCTCACTGTCTTGTGCCATCCCTACTTTTGAAGCAATGAAGAATGTGTGGATGGAACATCAAGGTAAAAATCCTGATTCTGCTAACATCATTCAAGATGGTCTAGATAAGCTAGAAGACTATCATGACCGAATGGATGATGTCCCAGCCTATGTTCTTGCCATGAGTACGTATCTATATTTATCACTCATTGCTTCTCTGATGTTTTCTAGTTCTCAATCCTAATATCAAACTGCGGTTGTATGCAAACTCACCTGAAAAGGCTGAGTGGGCCAAACAAACATTTATAAATGCAGTATGTGCTCACTGGTTTAAATCATGCAGTGTTTGACTATTGACAGCTTCAAGCATACCATCAAGAGGCTGGAAATCTGCCTACTGGACAACCTACAGCTAGGCGTTCTGCAGCACCATCACGTCCTACTCCTCTTGACATCCTTGGACTCAATCAAAATCAAAATGACCTACCCCAACGAACACTTGCTGCTGAAGTGGAACTTTATTTACATGATACTCAAACTGCTGAATCCCTCTTGACATTTTGGCAGGTGGGAAAAATTTGAAGTATTTTATTTGTATTTCCTGACCTGACTTTCACAGGAAAACCAACTTCGATATCCAACACTTTTTGCTCTTGCCATGGACATATTGCCAATTCAAGGGTCAGCTGTCCCTTGTGAGCGAGTATTTTCATCAAGCAAGGAGACAATGACATTACGAAGGAGTTGCATTGCACCTGAGCTTATGGAGGCCCTTCAAGTGCTTAAATTTTCAATTCGACATGGAAAAGGTTTGGATTTCACTGCAGGAACCACTTGGGAAGAAGAGGTCCAGGAGTTGGAGTGCCTAGATGAAGTTCGACATGAAATACCTGAAGATCACACTTTATTTATTCAAAGTCTCATTGGATTAGATAGTGGTGTATAGTCATTAATGGACTGTAACATAAATATTGTTAGTGGTGTAATATTAATGGAGGATACAATGTACTTGTTCTCCTTGTTGTCCTCTTCAGCAAGCAGAAGACCAGCAACATTGTCATACATGATAAAAAGTCTGTTTTATGGGATTAGAAGTGAAAATAGTTAAGTAGATAGGCCACTAGTAAAACAGCATGGCCATCTACCACCAGATGGAAGAGATTGTAAAGGCAAACATTTTGCCTTGAGTGGGTAGATCAGAGGTGCTTTCTTTGTGTGTATTGACAAACCTGACAGTATTTCAAATGATACAATATGTGTAGACAGGTCTACATTGCCAGTAGGAGTGGTATCTGGTGTGGTAAGGAGAGTTTCATAAGATGTGGGGATGCTCATGGAGGAGACAGTAGGGAGGGCTTCAGAGGGAAGGGATGGCACTGGGGAAAGGAGGAAATGAGACTAGTACTCAGTCCTGTGGGGAAGTGGCGAGACTATAATACCACACCCACTGCCTTTTTGGACACCATCTGAAGAAAGTACATCAGGTAAGGACTTTTTCTGCAGAAGTCCCACTTGATCATTTGGAGAGGATGATGTGGTCCACATTAGGCTCCCAGTTAATGTAACTGCAAAAGTCCTGCTTGACCATTGAGACAAAGTTGGAGAGGGTGGTGCTGTCTATGATAAGCTCCCACTTGCAGAAGTCCTGCTTGACCATTGTGACAAAGTTGGAGAGGGTGGTGTTGTCTATGATAAGCTCCCACTTGCAGAAGTCCTGCTTGACCATTGTGACAAAGGTGGAGAGGATGGTGTTGTCTACGGTAAGCTTCCACCTGCAGAAGTCCTGCTTGACCATTGTGACAAAGTTGGAGAGGATGGTGTTGTCTACAGTAAGCTGCCACCTGCAGAAGCCCTGCTTACAAAGTTGGAGAGGATGGTGTTGTCTACAGTAAGCTGCCACCTGCAGAAGCCCTGCTTACAAAGTTGGAGAGGATGGTGTTGTCTACGGTAAGCTCCCACCTGCAGAAGTCCTGCTTACAAAGTTGGAGAGGATGGTGTTGTCTACGGTAAGCTCCCACCTGTAGAAATCCTGCTTACAAAGTTGCAGAGGATGGTGTTGTCTACAGTAAGCTCCCACCTGCAGAAGTCCTACTTGACAAGTTGGAGAGGATGGTGTTGTCTACAGTAAGCTTCCACCTGCAGAAGTCTCACTTGACCATTGTGACAAAGCTGCAGAGGATGGTGTTGTCTACAGTAAGCTGCCACCTGTAGAAGTCCTGCTTACAAAGTTGGAGAGGATGGTGTTGTCTACGGTAAGCTGCCACCTGCAGAAGCCCTGCTTGACCATTTTGACAAAGTTGGAGAGGATGGTGTTGTCTATGGCAAGCTGCCACCTGCAGAAGTCCTGCTTACAAAGTTGGAGAGGATGGTGTTGTCTACGGAAAGCTTCCACCTGCAGAAGTCCTACTTGACCATTGTGACAAAGTTGCAGAGGATGGTGTTGTCTATGGTAAGCTCCCACCTGCAGAAGTCCTGCTTCACCATTGTGACAAAGTTGGAGAGCATGGTGTTGCTTACAGTAAGCTCTCACTGGAGGTAACTGCACATCTCTCACTCCATCTGGTTGATCTCATGGAGGGTGAACATGCCCTGGGTGATGATGCTTCACAACCTGTTCAAATATGTGTTGTAGCAGATAACCTTTGGTGTGTGATCATAAAAGCTGAGATAACTAGTAACCAATGGCCTAATGAACCATGCATGGTGGGGAAGTAAGCTTTTAGTTGTTGGAGAAGGACAAGGGCAGCACATGTTACCAACACATGTAACTTACTTCAGTAGAGGGCATATGCAATAGCATAAGGAAGCTTTGGCTGTGAATGAGTTAGGGAAGGGGGGTACTCCAGACATGTGAACAGATGAGTGATGAAGCAAGTGCAAAGACAGGTGCTGTACTCATGACCATGCAAACTGTCTGGTTTGCAGGAAACATGGGCTGCATGTTGCAATTCACCATGGCAAGTCTCTGTACAACAAAGGTCCCTCTTACAAATTAGCCAGACAACTGCTGTTAAAAGAAAAATCAGCCTTACACCTTTTCTCCTAATATCCTTCAAGTACTAGTGCCCTCCTTACTCTTACACCTTTTCACTCTTACAAATGTATTTTATTCCTTATTTAACACCATTATCTTATTCCTTTCCTTATGACCTTATTTTATTCCTTACAGTATTATCTTATTTCACTCCTTATAGGCAGCCATTCCCTTATTAATCCCTTATCTATCTTACAGAAAGACATCCTCTTAAATTGATCTGATATAAGACTAAATCCCTTAATATAGTCTTACTCAAGACCACATAAGACAGTAAGACATCATAAGATGCATAAGGCTCCAAAAGAAAACATGTAGTTTTCCTGATGTACAAGCCCCACTTCATCATGGTTTGTAGGTACATGGGCATCTGGGTTCTTTGGGTCAAAATATGGTGACTTGCTGTAAGTTGCAATGAGTGCTTGTGTTGCCAGGTTTATAACATGGGCAAGGCATCTATTAACCATCATGAGCAATTAAGGTCCAGATACAAATTACACAACAAATTACATGTACTTTATTCTTTACTTGTGCCAGGGATATTTCTTTCCTGTTGATGCCTTGATCTGGCCAGACATTTCCTGCAGCATTGGGCCATTGTTTGATGCATCATCACAGGTAATGTGACTGAGCTGCAAAGCCGAAATAAGTGCAAGGACAGACAAAGTAACAGAAAGTGGTTCTTTTCCCCTGTCTTTCCTCTTTGACTTGGTTGATGGACCAGGAGTGGGTAATGGGACATGATCTTGACTGTTTTCAATGAGTATGGCAGCATGGATGTGGTTGTTGTAAGTGACAAGAAGTTGGAAGTGAGAGAGCAGGTGCTCTTAAGATGTGTGGGTGGCATTGGCAGAGCATCATGAGCAAAGCAGTGGTGATGGGCCTTGGGGTTTCACTGGGCAGGCAGCACACCCATGATTTGGTGTGCAATATGTGTAGGAAGGTGATTGGGGAAGGGCATAGTCTGGTGTATCTTCTATGTAAGGACGAGCAAGTTAAGAAGGGGGGTACCTCAAGGGAAGAGCTGGAGAAGCAGTGTGAGTGTAGTTGTTACTGTGAAACATGATAAAGGGCTAGGAGACAAGTGATAGTGGAAGCAGATTTTGGTTTGCAGACATCTGGCTTTGGATTACTGGTTCACTGGTTCAGTGACATCACATGTGATCCAGAACTGAGAACTGGACCTACTGGACTGGTCTGGTCCTGGAGGTCACTGTGAACCTGAACATGGGTCCAGTTCAAGGCAGTTCAGGTTCAGTCCTTGAACTGCAGCAACACTATCTATTATATTAGTAATATAATGTGCCAACAATAAAGAATGAAAAAAAGCCAATATATGAGCTTCTAGCCCTTGAAAATATGAACAGGATTCTCCCTACAATCATTTCAAATGGAGCTCATCTGAGGGCAGGAGACACAATATCATACAGAGCATCAAAATAAACATTTCATCTCTTTATTTCACATGTAACTCATTACATAATGAATATTGCACCAAATGTATTTATAAAATGTTATAGCCCTTAAGTAATACTACAACTTTCCCTCTATGACTATGTCAATCCATGCAGTATTCCATGAGATATTGAATATAGGACTTGAAATTCTACCAAGTCCATTTTTCTTAATTGATTGAAAATTTCCCAAAAGTCTCAACAAGAATTCAAACAGCTGTAAAAGGGGAAAAACTGACATAAAAGCTGCAAAAGTAGAGGCTAGTAGCTACTGGTTCTACTGTATTACCCCCCCACTCTATTGTCAAATCATATACTTACACTGGTGCTACGGGCATCGGTGTGGGCGCCATTACTGCGGCGCTGGTGCTGGTGCTGGTGCTGACACCGTTGTTGCCGCATTGGTGTGGGCACTGGTACCATGCATGTGCGTGTGTGGGTACCGGCACCATTGCTGCGATGCTGGCATGCACTGGTGGTGGTGGTGGCACTGCTGCCGCTGTTGGTGGTGGTAATGCCGCCGTTGCGTCCCTGCCATGAGTGGTGGTGTTGCCGCCATTGCGCCAGTGGCGCTGCTGCCGCTGTTGGTGGTGGTAATGCTGCTGTTGCGTCCCCACCATTAGTGGTGATGTTGCCGCCATCCGTCATTGTGTCCCCGCCATTGGTGGTGTTGGTGGGATGGTGATGCCGCTGTTATGTCGCCGTGCTAGTGGGGGTGGTGTTGCCGCCGTCGCCGCTGATGGTGGTAGTGGGTGAGATGCGTCGCTGTCGCCGTTGGTGGCAGCGATCATGGTGGTGGTGATGATGATGTTGCGTTGCCGATGCTGGTGGTGTTGCCGCCACTACGTCGTGTGCTGCTGGTAGTCGTGATGTCGTGGTTGCATTGGTGGCGGTGGTGGGGCCGGTGCCGCCGTTGGGTCGCCATCGCTGGTGGCGGTGGTGGCAATGGTGATGGTGCCGTTGGGTCATCGCCGCTGGTGGTGACACCGCTGTTGCATCCCCGTAGCCGCTGGTGGGTGTTGCCACTGTTGCATCGTGCCAGTAGTGGCGTTGCAGCTGTTGCGTACCTGCCGGCGCCAGTGGTGGCGAGCCAGTGGGAGAGGAAAAAGAAGGGCGGCAGAGGGATTCGAGGAGTCGTGAAAGGCGTACGTCCCACTTGGACTCGATCATTCATATGACCGCCGGCTGACTTACGAAGCTGTCGCCATTACCCATACAGCACCGGAATACTTGCTGGGCGTGTTTTCTGCACAAAAAAGTGTCAGAAATGGCAAAAAATTCATGTTTTGGGTTGCAGGCTGGTACTCGCGGTACCCGCGCCATAATCGCTTGGACACCTCCCCATTTCCGTGGTTGTTGCCCCAGCCTCGCTTCTCCTCGCTCCTGCTCCGTCATCGTCGATGTGAACGTGGGCAATGTGGGTCTAGGTGATCCCGACAACTCGTCCATGGAAGCCACCAAGCAGAAACCAAAAAATTACCTGCGCAGCGGCCTGCGTGTGGGAGCGCCACCCCTATCTCCTCTACGCCATTCTCGGGACTCGGTATGGGGCTATGGGCGGGACAGCGTTGTCGTTGGTGTTCGCATTGGTGTGGTGTTGCCACTGGGTGTTGGGTAGCTAGCATCGATTAGTGACATGAGAATGTAAACAAAAAACACGAACGTGCATGATCTGGAGGTTGTAAAACCCCCAGATCCCATTCGCCTGGCGCCTAGCACCCTTGGTGCGGCCCTTGGGATGGTTTACACCAAACGGGAGATGCTGGAGGAACGATTACCTATTTAGGACTTTAGCCGCAGCTTGAGCCGAAGCTGAGCTAAGCCGTTCCTTTGACAACGGCTCAGCTTGGCTACTGGAGCCGTAAATGGAAGGAGCCGGAAGAAGCCGAGCCGAGCCGAGCTGAGCCGAGCCGTGGCAACACTACTTGTAATTCAGCAATCTATTGTTTTTATGCATACTAGTATAATCGCTATAAAATTAAAACTATATATAAGATTATAGCAGCTGCTATTAAGATTAAGATGAAATTAAGAGAGAGGACCTTCTTAATGTCTTATTCACTTAATCTGACTTAAAAGTCCAAATTAAGACGGATTAAGTCACGTTAAGTGAAACCGTGTTTTCCTGATGTCAAAGTCAGTAGGTCTTGAGAAGAATGGCAAGTTAAACCAGAAATACCTCATGCCGCAACGAAGCTACGAGTCAATAGATCTCGTACCACTTTGGGTCCTCCGTCATTCCTATGGCATTCTTGAATCTCTCTATGCGTTCCTGCGTGAGTAGTTTGAGCCCATTCTCTGATTTGTTGTCTGCGATGCGAATACAAAGCGCCTTGCCGCATATATTCTGATTCGATCTGACCGAGTGAAGGTGAACGACGCCGGTCGCCTGCATTAATATCATGACGGCTCTGAAGCGGGCGTTCTGAAGGTCCCTAGGATTCCCGATGTTATGTTTCATAGCGTAGTCCGTGAGCCACTGAGTTGGAAGTGCGTATCCGTAAATCATCTTACGGGTCCCAGGACGTCGCTGTTTGCGGGAGCGGGAGGTTGTGAGTTCGG
>Ga0193724_1000376_pt1 | contig 10684 bp, 8 predicted proteins | sample H2a1metaG_FD_146005 | JGI IMG/M metagenome (GOLD analysis project Ga0193724, IMG submission 146005) | Soil microbial communities from a riparian zone of the East river system, Colorado, United States - H2a1 | ecosystem: Environmental > Terrestrial > Soil > Riparian zone | place: USA: East River... | reverse complement strand
GCGGTTTCTGCAGGACATCAGTAACGGGCATTATGACGAATATCCCGACCTTGCAATCACCTACGCAAAATTACAAAATCCAGCCCAACGAAGATTTCTCGGATTAAAAGATGACGATCGCGGCGTTCTGGTGAGCTCTGTGGTCGCGGCCGGACCATCAGGCGGCATTCTTTACCCGGGTGACGTTCTGCTCGCTATCGATGGTCATCCCATCGCCAGCGACGCGAATGTCGAACTGGAAGGTGAGCGCGCCCAGTTTGAAGAAGTCGTCGAGCGAAAGTTTAAGGGCGATTCGGTCAAACTCGACATCTTGCGCAACAAGCAGCCGACGACGGTAACAATCAAATTGTATAAGCCGTGGCCGTACTCAATCCAAGGTCACAGCTACGACGTGCGACCGCGTTACGTCCTTTATGGCGGCCTGCTCTTTCAACCGTTAAACCTGGACATGCTGGAGGCGTATCGGACGGCCGACCTGCGAGTCCGCCATTTCTTCGAATTTTTCGTTCTCGACCAGCTTTACCTTCAGCACCCCGATGTCATTGTGCTGGCCAACATCCTGCCAGATCCGATAAATACCTACCTGGCGCCGTACCGCGGCGGCATTGTCGATGAAGTAAATGGCAAAAAAATTCGGACGCTTGACGAATTGGCGAACGCTCTCACCGAATCGCCGGAGCAGTTGATTATCCGAATGATTGGAGACGGGCCTCCGCTAGTCCTTAATCGAAGTCAGATAGAAGCTGCACGCGAACGAATCAAGACGCGCTACAACGTGCTGAAAGAGCAAAATCTCGAGGACCAACCGGCGCCAAAGGGACCGGAACAGGGAAACAAAATCTAAAGATGACCAGGCATTCTCTTATCGCTTTTGGGCTAATCCTTTTCACAGTCAGTGGGGCGCTGGGCAAAAAAGAATCCGCCGTACCTTCCGCACTGAACAAGCAAAAACAGCTGGCGCTCGTCCGCGTAAACGTGACAGGACAGTCCTACGATTACTTCCGACCGTGGCAGAAGAAAGCGCCGTTTTCAAAGCGCGCGCTTGGCGCAGTTTTGTCTAAGGGCCGTGTCCTTGTGACTGCGGACCTCGTTACAAACCAAAATTACGTCGAGCTCGAGCGTGCCGAGTCTGGCGAAAAAACCGCGGCCACTGTCGAGGTGATTGATTACGAAGCCAATCTTGCGCTCCTCCAACCAGTGGAAAAATCGTTTCTCGATGGAATCACTCCGCTTGAAATCGCGCTGGACACGGTAGTGGGCGACCGGCTGGCTGCATGGCAATTGGAGCCGACCGGCGCGTTACTAGCGACGGAGGGCTTGGTCACAACTGTCCAAATGATGCCCTATCCGATCGACCTTGGGGAATTTCTTACATACCGCATCAGCATCCCGATGCAATATCGCGAGAACAGCTACACGGTGCCGCTTGTTAAGAAAAACAAGCTTGCCGGCTTGCTCCTGCGCTACGATTCGCGCTCCCAGCTACTGGATGCAATTCCTGCGCCCGTCATCACACACTTTTTAAAGGACGCTGAAAGCCAGAATTATCGCGGCTTTCCTTCCGCCGGCTTCTCCTTTTTCCCGACCCGCGATCCCGCGCTGCGTGAGTTCGCCGGAGAAAAAGGCAAGAATGCCGGGGGAGTCTATGTGACGAACGTGGAGGCTGGTACGCCAGCAATGAAAGCGGGACTCCAGGTCGGCGACATGGTGACTGCAGTCGCAAACAATGAAATCGATCAAAACGGAAACTACGTGGACCCCCTCTATGGCAAGATCGAGTTCACCAATTTGCTGTCCGCGCACGGGTACGCCGGCGATGTTGTTCCTTTTCGCGTTGAGCGGAACGGCAAGCCTATGCAGCTGAATGTCACACTCGAACACCGGGACACGAAGGATTACGTCAGTCCGCCGTACAATCTCGATCAACCGCCGCGATATTATGTTCTCGGTGGCCTGATTTTTCAGGAGCTTTCCCGTCAATATCTCAAAGAATGGGGTCCGAACTGGCAAAGAGAAGCTCCGCAACGTTTAGTTTACCTCGACCATTTCCAATCCGAGCTATTTCCTGACAGAAATCGACGCGTTGTTATTCTCAGCCAGGTCCTTCCAGCTAACAGCACAATTGGATATGATGAGCTGGCCTATTTGACCGTAACGAAAGTGAACGGCAAAGAAATCAAATCGTTAGACGACCTAGCCGAAGCGGTTAAACACCCAATCGACGGGTTCATTAAAGTCGAAACCGAAGAAGACCCAAAACAAATCGAGCTCGACGCGGCACAAGTCGCCGCCGAAGCACAAGATCTCCAGGACAATTACGGTATTTCCGCGCTGCATCGGCTTAATTGAAAGAATCGTGCAAGCGATTCTGCGATGCCCCCTCTGAATTGCACTTCCAGCGCGCGAGTGAGTCTATTTAATTGCCAGGCGGATCTATAGCGATTTCGGCTGTGCGCGGCTTGGCTAAGAACCGTTCCACTTCCTCATTGTAGGTCTGGAACGGGTCACTCATAACGAGAAAATCGCGGTTATCGCAGGCAATGGAATCCCAGTTGATAACATAGGGGGAACTGCAATTCTGAAAAAAAGCCACTGCTCGAGCGCGACCTGACGCACGTGTATTTGCCGGCGGAACATGCGTCGCACCGGAACGCCGGACATTGCTGTTCCACTCCGCAATTCGCTTACCAGGCGTGACAGCAAAGAACAAACCGCGAAGCGGATCGATGTTGTGGTATTCCAGGTCGACGCTTTGTAACCACGGATCGTCCCAACGCAATCCTTCTGACTCGACGAATGCTTCCAGCAGCCATTTCTTCGTGAACCAGTCGACCCCGCCGATCAGCGCTTGATGGTTATTTGCAATTGCTTCGAGAACAAATCCCCAGTTTTCCAGTAGCCAGTTGGTTTCTGCGCTGCTATTGCGCAGGTACTTTTGCGCCAGATGATGAAATTCCCACTGCACGTCGAGTGCACCGATGGTCTTGCCGTTCTCGAGATGAACAATCCATTGCTGAGTCAGGTCTCGGGATATGTCGCGAGTACTCTGCACGGCGTCGGCCAGGACCAGATTTCGCGGCAAACGGCCGTCCTCGAGCAACGACAAAACGCAAGCCGTTGTCCCGATTTTTAGCGCCGTGGCGTACGGGCTCATGTTTGAATCGCCGATCAGCAAGTGGAGCCGCCGGTATTTTCGGTAATCGGCCAGCGGCTCGTCGCGCGCGTTGATGATGGCGCGGTTGAATTGCACCCACTGATAAATGTCGTTCACGATATGATCGGCACGCTGGCTAAGCTGGAAATTGACCTGGGTCGCCGGTTGCGGCGGCTCGAAATCAAACGCCAGCGGATTCGACTGACCGACGCGGCCGGCACCGGTAAAGATTTGCCGGGTCGCCAGAAAAGTAAGCAGCGTTCCAAGAATTGGTGGCGTGAATTGCGCCTCCCGTTTCATCAGGTAATTCTCATGACAACCAAACGTGGCGCCGGTATGGTGATCGACATTGTTTTTGATAAACGAGACCCGGTCCTGCGCGCCTAGAGCAATCAATGAGGATTGCAACAAGTCGTCTCCGGCCAATTCATAAGCCACCAGATCGTGCAGGTGCAGACATTCTGGCGACGCGTACTCGATGTGTCCCATGTCGAGATACAGACGCCCGCCGTTCAGAAGAAAACCTCCGTTGCCCGGTGGTTCTTCGTAGTCGCGGTAGTGCAGATCGATCGTGCCGGCCTCGGCGCTTCGGAAAAGATGGTTTTTTACCTTCGCTGGCCAGAGCTCGGAATTAACATGCGGCTCTTCTTCACTCAGCAGACAGCCATATTCTGTTTCGATTCCAACGATCCGGTCCATTGAAGCAATTTAGCGAGCTAACGAGTGAGTGATTTAGCGAATTGGAATCACTAAATCATTGAATCGCTAAATCGCTAAGTATTTTCCTGTCCTTGAACCGTGCCCGAAAAAGCCCAAATTTTTTTCATGGCGACCGTAGCTCTGCGCAGTCCCTCTGAAAAGGTGGGCGGCCTTTTTTATTTCGGCCGGATGCTGGACAAAATCCGGTTACACGCAAAAGGCGAATTGCCTCTGGATTATCACGCAAACCTTGGACAAGGATTTGATGAAAAATGTGCGAACTTTCTCCGGATCAATTACGACGAATTAGTCGAGCGCGTGAAGCGCGGCGGCACGGACGGAGAGATCCTGCAGTGGTGTTTTGAAAGTGGGAGGAAACCGGATGAAAACGACGTTTACATTTGGAACGAGTTCATGCGCAAGCGCGGCTGGAACGACGAAGTTTCCGAAATATTAGAGCGCCGCAAAAGGGAAGCGGGCATGATCGACAGGTCGGACATTCAGACATCGTTCCAATTTATCGATGCCGACGAAGGGCGGTTGCCAAGGGAGTAGTGTCGGCGTGCCGCGGGGACTCCGGCGACGGCGGCGTCCCTGCCATTACTCCGCCAAGGTATCGATTCGTTCGGCAAGACCAAAATCAAGCTCGGTCAATCCGCCTTTGCTGTGGGTCGAGAGAACCAAACGGACTTTGTTGTAACGAATATCGATGTCCGGATGATGTTCCTCTTCCTCGGCCACTTCGGCCACTGCGTTTACGAAATCAATCCCATCAGCAAAATCATCGAACTCAAACGTGCGTTCGATGTGCTTCTTCTCCAGTTCCCATTCCGGGATCTTTTTCATTCGCTCCTTGAGCTCGCCTTGTTTGATGAGGTCTGCCATAACGGGACAACGAGTAACACCCGAAAATCGTTTTGCAACGCCAAAACGAGCGGCATTTTTTGCGGGCAAATCGCCGCCCAATTCAATTCGATGTTCAGGCGATGCAAAGTCGCTCCGCAAGTATAGTCGCCCCGCCCTTTTTGTAAGGGACAGGGGAAGGGTGAGGGTTATTTAGCAACTGATATTTGCGGGATCCAACCCCTCACCTTTGTTCTCTCCGCTCTAAGGACCCAGAATCTTCCTGAGATTTTTTGCAGAATCGAAGACTTCCACAGCGCATGCTCGGGCCCGCTTCGATAGTCTCGGCCAATCACGCAACACTTCTTTCACTGCCCCTTCCGCTTCATCGATGTTCCGGATGAACCGAAATCCACTTTCATTTGGAAGATATCTTGTTGCACCCGTGTCTTCCGTGATCACCGGCCGCCCGAGTGCAAGGAACGCCGCCGCCCGATCGCTTACCCAACCGGTTTGCCAGGCTACATCGACGCCTTTGATGGCCGTAAATTCCCCAAGCCCGCTCGCCATGTATCGACGATACGCACTCGGCGTGCGCGCAACCCGGTGAGGATCGGCAACGCGCCAGCCAAGCTGTTGCAAACGCGCCCTCTCCGGATCGTTCGGGCTGATATTCATCGCCAGTTCGAACTGCGCCTCTGGCACGCGTGCTGGTAAACCGAGATAAGGTTCGAACATGATTCTTTTGGACAAGTCGGGGAATTCTCCCGCCACTTCTACGGCACCGCTCCAGTACCATTGCCCAATCGTTGTGAATTTAGACAGCCTCGGGCGAGGTTGGCTTTGCAGGAGTTTCGTGTCAGCGAGCGGATAAAACGTTTTCCAGTTCAGAGATGATTTCGGCAATTGGCAATCACTGCCCTTTACGTTGAGGCCGATCGTCCAAAATTCGTCGTGATACGACTGACCCAGCTCCATTTTGGTCATCCAATAAAAAATTTCGCTTGGATCCAGATCGCAAAAGATGCGTCGACCAAATTGCAAAAGAAATGGCGGGTGAATCGAGTAACTAAGATTGAGCAGCGTGTTTGGGCCGGCGAGTCGATCAAGCAGCGCTTGTTTCGGCATTCCGATACAACGCATCGCGTCGAGCTCATGCGTGCTCGCTGGCGGTCTCTGATAGAGCAAACAATATCGGCCGGCCAATCCATGCACACGCAGTTGCCGCTGGAAGTTGTCGATCCTGGCCTGATCGGCCTCCGGGTCATCTGTCGCTGGTAACAACTCCAGCCAGATAGCATCGAGCTTTAACCGCTGCAGACCGAGCATCCATTGCAGAGGGACGGAAAAATTTCCGCCGCCTTCGCGGTATTTTGCGGCAAAGCCGCATCCAAGAAAGATAGTCACGCGAGCAGAATCCTCATTCTGCTCGCGTGCTCAAGCGCGAAGGTTCGTAATCTTAGAAGATGGGCTTGCGCGGAAGATGCACTCTACCAGTGAACACCTGAGGCTGCCTCGGCTGACCGGTGCAAAATCCGCCGTTCGGGATCGGGATAATCGAGCCGAGGAATTGCGGCTGCTGCCGCACATTTAACGCCTGCTCCAACGCGTAGCCGAAGCCGATTAGCTGCGGTTCATGCAGGAAAGTGCTGTACATGAGCATTCCCGCCGGCCGGCCGCTATCGCGAATGCCCACCGGTATCGATAAATTTGGATAACCCGCCACTGCGGGTCCGGTCGAGTTAGTCAAGTGCGGAGCGACGATCGCATCGACACCCGAGTTGATTACACTATCAATGCCAGAACGCGCAGCAGTGCGGGCATGCGTTCGCGCGGCGATGTAGGCGGGATCGTTCGGATAACCTGGGAACTGATCCGACAATAAGAATACGTCCTGGTCGTAGTAGGGCATCTCTTGTGGACAATTCGCGTCATTGAAGGCGATGAGGTCGGCCAACGTGCGCATGTTCGTGTGCGTAAGCGTCGCGAGGTAGTTCGCGATTTGCGCTCTAAATTCATACAGCAACGCTGTGGACTCGTCGCCGTTGTAAGCGAATACGTCCCCCGTATCAACGTCAACGACAGTCGCACCGAGGCTTTCCATCACGCTCAGCGCATTTTCCGCAAACGCGACGGTGAGCTCATCGCCCGGAATGCCGCTGCCGTAGTAGCTGTAATCGAAAAAGCGCACATCGCGTCCGATCACTGCGCCATCGAGTGCGTTCGGATCGAGAAATTGCGTGTAATCATCGGGCAGCTGATGCCCAATCACTTCACCAAACGGCGACTGCAACACTCCAAGCAGGATCGCGACATCAGTGACGCTGCGCGCCATCGGTCCAGCCGTGTCCTGCTCGTGAGCGATCGGAATGATTCCGTCTTGCGATACAAGACCGAGTGTCGGCTTCAGACCGACGATGTTTTCAACGGCGGATGGACCGGTGATTGACCCGTCCGTCTCAGTGCCGACTGCGACTGAGCACAAGTTCGCGGCCGCACCGTTGGCCGAGCCAGAGCTTGATCCCCACGATGTATAGCTCAAGTCATACGCGTTAATCGTACTCCCACCGCGCGCGCTCCAACCGACTGCTAGAGGATAGGTCTCAGCCTCATCGTCCCGGAAGTTTGCCCACTCGCCCAGGTTCGCTTTCCCAAGGATTACTGCGCCAGCTTCACGGAGCTGTTGAATAATTACTGCATCCGCCGGCACATGGCTACGAAGCAGAGCAAGCGACCCCGCTGTCGTCTCCATATTATCGTCAGTCGCAATGTTGTCTTTCACCAAAACGGGAATCCCGTGGAGCGGACCGCGCACTTGTCCCCTGCGGCGCTCATTGTCGAGATGTTGCGCGATGGATACAGCATTGGGGTTTGTTTCGATGACTGAATTAAGCAGAGGATTCAGCGACGCGATACGTCTCAGATAACCCTTCACCAGTTCCTTGCTGCTCACCTGGCCCGACGCCATGGCAGCCTGTAGCTCGGGAATGCTCTTTTCAAGAAAATCAAAATCATGCGCAGCTAAGGCAGATCGTGAAAGAAATGAGGTGAGCCCTCCGCCTAGCAGTGCTGCGCTAGCGGCGGAAGTCGTGCCGATAAATTTTCGGCGTGTGATTGTGTGGTCGTGGTCAAGGCGATTCGGGCTTTGCTTATTCATATTTATTCTCCAGTTGCGCTGTTTCGCGAGTAAACAGACGTAGGTTTGATTGGTAGGTGGACCACGGGCGGAGGACTCCGCTCCGGTTGATTCCTGCCCGCAATGCTTCGCATAGCGACAGTGGATCATAGGCTGGACGATTTCGCGAGGTCGGCTCCATAACCCTGCGTCAGCAGATCGTTTCTGATCTTGCAAGCGGCCGGAAATTTTTCCAGTTTTCTTGCACCATTTGACCACCGTGCTCTTCCTCCGCAAATTAGTTGTTCTTCACGGGCGCCCGTAGCTCAACTGGATAGAGTATCTGACTACGGATCAGAAGGTTAGTGGTTCGAATCCTCTCGGGCGCGCTCTTCCTTCCTACTCCTGCTCCTAATTGACTTCGATCATTGAAAATACGGCCGGATTTTGGCGTATTTCTTGTCGCCGATTCCGTTCACCTTTTTCAAATCATCAGCGCTTCGAAATGGTCGCGCTGCAATAATTCGGGAAGCCATAACCGGCCCGACGCCGGGGATCATTTTCAATTCCTTTTCCGTCGCGGTGTTGATGTCGATTCTGCCTGGCTCGATTTTTTCTTTGGCATGCGACTTTTTAACCTCCACCGGACCGACGCTGGTTGACGAAAGACGAAATACTGGCGTCGCGGAAGGCGTATTCGCCATAGGCAGCGCGCGGGAACGAGCCATCTTTTCGGCTACGAAAACACTGAGAGGCGCTGGCTGTTGAGCGTGGAGGTTTAATCGCCCGGTATCAACGCCCCAGCCTCCAATTCTCTCCCGCTTTGCGTCGTCTTCGAATTGTTGAAGTTTTTCTACTTCTAGTCGCGAATTTCTTAAACCCGGCGGCACCGCTTTGAAGCCATAGTTTCGTGCAAGCCCATTGCGAACCAACAGCTCGCCAAGATCACCGTCTTTAGTCTGCACAAATGCGTAAAACCGCTCGAGCTTGCTGTGACCCATCGCATCCGACATGCGCGTAAACACCGTAAACGGCTCGGACAATTTCGCGCGGGTAAACTCTTTGGCTGCCTGGCCCACTTCGATGGCCTGGGGCACAGTGATCGCAAAGTATTTTGCCTGTTCAACGAGACGCGCCGGATTCATTTCGTCTGTTTCAGGCGCGTCAACCATGTAGAGGCGAAAAATGTATTCACTCGCGCCTGAGCTGGCGTGAAAACTGTCACCATCATTCGCCGGATTTGAAATCAGCCTGCAATTCTCCAGGACGATCCAATCTTTAGACTCGCGTGCGCCAGCATCGACCCCCGCCACGCAAACAATCGCAAGGGCAAGGAGTCCGATCTTGTGGCGCAATTTGGTAAATTGCCCAGTCGCGAACCTGCAAGCGGAAATCATATCCGACATCACAATTCAATTAGGGCGTCGGGAACCGCGCCAGGTGAGCTGCGTACATCGCGACGATTCCGCCCAACACACCGCCGGCAATCACGTCGCTGACGAAATGATAATTCATCGCCACAAGACTCACGAGCATCGAAGCACTGAAAACAATGACTACGATTTGTACGGTTCGACTGCGGGGCATGGCGATTAGCCAAACGGTAGCAAAGGCCAGAATTCTTGTAGCGTGGCCGGACGGAAAACTGCCGATGTCATCGCCACGCTGAAATGGGTGGAAACCGTACGTTTCCGGTCCGATCAGGGATGGATTATCGTGAGTCCAAGTTTCCGGCCAATAGCGACCGAAAACATCGCCTAACGAGATGCGGAAATCATCGGCAACAATCAGGCTGAGACACGCGACAAACAGTGTTTTCTGCCAGCGCAGAAATGATCCCCACGCCCGCCGAACCATTAAAATCGTCAAAACGAGAGCCGACCAATTCTGCACTTCTGGCGGTGGATACGTGAGCCATCGAAAAACCTGAATCGTGTTGATGTGATGGTGATAGACAAAGAACGCCACCGGGCGATCAATCCAAAAGTAACAGATCAACACGCCAACGACGCAGAAGGCCGCAGTGATCAACGTGCGAAGCAGTAATGTGCGGTATTCCAGTTCGGGACTCGTTCTCACGCCGGCACCTCGAACTGGCTCATCAGCTTGAAGGTCTCGTAGCGCTTTGCGATTTCTTCCGTCGAGAGTGTACGCAGACGCTCGAGACTAAATGCTTCCACGCAAAAACTGGCCAGCACGCTGCCGTAAATCATCGCTTTCCGTAAGTCATTAAAGTGCACTTTTTTCACGGTGCCCGCGAGATAGCCCGCCATTCCGCCGGCAAATGTGTCCCCTGCCCCGGTTGGATCATGAATGTCTTCCAGCGGATACGCGCCGCAGTTGAAAAATTGGTCGCCTTCACCGAAAAGCAATGCGCCGTGCTCGCCTTTTTTTATCGCGACATAATCTGGACCCATTTTTCGAATGTTACGCCCCGCCTTGATGAGACTTGTCTCCCTGGTGATTTCGCGCGCTTCGCTGTCGTTTAAGATTAGGAGATTCACGCGCCGAAGGAGTGCATCGAGGTCTGGCCGTGCTGTCTCGATCCAGAGATCCATCGTATCGGCCACAACGAAACGCGGCCGCTTCATCTGGTCGAGCACATGCGCTTGCAGCGAGGGCGCGATGTTGGCGAGCAAGACGAAATCGGTTTCACGATACGACTCCGGCAACACCGGTTTGAAATCTTCGAACACATTCAGTGCAATTGAGCGTGTCTCGCGCGTATTCAGGTCCCACGAGTATTGACCGGACCAGCGGAATGTTTTTCCATTCGCACGCTGCACGCCTTTGCTGTCGATCTTGCGCGATTTCCAAAACTGAAATTCGGATTCCGGAAAATCCTTGCCTACGATTCCTACCAATCGAACCGG
>Ga0193724_1000375_pt1 | contig 10686 bp, 5 predicted proteins | sample H2a1metaG_FD_146005 | JGI IMG/M metagenome (GOLD analysis project Ga0193724, IMG submission 146005) | Soil microbial communities from a riparian zone of the East river system, Colorado, United States - H2a1 | ecosystem: Environmental > Terrestrial > Soil > Riparian zone | place: USA: East River... | reverse complement strand
GGTGAACTGAAATATGGTGCCGCGAGGTTCATTCGCCTCTGCCCACAGCCGGCCCCCATGGGCGTTGATGATAGATCGGCAAATCGACAGCCCCATCCCCATGCCACTGGGCTTAGTGGTGTGAAATGCATCGAACACGCGCTCGAGATGCGACGGATCAATGCCCGGCCCGGAATCGCGCACTGCCACAAGGACACCTGTGCGGTCTTGCTCGGTGCTGATCAATAGGTCTCGCGGCTTTGCCTCAACCGAGCCCATTGCTTCGACCGCGTTCAGAAGCAGGTTCAGGACCACCTGCTGCAATTGAACGCGATCGCCGTGAACGGGAAATAATCCCTCAGAAAGCCGGGTCTGGACCCAGGCGCGATTTTTGATGATTGCGTTTCGCCCCAATGCGATCACCTCATCGATTGCCGCATTGAGGTCAAATCGCTCTTTTCGCGGAGGCGCCTTCCTGATCTGATCACGGATGCGGTCGATGATGTCTCCGGCTCGACCGACATTGCCAACAATACCGGCGAGCGCTTCCCTGACCTCGCCCAGGTCCGGCGGCTGCACCTCGAGAAAATTCTGGGCCGCGCGGGCGTAGATACGCGCGCTGGCAATCGGTTGCGTGATTTCGTGAGATAGCGAGGCAACCAATTCTCCCATCACGCTCACGCGGTTCATGTGGACGAAATCCGATTGCATCTGGTCGAATCGCGCCAGCGCTCGCGTGCGGTCCTCAATGTCCGTCAGGAGAAGGTACCAGCGGGCAATGCGCCCGGAGTCATCGAGAATTGGGACGTGGCGGTTTTCAAACCACCGATATTCGCCGTCGAAACGCCGCACGCGTAGCTCGAAGTTGAATGGAATCTCCGAGGCTATCCCTCTGTTCCCCAGTTCTTTAGCTCTTCCAGCGATCGGCCAAAATATTCGAAAAGTTGGCGGTTGGCGGCTTCGAGTTCACCGTTCGGGGTCAAGACCGCAACCAGGCCGGCTATCCCGTCAATTGCTAAACGTAAACTTTGTTCGCTTACACGCAGCACCCCCTGCGCGCGCGTGAGCTCGTCAATATCCAGAGTCGCTCCGATCCGCAGCAGCAGGGTTCCATCGCTTGCCCGGAGAGGTTCGAAGCGAGTAAGGAACCAGCGGTAGTCTCCTTGCGCGTTACGAACTCGATAACTATGCTCACCGGCTTCGCCCGTGCGCAGACGGCTTGACCAGTATTGGCGTGCTTCTTCCTGGTCATCGGGATGCAACAACGGGACCCAGTCGTCCCACTGGGCGCCAATGTCGATGCCGAAACGCAGGGGATGATCTTCCGGAAGACCAAGGTAATCCGCAGTTCGTCTATTCACGAAGATGAGGGCGCCGGACGGAGCCGCGTACCAAGTATAGGCCGGAAGCACATTTAGAATGGCTTGCAACTGCGCCAGGAATCCGGGTTGGTCTTCGACCTTGTTACCTTCATCACCGTCGACAGCCATCTTCCGCCTCCACTCACGATGCGGCGGCCGGGTGAGCCGGCGCAATGAAGCCAAAGACAGCGCCACGTGGCGTGTTGGGGCTCGCCCACAATCGTCCGTTATGCGCTTCGATAATCGACCGGCAGATCGACAGCCCAAGCCCCAAACCGTCCGATTTCGTGGTGTAGAAAGCCTCGAACACGCGCTCAAGAGCCGCCGGCACGAAGCCTGGACCCGAATCTCGCACCTCGATTGACACGCCTTCCGGTTCGTTACGGCTGCTGATGAGCAATTCCCGTTCCTCTTCGCCGACGTCGCGCATCGCTTCGATGGCATTGATGATCAAGTTGATTAGCACCTGTTGCAGCTGGACCCGATCTCCCTGGACACGCGGCAAGCCCTCCGCTAACTGCGTCCGCACCGAGACGCCATTGTTTGCGGCCTCGGTACGGGTGAGAGCAATAACCTCGAGGATGGCATCGTTGATCTCTACGGCGTCTCTTCGGGCGGGCGCCTTCCTAATGAGTGCGCGGACTCGCCCGACGACCTCGCCTGCGCGATTGCCCTCCTTGACAATAAGGGAGAGCGCGTCATCCACCTCACGAAAATTCGGTGGCTCAGCGCTTAGGAAACGCCGTGCGGCTAACGCGTACGTGATTGCCGCTGTAATCGGCTGATTCACTTCATGGGTGATCGAGGCCGTCAATTGGCCCATCGTCGCGACGCGGTTGGCGTGCGCGAGCTCGAGTTCCGCCCTGCGGTATCGCTGCTCGTTTTCGCGAGCTTCTTCTTCTGCCGTCCGCAATGCCGTAACATCGGTGCCTGTGCCGCGATAACCGCGGAATTCTCCTTTGGCGTCAAACACTGGTTTGCCGCTGATTTTATTATAAACCACAGATCCGTCGCTATGTGTGGCCCGGTAGACAAAATCGCGAAACGGCTGACGCGCCTTGAGCATAGACCGATGAAGCTCCCACTTTTCCGGCTCCGATTGGACGTCCGTTGCGAATTCCCATCGGGCCACCCCAATCCGGCTCACAGTCGGGAGGCCACGAGCGAGACGTCGTTCGTCCTCCGTGAGGCGTGTGAATTTGTGATCAGGATCGGTTTCCCAGTACCAATCGGAGGCGCTTTCCGCGTAGTCGCGGAATTTCGCTTCGCTTTCACGCAATGCTTCCTCGGCGCACTTGCGCTCCGTCACGTCGATTTGTGTAGCGACCACCTCGACCAGTTCCCCATTTGCTGAGAACACAGGTTGGCCGATTGATTCGAGGTGTTTCACCGTTCCATCGGGCAGTACGATTCTGTACGCGGTCGAGTAGCGCTTCTTCTCGCTCAATGCGCGCTCAACCTCTACGTTCAGCCGGTCACGGTCGTCCGGGTGAATCCGTTGCAGCACGGCTTTGCGGCTTGGAACACCCTGCGCCGGATCAAACCCCCAAATGCGGTAAATCTCTTCCGACCCATAGAAAACCGTCGATCCCTTGTAGGCAGTCACACCGCAGTGGCTTAGCCTCTGTGCTTCCGCAAGATAGGCCTCGCTGCGGCGTAACGCCTCTTCGGCCCGCTTGCGCTCGATGAACTGACCGATCTGGCTGCCGATGGTAGCCAGCACGTTGAGTAGCTCCTGATCGGGCTGCCTGATCTCGCGGCTGAAAAACTCTATCACGCCCAAGACTTCCCTCCCGAGCAGGATGGGAAACCCAAAGGCCGCTCGTAGTCCTTCCTGCTCGGCGATAGGTGCACGCGGAAAATTTTCATCGGGAGCGACATCGGGAATGTATTCGGGCTCAAGGCTGGACCACACCCGGCCCGGCAATCCGAAGCCCGGACCGAAAGTGAACTCCCGGCTGACTCTTTCAAATTCCGGGACTGCGATCGACGCTTTATGCCAAAGCTCGACACAGCGCAGTGCCTCGGCCTCACGGTCCACGCGCCAGAGCACGCCCACGTCCCATCCCAGACAATCGCCCATAGCCAGCAGTATTCTCGGAGTGGCCTCTTCGATCGTCGCAGCTTCCGCCAAGATCTGCGCGACCGTGTGCTGCACGCGGAGGCGTTCCTCTGCGCGCTTGCGATCCTCGATGTCGTAGGCGGTCCCGTACCACTTAATGATCTTGCCGTTTTCGTCGCGCGCAGCGACACGATCGATGGCGAACCAGCGATATTGTCCGTCGGCACGCCGAACGCGCTCCTCGGTATGCCACGGCTCGCCGGTGGCAAGGGCGTGGTGCCACATTTTATCACTCCCCGCGGCATCCTCGGGATGCGCCACGGCGGACCATTCCGTCCCACGCGCAGCCTCGTCGGAAAGGCCCGTGTAGTTTTTCCAGGCGGCGTTGACGAAGTCCCGCCTGGCGTCTGCCGAGTAGCTCGCCACCGGAATTGGAATGGTATCGATCATCTGCCGCAGCTCGCGTCGCGCCTCGGCAAGTTGAGTCTCTCTCTCGCGCAGCGCTTGCTCGCCCTTCTTGGCTTCATCGATGTCCGTCAAGAGAACGTACCAGCGCACGATGCGCCCGGTGTCATCGCGGACAGCGCCGCCGCGGGTTTCAAACCACCGATATTCGCCGTCGAACCGGCGCAGACGTTGTTCGAAGTGGTAGGGAATCTCGGTGGCTATCGCTCTCTTAAAATTTTCAATCATATGGGGAAGGTCTTCAGGATGAACCATATCGGTCGTTACCCAGTCCTTTTGCTCTTCCACCGGTCGGCCAAAATACTCGACGCATTGGCGATTGACGGTTTCGACTTCACCGTTCGGGGTCATGATCGCGACGAGACCGGCTATCCCGTCAAGTGCTGAACGTGCACTTCGCTCGCTTTCCCGCAATGCTTCCTCGGCGCGCTTGCGCTCCGTCAGATCGAGGACGAATGCGACACCCTCGTTACCGCCCTCTTCAAATGTTGCTACACCAATCAGCACGGGCACACGGCGACCGTCCTTTCTGATGTATTGTTTTTCAAACGGCTCCAACCGACCGCTAATTTTTTGCTGTTCGATCTTTGCGTTATCCCGCTCGCGCCAGTCGGGCGGCGTCAGCTCCGTCCACCTTATGCGGCCCGAAACCAGGTCTTCGCGGTCGTAGCTCACCGTGCGAAGAAACTCATCGTTGGCCTCAAGTACGCGACCATCGAAATCCCAGATGAAAATTCCGATGATGTTTGAATCGACCAGGCGCCGTATTTTCGCTTCGCGTTCCCGCAATGCTTGCTCGGCCCTTTTGCGCTCCGTCAGATCGAGCACGAATGCGACGCCTTGGTTGCCGCCCTCTTCAAAAGTTGCCCCACCAATCAGTATGGGCACACGGCTACCCTCTTTTCTGGTGAATTCTTTTTCGAATGGCTCGAACCGTCCACTGCTTTTCTGCTGTTCTATTCTTGCGTTATTCCTGTCGCGCCAGTCGGGCGGCGTCAGCTCCGCCCACCTTATCCGGCCCGAAGCCAGGTCTGCGCGGTCGTAGCTCACCATGCGAAGAAATTCATCATTGGCCTCGAGAATGCGGCCGTCAAAGTCCCACACAAAAATTCCGATGATATTGGAATCGACCAGACGTCGAATCTTCGCTTCGCTTTCCCGCAATGCTTCTTCGGCGCGTTTGCGTTCTGTTACGTCTGTCGCAGTGCCGATGAACGCGATGAACTCTCCGTTCCCATCGAGAACCGGGTGGCCTGATGAAATGACGTGCTTGACTGTTCCGTCGGGGAGCAAAACCCTGTACTCGTCGAAGCTGTCAACTTTTTCGTTGACCACCCTCACAAATCTCTCGTCTGTCCTGTTGCGATCCTCCGGATGAACGCGTTGCCGAAAGTTTTTGCGGGTCGGTAGATCCACCTGCGGATCCAACCCGTAGATTCGGAACATTTCCTCGGAGCAGTAGAGCACTTTCTGGCTGCGGGCGTCCCATGCCCAACTGCCAGTGTGGGTCAGCTTCTGCGTTTCGGCCAAATAGCTTTCGCTCCGCTGTAAGTTGGCGGTTCGTTCCAACACTTTGGCCTCAAGCTCGTCGCGGGCTTGACGAAGCTCTTGCTCTACCCGTCGTCGCACGGCGCTAACCCAACCGACAGCCAAGGCGCAGAATATGCAAAAGGTTAAATAAACGAGGTCGGCAGAGGTTATTGGGCTGAAGGAAAAACCGGGACGCAGAAAGAAATAATTGAGGCTGAGGACTGAAAGGGCAATTACAAGCACACCTGGCCAGGTTCCTGCGTACCAAACGGTCGCGGCGACCGCGAACAGGAACGGCGTCAAAATGGCCTCGAACTGTCGCAGCAGGAAGAAATCCAACCCGATTGCGATTGCGACGGACAGAACTGCAATGCCGTAGCGGAGAATCGTCGGCATGGGTGTTGGCGATGAAGGGTCCCGACGCTCCATGCTTGCCTCATTCGTGAGCCAGCCGACCAACAAGGAGCTATGCGCTAAAGTTGGTGACGGCCCTGAGGGGATACGGCGACGTATCGTGGGGGTGTTCGAAGCCTCTACTTCTCCACTGAAGGAGTGATACGCCCAGACCGACACTAACGTTTTCCAACTCTCCCACCCAAGAACTTTTTGCGGACCGGCTGACCGAAGTCTTGCGCAAACGCCGCGCCAGCGCTTCTTGGGCAGGGCGTCGAGGCCGAAGTGCAAGGAAGAATGCACCGACGAAGTATGCCTGCTGGCGGCCGGACCCCGTCGTGAGCCACCCGTCTCGGACGTCTTCGTCGCGTCAACACTCGCCGCTTCCGGGATCGGGCCGGCATAACCCGGCGCGTGACCGTCTCAGAACCCATCACGATACTCGCGCCGTGTGGGTGGGCAATTCGAATTGAAAGATGGCGCCGCAGGGCACGTTCGCCCTCGCCCACAGTCGCCCACCGTGCGCTTCGATGATCGAACGGCAGATGGCCAAACCTATGCCCATGCCTTGAACCTTGGTAGTGTAGAAGGCCTCGAACAGGCGGTCCGCAGTCTCCAGATCCAGTCCCGGACCCGAATCTCGTACCGACACCAGCGCGCCGTTTGAATCCGATTTCTCGGTACAAATCAGCAATTCACGTGCTCCTTCGCGCATGCTGATTAATGCCTCGAAGGCGTTGATAATCAAATTGAGGATTACTTGCTGCAGTTGCGCCCGATCTGCCTGGACAACCGGCGATGGCTCTGCGAACTGCGTCCGCACCGATACGCCGTTTTTCGTCGCCTCGCCACGCGTCAGCTCAAGCGCGTCGCGGATCGCTCCGTTGATCTCCGCGCGCTCCCTCTTCGGCGGCGTCTCCTTGAAAAGCCCGCGGATCCGGCAGATCACGTCGCTTGCTCGATAGGCCTCCGTCACGATGCAATCGAGGGCTTCTCGTACCTCGTCCAGGTCCGGCGGTCGACGATTCAGGAAGTGCCGAGCGGCCTGAGCGTTGGTGACTATCGCCGCAATGGGCTGCGTCACGTCAGGAGCGATCGAGGCCGTGAGCCGTCCTATCGTTGTAATGCGGTCCACATGCGCCAGATCGACCTGCGCCTCGTGCAAAGCTTCTGTGGCCAGCGTCAGGGCGTACGTTCGGACCAGTGCGGCATCAAAGTCTTTTTTGGTATCGTCTGGCGCGGCGCCCAAGTGTCGAATGTAGATCATAGTGCTCTCCTTTGAATCTTCGGAGGGGAAAACGCGGCGCCGCGAACATCCCGCAATGATCAATTCCCCTCTTGGACGGGCTTGATCCGGTCCGGAGGCCTTTGCTTTTTTCATGTGGAATTTTGGCCTGTTGAGAGACGGGGTCGGGCTCAATTGTCAAAATCAGGCTACTCCGGGATCGGCAATTTGCGCGCATTTTGCTAGAAAGTCGGAGACAGCTCCGTCAATTGCCTTTGCATGGAAGTATAATGATACCGCATCGACAACGCCTCTCTTGGTGTCCGCGGTGCCCCGAGAAGCTCCGACACCGTTCGCCGCGACAGCGCGTTTCGCCACGGCCGGAAACTGAACGGCACGCCGCCGCCAGGAGCGCGCCCATAGTAAACCAGGTGCGGTGATGGGACTCTCGGAGCGGTCTGCAAGCTCGCTCGACACTATCGCGGTGCACGCCGAACGCGTTTATTCGGTTGCCGAAGGGGCGACACCTCCGCTGGGGATACAAGCTGTATCAAGCTCCTGGCAAAGATCGGCAAAAAAACACGGCCTCGATCCACTCGATAGCCAGGCGCCGCGCATCGTCACGCCTGCTGAGCTGAAACATCTTCGCGAACCGCTGGATAAGCTCATCTTCACTGCCCAGCAGGAGATAGATGAATTGTATGAGGTGGTTCGTGAGGCTGGATACACCGTCTTGCTCTGTGATAGCTCGGGCGTCGCCGTCGCGCATCGTGGTGAAAATGCGCTGGCAAGCCAGTTCCAATATTGGGGAACTTGGCTCGGCGGGGTGTGGTCCGAGGAAGTGGAGGGTACAAATGGCATCGGCACCGTCATCGCCGAAGAGCGGCCTGTCACCGTTCACAGAAGCCAGCATTTTAGATCCAGACATATTAACTTGAGCTGCTCTGGCGCGCCGGTGTTCGGGGTCGATGGGCGACTGATAGCAGTCATGGACGTCTCTGCCATCGATCCTGAACTCTCCGAACGAGCGCACGCGCTGACTGGCGCGCTCACAGTACGATCGGCGCGCGCGATAGAAGAACGATTTTTTCGTGAGCAGTTCCGTAGAGGGTGGATCGTCGCAGTAGCGCCGCCGGAAGGAGGCTCTTCTGGCATGCTGCTGGCGGTTGACGGCAACCAACGCATCATCGGCACAAACCGGGTAGCGCGCACCTCCCTCATGCTCGACGATCGCGGGCTCCAGGCCGGTACCAGCTTGTGGTCGATTTTCGAGCGAAACATCGACCTCTTCCGGCGCCAGCACCGGGGCGATATCTCCGCGCGATTGCTGATCGCCGGCAGCGATGACTGTCGGCCCGCGCTTGTCACTCCACCCGAACCTGCCGGTGCCTCGAGCTATCCAACGAACTGCAACCTGCACACGCGCCCGCGCTCGATTGATATTTCGACGCTGCCGCGAACAACGCAGGCATACGGCGGATTATCGCCCGGCGCGATGCGCCGTGTGCGGGAATACGTCGAAGTGCATTTGGGCGAAAATATCGATCTATTGATGCTGGCTGGAGTCGCCGGACTATCAGTGCATCATTTTGCGCGGCAGTTTAAGCAATCCGCCGGGGTGACGCCGCATGTCTACCTCACGCAAAAGCGAGTCGAACGCGCCCAGGAAATGTTGGTTCAGACGGATCTCCCGTTAGCGGAAATTGCGTTCGCCGCGGGCTTTTTCGATCAAGGTCATCTAGCGCGTCATTTCCGTCATATGCTCGGAACTACTCCTCGAGAGTTTCGGTGGTCGCAACGCTAGAAACAAAGAGCCCTTAGGATTTACACACTCGAAAGGCCGAAGCTCAAGACTTTCCCGTTCTGATCGCTCGCCGGATATTTTAGTCGATGCCGGTTCTTGAGGTGACCTCGCCGGGGATTCCGCGCTCGCGTCGCCAGTGGGCCGGACTTTGACCAAAGGCCTGTCTGAACAGACTGCATAGATGTGCTTGATCCGAAAAGCCAACACTCAAGGCTATTTCGCGCAGTGGTTCCGCACTGGTTATCATCAGGTGGCAGGCTCTCTCCAGACGCCTCTTCACGACGTAGGCATGTGGCGAGTCGCCAACAGCAAGTTTGAATTTCCGTGAGAAGTGCGCCGGGCTTCGACGCGCGACCGCACTGAGATTCCGGATATGAATGGTGCGGTGCAAATTGCTGTCGATGTAAGCCCGCACGCGAACGATCTGCCAGGCCGCCAGACCGCCCGTTGTGGAGCCGTTAGCACCCGAACATCGCTCGATCTCCGCTTGCAGGATGTGCGATGCTGTAACCAGCGATGCCTTGGCCGCATCCCGATCACGCTCCAGTTCTCGCCTTGCAGTATCAAGCAGCTTGGCCAGGCTATTCGCAACCAGATGGAACTGTTGATCGGCTCCAGAAGGAGAATCTGGTGCGGTAGTTTGAACCAATTCCATAATCAATTTCCTCGACGAACCATCCGACGGCTTCGGATCGGCGAGAGAGTGCAGCAAGGAGCCCCTTTTGGCTCGTTAATCAGCGTTATGGAAAGTTAATGTTGCCGATCCACCGTACAAATTTTTCTAAATATCAATACCTTGGCCAACCATAGTTCCCAATTCAGAATTCGTCACGCGCCCTCAAATCCAAAACGCAATGAGAGACGTGAGGATGCAGACATACAGGGCCCCCTCCGCCAGTGGAGGGTTCGCGAACATTGATCTCAACCCGAGGCGACCGACAACAAATCGGACGGCGATCAGGATTACCAATGCGAGGAACAAGTACCTCACAAAGGGGTCAACCAGAACGCCTCCCAGATCAATATCCCTTGGCGCGCGCATTGGTTTCACCCAAGCCGGCTTATGAGCCGGTTGAAGATTCCCTGCTCGCGCTTCGGTGCTGGAGCCTGCTTCCCACCCACAACGGAAACGCTGCAGGTCATTCCTGCGACCAGCGGCACATCCGGCGGAACTTGTTCGATCCTGACCCGCACCGGAATTCGTTGCGCAAGCCGAACCCAGGTGAAGATCGGGTCGACATTTGGAAGGCCTTGTGTGCTGCTTGCCGCATTCGCGGCGCTGATGCCGCCCGTGATGCTCTCAATCCGCCCCTTGATCGGATCCTGAAAGCCCAGCAGCGTCGCCTCCACCGGATCGCCGACATGGATGTTGGCGAGTTTTGTCTCCTCAAAATAGGCATCGATCCAATGGGAATGCTCATCGATCACCGACACGTTCGCCGTCCCGACCCGGGCAGAATCTCCCACACGCATCAGAAGATTTGTGACGTAGCCGTCGACGGGAGACCGTACCTCGGTCCTCTGAAGATTAATCTCGGCCTGCGAAAACGCAGCCTTGGCGCCCGCAAGCGCGGCATCCGCCATCTTCGCATTTCCTTCGAATACCTGTTTCTCCTCAAGCGAGGTGGACAGTGTCGTAAGGGCCGCCCGCCGGGCGTTCTGCGCTTTCTTGACTTCGAGATCGGCCTCTCGGGTGAGGATTGTCGCCTTGGCATTGACCAGCGCCACCTCAAAATCGAACTTTTCAATGACGTAGAGTATATCCCCCTTGTGGACATGCTGGTTATCGTACGTTCGCACCTCAACGATCTGGCCGGAAATCTGCGGCGCCACGTTTGCGACCTGCACACGAACCATGCCGTCGCGC
>Ga0193724_1000374_pt1 | contig 10687 bp, 10 predicted proteins | sample H2a1metaG_FD_146005 | JGI IMG/M metagenome (GOLD analysis project Ga0193724, IMG submission 146005) | Soil microbial communities from a riparian zone of the East river system, Colorado, United States - H2a1 | ecosystem: Environmental > Terrestrial > Soil > Riparian zone | place: USA: East River... | reverse complement strand
GGACCTGCAGCTTCTCCATTACTCTGTGGCGATGCGCCTTGATCGTGCGTTCGGTCGCGCCCAATACGTTGGCGACCTGCTTGTTGGTCTTGCCGCGAATGACAAGATCGAAGACTTGGCGCTCGCGCGGCGTCAGCGTCGCGACATGAGCACGCACGACGTCAAGCTTGCTTCTCTGGCTGCGCGCTGCCTGATGGTGAGCCAAAGCCCGTTCAACTGCACCAAGAAGCTCCTCTGACGATACCGGCTTGGTGAGAAAATCGTCCGCGCCTGCCTTGATGGCCCGCACCGTCGTCGGGACATCCGCATAGCCAGTGAGAAACACGATCGGCAAGGTCGAGCCGATTTCGCTCAGACGCCCCTGCAGCTCCGGACCGCTCAGTCCCGGTATTCGCACGTCGAGCAGAATGCAACCCAATTCACTTTCGCTCGGCAAGCGATCGAGCAAATGCTGAGCCGACGGATAAGTCGCGACCTCATAACCGGCTTTCTTCAAACGACGTTCGATCGCCGTCCGAAAGGAAGCGTCGTCATCAACAACATGAACAAGCCCCGGCAATGGACACCTCTAGGATAAAGCTAGCAGCAGAGACAAACGAAACACCGCGCTACCTTCATTCTGATTTTCCGTCCAGATACGTCCCTTATGCGCCTGATAATTGCAGAGATGAAATTAGGTTCGATGAGGGCGAGCCCTCACCTTCGCCGTGAAAAATTACGCTGAGATGTCTGCCGAAGTGTCCGGCCACATCCCCGAAAATAGTCCACCCATCCTACCCGGACATTGGCCTTCCGGTCATTGTCCGAGAGGACAATGACCCTCGATACAATAGCTCACCGCCACATGGTCTGGTTTAACACGATCCTGGCGGGAGCCAGCCATTCAATTTTAGGTAGTTGACAAGGCCGGGCCTCGGGGATGCGAACAAATTGTCTCAAACAGGGACAGGTCCATGCTTGTCAATGTCAACGCCCATCCTGGCAGTAAGCCGAAGCCGCTTGGGCAGCTTGGTGAGCTTTCGCGCGCACGGGTAATCCCGAGCGAATTCAAATACAACAGGGGAACGGAGATCTTTGGGGAGACGGAGCCTGCCGACTATATCTACCAGGTCGCGGACGGTGCGGTTCGCACCCACAAGCTCCTGTCCGACGGCCGCCGCCAGATCGGCGCATTCCACCTGGCCGGCGACATTTTTGGGTTGGAGAACGGTGCGGCCCACCGGTTTACCGCGGAAGCAATCGTCGATACGACAGTACGGCTGATGAAACGATGCAGTCTGGAGCACGTTGCGGAAACCGACGCGCTGGTGGCGCTCGATCTCCTCAATATGACAACGAGCAACCTCCGGCATGCCGAGGACCACATGCTGCTGCTGGGGCGCAAGACCTCACTCGAGCGCGTGGCCGCATTCCTGCGCGAGATGGACCCCCGGCTGACGGCCGCCGGAGTGATGGCGCTTCCGATGTCTCGCCGCGATATCGCCGACTATCTCGGCCTGACGCTCGAAACGGTCTCCCGGGCGCTGTCACATCTTCACGGCATGGGTATTCTCGGATTTCTCGGCCAGACCCAGCGGCAAATCGTGCTGCTGGACCGGGTGCGATTGGCTGAGCTGGACCTTTAGCGCGAAGCTAGATCGCTACTTCAGTTCCCGACAGCCCGCCGAACCAGGCGCCAAAATAGCCGGCGTAAAGAGCTGGCGATTCGAGATTCATCGAATGCCCAATGCCCGGCACCGTGACTAGCCGACAATCTGGCATTGCTGCTGCCATAGTCTTGAGATCGGCAGGAGCAATCCAGCCATCCTTCTCGCCCCACAACACCAGATGCGGATGCCAGATCTCCGCCATGCGCCGTTCCAGGTCGCCGTTCTGCCGCTCAAGATTGAGGTTGAAGGGCGTACCGAGCCAGACGCCCTCGGACACACCGAATGTCTGCTCCAGGATGCGTTCGTAGAACGCCTGGAGCTCAACGAGGCCCTCGCGAAAGCGCGGCTTGGTGTTTGGCGCAAGGCTCTCGGGGACGAACAGAGAGGCCGCAGCGGTAGCCATGACCGCGCGCGTCACCTCCCGGCTCGTCATCATCATGCGAAACAAGTCGGTCTGCTCGGCATTGAAAGCCATGCCCAGCGGCGTGACCGGATCCAGCGCGAACACCCTTCCAAACCGATCGGGCTGCTTGAGCAGCATGCGTGCCGCGATGATGCCGCCCGTGGAGTGGGTGGCGAGATGGCAGAAGGAAATCTGCAACTCATCGAGGGCGGCCAGCATGTCGAGCGCGTGCTGGCGCATGGAGTAGTTGGAAAAATCGGGCGTTGGCGGCGGCCGGTCGCTCTCGCCGCAGCCGCGCCAGTCGATGCCTATCACACGGACGCCGCTAGGAAACAGCGGTGCGGCGAGTTCGATCCAGTCCTTGCTGGCGAGATTGCCGTGGATGAAGACGACGGTGACATCACCTTCCCCCCATTCTCGCCAGCCGAGCTGGACCTCGCCCGCTCGCACCCTTGCCACGATCAGGCTCCTACTTGTTCAGGCCGGCGGTCGGCGAAGCGCCGGGCGGCGTTGGTGCAACACCGACCGTCATCTCGTTGGAAGGGCCATTGACCAGACGGTCGATGGCGATCGGCGAATTGACGACGACGTTGCCGAGCTCGACGAAGTCAACGACATCGGTCGGGAATTGCACCGGATTGTCCGTATGGATGAAGTGACCCGTATCGGGGTAGATCTTCACCGCTGGACGATTGCCCGCGGCCGCCATGCGCTCGATGAACGGAACGATGACACCACCCGCGAGATCCTTCAGCCCGTTCAGGGAGGTCCCCGGGATGAACGGCTCCTTGGCGCCGAAGGCGAGGAAGATCGGCGCCTTGATCTGCGTTAGACGCCGGTAGAGGTTCTTCGGGTCATCCTTCTGCAATTCGACCACCATTCCATAAATGTCGAAGATGAAGACATTCGACCATTGCTCCAGTTCTTTCGGATTGCCTTTGGTCAGGCCTACCCGCTGCTCTGTATGCAAACGGGCATATTCGCTGTCGTTCATGAAGTACCCGCTCTGGGACTTCGACACGGCGCCCGTCGCGGGATCGCGCTTCTTGAAGTAGTAGAAGTCGCGGATGTTTTGCTCGGTGCGTGCGATTTCACTGTCGAGAATGCCGGTCTGGTCCCACACCGCCCGCCACTTGCTGAAATCGCGGCCAAACCCGGGATCGAACAGCTTGGCCGTCTTGCCGGGGGCGAACGCGACTTCGGCCGGATACTCCTCCAGTCCTGCCGGCGCTTCGAGAATAAGTCCCCGCACCGCGTCCGGCCAGTTGAGCGCATAACCCAGGACGACCTGCCCGCCGAGCGAGTGACCCAGGTAGTACGCCTGCTTGACGCCCAGCTGGTTGACGACCAACTCATGAACGACGTCCCGCATATCCTGCATCGATCTGGCCGGGTTCTTGTCGAGATTGCCCGGACCGGACATGCCATAGTGCGGCAAGTCGGGCGCAATGACGCGAATGCCGCTTTCCACGGCCTGTTTGATCACGTTGCCGTAGTGTCCGGCAAACGCACCCTTGCCATGAACGACCACCAGGACCGGCGGATTGCGATCGGTGCCGGCATACTCGTCCATATAACCGATCTGCCAGGATGTAGCTGTGCTGTCCTTGACTGTCGTGTATTTGACCGGGAACGGATAGGTCACGAAATCCTTCCAGAACGATTTCTTCGGGTCGATATTGGTCGCGACCGACGCCACGCGATAGTTCTTCGCAACGAACTGCTGTTGCCTGTTCAGGCGCGCCACATCTTCGAGGAAGGCCACGAGCTTTGCATCGTGCTTCCTGTTGTTGATGATCGAGAACACCCCGTAATGCGCGATCGGGGATTCCTCGGCGATCAGGTCGGCACCGGGAATTTTGTCGACAGCGCGTTGCGCCAGCTTGAAGTTGAGCCATAGGTCGTTGGTGATGTGCATCACCAACGTCCTCGACCTGATACGGTCGAGATACGGGTTGATGTTGTGGGTTTCGCCGACTCGATTGCGCCAGACGAGGTCAACGGCGTCGTATATCGCAGCGCGCTTGGTGACACTCGATCCGGCCTTCTCGTTCGGCGGATCCCAGTAGAACACTTCCGGTTGAACCGCCGTGAAGGCCTGCGACGTGCGATACGCCAAATCGTAGCCCGTGAGCCCGAGCACCGACCAGCCGAAGGCGACACCCGGCAATGGATGTTTCTCTTTCGGCAGATTGTAGTAATTGCCCTTGGTCGCTTGCCATACCGGGTCCGATTCGATCGCGGCCGTCATCAGCTGGAAGGTCCAATTGCCCACCGGATCCTCAGCGTCGGACTGCGTGGTGCCACCGATCGGCATCAGGGCTTGAACGTATTCCGGATGCATGACGCCCCAGACGTAGGTCTGCGTTCCTCCCATGGAAACACCGGCGGCCAGTGCGACATTCGCTACCTTCAGATGATCGCGCAGCATGCGGAAGTTGGCCTGCACCATGTCGTAGTAGCTGTATTGCGGGAATTTTGTCCCGACCCCGTCCGACGGCTTGCTGGCGCCCCACGTGCCCAGGGGATCAACCATCACGACGTAGTAGCGGTCGGTATCGATCGGGCGACCGGGGCCGATGATGGGAACGCTGCCGGACAACGCCGTACCCTTGACCCACTGCTCGTACATATCGGTGGAGTCGCCGGAATAGTAGGAACTGATGACCACCGCATTGGTGATTTCACCGGCCGCGTTGCGGCGCGGGGTGCCGACGGCGATGTAGGCCGTTCTCAGCTTGCCCGCACCGAGGGATTCCAGCGTCGTGCCGCCCTCGCCGCCGAATTCCCATTTCGATGGATCGGCGAGCTCGTAACGCCCGCCCAGCCGGAAGTTCGGAATCTCATAGTACTGCTTCAGCCCGTCGTGCTGCACTTGCGACGATCGGCGCGTGAAGGGCTGCGCTACCGCAAGCGAGGTAGCGACCAGAAGTAACACAAAGCTGACGATGCAACGCTTCATGATCTCCTCCCCTAAAGAGACAGTCTGACCAGTACTTTCTTGCAAACCCGTAGGAGAGCGGCCCCGGGCGCCCCTTGACATATCTCAAGGGTCCCTTGTCCGAACGAGACATCCAATGCCTGATCTCGTTGGGTGCTTCATGCCGTTCCTTGCCCTCGGCTCCTACCGCATACGCTACGAGCTGGACGGGCCCGAGGCCGGGCCAGCTTACGTGCTGGTCAACGGGTTGACGCAGTACGCAGAACTGTGGGGCGCCTATCGCGACGCGCTGATGGCGCGAGGATTCCGCGTCGCCACGTTCGACCTGCTGGGCCAGGGCGCGTCGGACAAGCCCGCGCTGTTCATCAGTCAGGATGACCAGGTGGCGGCGCTGGCTCTGCTGATCGACCGGCTCTGCGATGCCCCGGTTTTCCTTGGTGGCATCAGCTTCGGCGGGCTTATCGCGTTGCGGTACGCGATTGACCATGGCGACCGGATAGCCGGACTGGCGCTCATGAGCACCTTCGCAGAGCTATCGCCGCAGTTGCTACTACTCGGCAACGCTTTGCGTACCGGTCTGATCCTGGGCGGGACGGGCTACCTGCAGGATTTGTTACTGCCAATGAATCTGTCCGACGCATGGCTTGGACCGCAGCTTGGCAACCTCGAAGCGATCAAACGACAGGGCTGGCTTACCAATGACGTCTACGCCCTGCAGAACCTGATGGAGTCCTTTCTCGAATTCAAACCTCTGACGCCTCAGCTTCATTCGATCGGCGTTCCGACGATCATCCTGAACGGCGAGTTCGACTTTCTTACCCCGCGCGCGCTCCATGATTCCCTGCGGCTCCAAATTCCCGACAGCGCACTCGTCATCATTCCACGCGCCTTTCACGCTTTCACACTGGAAAAGCCGGCGCTGACGGCCGACCTGCTTTCCAGGTTCGCCGAGGATGTTCTCTCAAGGAAATGGAAGGGCGATCGCACAGTATGGATAGCCCCTGAGAACGCGGGTGAACCGCTAATCCCCTTCCCTAGGGGTCACGATCATCTGCGCGCCATTCCGGCGCACGAGACGCCGTCATGAGCACATTTCTTGGTCCCCTCGATGCGACAGGTCGCGTGCCGCCCCAGCAGCAGACGCGCGTTGCCACGTTCCTGTTGTCCTGTCATGCCGCTATGGTCAGACAGCTTGCGATCGCCCTCGCCTTGCAAACGAAAGCCGCATGGCACACGGAATTGAATTCGCAGCTCTACCGCGAATCCGAAATCGTCTCGCTGTTACTCCGAGCGACCTCGTGGGCGCCCGATCCGGAACTACTGTTTCTGCTTCCATCGTGGGAAACAGCCTGGCTGCCCAGGCCAACCGAAGGCGTCGCCGATCGCGCGCAGGCGTTCATTATCGACATAGCCGCACTCGGCCATGCCCTGCATGCCGTCATACGGCCCGCGGCCCTACTGCCGGAATCAGGGCCATTGCTGGATCCATTCGCGCTGGCCTTGCGGAAGATCGAGTTTGAAAGCAATCGGCTGATCCAGGCGCAAATCCTGTTCCTGAAAAGCGCCGATCTGCTGCCGTTTCGCAGCGCTGTGAACGCGGCCGTCGAAAGCCGTCACGCGCAGGTGCGCAAGCTGTGGGACGACATGCTGTCCGGCATCGGTGTGGAACGCGGCATCGACCGATAGGCAGCGATCCCGGCAATGGCTTCGAATCCCAAGGCGGAAGCCTTGATACAGATCAAAGCCTCCGGCCGGCGCCGCTACACGCTCGGTTGCGAGCCTGCAAGTGCAAGCGATTTCGGAGTGTCCAATGAAAGCCGTCTCCGTAGAAGAAGCGGTCGCCTTGATACCCAACGGTGCCACCGTGATGGTCGCCGGCTTCATGGGAGTGGGAACCCCGGAGCGACTGCTGGACGAATTGGTCAGGCAAAGGAAATCCGAGCTCTCCATCATCAGCAATGACGCCGCTGTCCCCGGCAAAGGCGTAGGGAAACTGTTCGACGCAGCGCTGGTCTCGACGTTGACCACGAGCCACATCGGACTCAATCCGAACGTACAAAAACAGATGATGGCCAACCAAGTCGCCGTCAACCTGGTGCCGCAGGGCACGTTCGTCGAGCGTATCCGGGCTGGCGGCTGTGGCCTCGGAGGCGTGCTGACGCCGACGGGCGTCGGGACCATGGTCGAGGAAGGCAAGCGCAAAATTGAAGTCGACGGCAAGCATTTCCTGCTCGAAACGGCGCTTCGCTCGGATTTTGCACTGATCCATGCGTTCCTGGCTGACTACCTCGGCAACCTCGCTTACGCCCTGACCGCACGCAACTTCAATCCCGTCATGGCAATGGCGGCCGATACCGTCATCGTTACCGCAGAGCACATTGTTCCTGTCGGCGTCATTGCGCCCGACCATGTCATAACGCCGGCGCCGCTCGTCGACTACCTCATCGCCAACGGGTGATCCATGGATGCTCAATCGATCATCGCGCGACGGGTGGCACGCGAACTTCGCGCAGGTAACCTTGTCAATCTCGGCATCGGAATTCCAACCCTGGTCGCGAACTTCGTCCCGTCCGATCTCAAGGTGTTTTTTCAGTCGGAGAACGGATTGATCGGCACGGGACCCATGCCGGAACAAGGCATGGCCCACCCGCTGCTTACGGATGCCGGCGGACGGCCGATCAGCGCCCTGCCCGGCGCATGCGTCTTCGACAGCGCGATGTCGTTCGGATTGATTCGCGGCGGTCACGTGGACATAACGGTCCTCGGCGGCCTTCAGGTCGACGCCGAAGGACATCTCGCGAACTGGATGATCCCCGGCAAGATGGTGCCGGGGATGGGTGGCGCGATGGACCTGGTGACCGGGGCCAAGCGCGTCATCGTCGCCATGCAACACGCCGCCAAAGGAAAATCCAAGATCGTGCAGAAATGCGCCCTGCCGCTGACCTCTTCCCGGCCGGTCGACCTGGTGGTCACCGACATGGCGGTGATCAACTTTTCCGGCGGAAGGATAACGCTGCAGGAGACCGCGCCGGGCGTCACCGTGGCCGAGGTAATGGCCGTGACGGAAGCGGATTTGTTCATTCCGGCCGACGTTCCGGAAATGAGGATCTGACCCCGCAACGTGCACGTTCGAGGATCTGACATGCGCATCTTCAGTGACTTCAGTGAGTTCAAGGCGGCGGTTGGCAGCGAAGTCGGAGCCAGCGAATGGATTGAAGTCACCCAGGAACGCATCAACCTCTTTGCGCAGGCAACCTGCGACGAGCAATGGATCCATGTCGACCAGGAGCGCGCGAAGAAAGAGCTTCCGGGTGGCACTACCATCGCCCACGGGCTCCTGTCGCTCAGCCTCGCACCGATGTTCATCCGCTCCGTGATGGGCCTCAAGGGAATGCGCAACACCTTGAACTATGGCGCGGACCGGATCCGCTATCTCTCCCCCGTCCCGGCCGGCTCACGGATCAGGGGCCGCACCAGCATCGCGGAAGTCGAGGACGTCCCGCCCGACGGCTTGCGGGTCAACTATCACATGGTGATCGAAATCGAGGGCGGCCAACGCCCCGCCTGCGTCGCCGAGCTGATCGCGCTGCACTACCGCTGAGCGTGATGCCGGAGAAGGCCGGGTGGCGGATCCAACGGAATCATCGGATGAAGAAGCATACTTGGTATGTGACCTTCGAAATCCCATGGAGAGGCAAAGCGGTCCGAGGGCGGCGCTCTCGGTCGACCCTAACGTTTGAGACCGAAATGGAAGCCAGGAACTTTGCACGCGCCAAATTCGACGAGGGATTGGTCGTGACCGCCGGAACAATCATTCCTCATTTGCCGAGACGCGCGATCGCATCGGGAAGCATTCCGTCATGGCTTGAAGAAGGACGGGAACAAGACAGTGGCGACCCGGCGGAAAGTACTGACCCGCAGTCAGGGAAGACCGAATAAACCGTAGGTTCCAAAGGCCCGCAGAGCTCTCACGGTGCACGGCCGCGCCTCCCGCCATAAGCAATAGTAATAAGTAATAATAATAATAAAGCGAGCTCACTCGCCAATTGCTCTTGAGTGTTGCCATTTTGGTACAGGGCCTTTCGCCTAAAATACGTAGCATCCACGTTGCAAGTTGGAATCGATGCAACGCCTAAAAACACCGTAAACACTGTTGGCGGGGACGAGTTAAAGCCGACGGGCATGGAGAGTAAAAATGAAGAAATTTCTTTTGGCTACGATTGGTCTGGCAGCATTGGTCGGCATGGCCGCCCCCGCATCCGCTGCGGATATGGCCGTCAAGGCACGGCCACCCGCGCCAGTGCTGGCTCCGATTTACGACTGGACCGGCTTTTATATCGGCGCCAACGGCGGCTGGGGCGAGAGCCACAACTGCGTGAATTTCGCTGACGATTTGCGAACCTTCGGTGAGGCCTGCCGCGGGCGGTCCGGGGGCCTCTTCGGCGGCCAGGTCGGTTATCGCTGGCAAGCCAATCAGTGGGTCTTTGGCCTGGAAGCCCAGGGCGATTGGGCGGATCTCAACAACACGCGCGTCAGCTTGATCGATCCTACGCTCTCCACTCGCGCCAAAACCGATGGCATCGGCCTCTTTACCGGCCAGATCGGCTACGCCTGGAATGCAGCGCTGCTGTACGTAAAGGGCGGCGCCGCAGTGACAAGCAACCGCTTTAGCATCTTCAATAACATTACCGGCATTGAACTGGCCGCGGCAAGCTCGACCCGCTGGGGTGGCACCGTGGGTGTTGGATTAGAATACGGCTTTGCACCGAACTGGTCGTTCGGTGTTGAGTACGACCATCTGTTCCTGGGCGATGCCAATAATTCGTTCTCGATTGTCAATCCGAATGTTGTCGGTGTGCTCAACAGCCGGATCACCCAGGACGTGGATATGGTCACCTTGCGCGTCAACTACCGCTTCGGCGGTTACGGGGCACCAATAGCGGCCCGCTACTGATCTCTCCGGCGAGCTAGAGCCCCGGCACCGCGCCGGGGCTTTTTCCGCGCATAGATTTTCGCGAGACAGGTGAACCTTGGCCATAGGCCACGCGCCCGCAACAAGATTGCGGGTGTCATCACCAGATGGTGTTACCAAACCAGCCAAACTGCGGCTGCCTCGCGACGAGGAGCGAACGCGGCATCACGTGCCGCTTCACGATTTTGCGTTGCCGTTGCGGCTTCAGTTCTCGCCTTCCTGGGGCGGATGGTTCCAGCCGCTTCGCATTGGATGGTTGCATCAACGCAAATGCCTCGCGCTCCCTCTCCTTTACGGCGACGTCGGTGACCGTCACAGGGCTGGGGACGCGGTGTTCCACGATCGCAGTCGGTGCGGCAACGATCGTTGGAGGGGTGGTATCGAAAACGATGCGCTCCGGCCATTTCCGGTCGGAACGAATGCGGATAATGGGCGAATTGACGTGCGCGCTCTCCATGACCGGCAATTTGGTTAGGCATGCGTCCAGAATGAACACCAGTGTGAGCAATACTCCGCCGACATAAAGGAAATATCGCGCCAGTGGCATACGCTACTCCGCCGCGGCCCCGCGCCCGCTTCGAGGTCGAACTTGGGTACGGTCGTGTCTTCAAGAGCCGCCTTCACCTCGACGTCGAGCAATCCGCGACATCAACGAGGTGCTATTGCGGCAAGCCCTATCAGCGCCGGCCGACGCGGTCCACCGGACCGCCACGGTTTGTGGG
>Ga0193724_1000373_pt1 | contig 10696 bp, 16 predicted proteins | sample H2a1metaG_FD_146005 | JGI IMG/M metagenome (GOLD analysis project Ga0193724, IMG submission 146005) | Soil microbial communities from a riparian zone of the East river system, Colorado, United States - H2a1 | ecosystem: Environmental > Terrestrial > Soil > Riparian zone | place: USA: East River... | reverse complement strand
AGGCGCACGTACCGCTGGCTTTTAGAGCCGATCCTTCCACTGATCGAGCGCTGCAAGAATTTCCGTGAAGGGGCTTGCCCTGATAGTAAAGCGCGCGGCCCGCCTCATATTGTCGTCGCAATGCAGATCATCGACCAGTCTAACCGGCCTCTCGCTCGCGGGACGCGCCGGGACACTTTTGGCCGCGCCCTTCGCCTTCCCCTCGCCCTTGCCCGAGATCGCCATCCTCCGGCTCCATCATGTCCACCTTCCGGAACCGTGGAACTGGTGGAAAAGCTGCAGACCCCGCAATCACGAATCCCTGCCCTGTGTTAGCAGCGCGGAACGCGGGACGCGGCCGAAGGATTCGTCCCGCGAGGCGCAGGAGTGATTTCGATGCTGATGATGAAGGAAAGGCGGCCCGCCTTCCGGACGATCGAGGGATGGGTCAGGTCGATTCTGATCGAGGCCGACGCCATCCGCGAATGCGAGGAGCACAGCTGGATGAGGGACCGCGCCGACCCGCATGCCCGCGAGCGTGCCCTTCTCGTCGCTCGCCGGGATCCGCCGCCCGGTGTCTCTCCGGACGAGGCGGTCGCCGCTGTTCGCGACGTGCTGGATACGATCGGCGACACCTGCCCGGAGTGCCCGCCCAACGCCCCTTAAACGACGCTCGCATCAGCGCGCCGCGGACGAGCCCTCGCCTCTGTCGATCTGACGGCCCATAAGCGCAATGGCGCGCTGATAGACCGTAGCGGCATTCCATGCCTGGATGGCTGCGAAATTGGCTTCGCCAGGTTGGTATCCCGCGCCGGCACTCCAGCCAGTTACAGTGACACGGTCACATTAACCGCGCCGAAACGAACTGTTTGTTCAACTTTATGGGCCTAATCCGCAATTATCCTGCCTGCGGGCCCGCCAAGTTTGCAGTCTATCCCATGTCGATGAACGCCGGGATGCCGACCTTTTCCGGCGGGGGCGCATCCAAAACGTTGATCCGGACTTGTTGCTGATCCTCAGCCGGTTGCCCCAGCACGTCGTCCATCAGCAGGTTGATTAAGCCATAGAGCAGCGCGTGCATGTGCCAGTTGGCCTTACTTGCGTCGTCCAGCGCAATCTTGGTGCCCTTGTGAACTCGCTCCTCGTGATTGCCATTAGCCACTCCATCGGCTCTATCCGCGATCATGGCAAAGGCGGCGCGGAACACGAGAGCGGAGCCCATGTAGTAGAGCGAGTTGGCCGGATGCTGAGCAAGGTAGATACTGTTCTCGCCGGAAGCCAGATTGTCCGCGGCCTCGGTGAGGTTCAAGCGGTCATAGTGGAAGGCCGTCTTGTCGCGGATGATTTTGAGCGCGCTGTCCTTGAACGGCTGGCCCTTGCCAAAGTAATCGGTCAGCCAATCGAGGCTCGCTTGATGGGCCGGCTCCAGTCGCCCAACAACATCAGGCGGGTTCGACTGCAAGAAACGCTCATTGACCATCATCCAAGTCTCGACCAGCTTAGCGGCCAAAATTTGCAGCAGGCACCACATTTGCACCGACTGCGCTGAATCGTGTAATTCGCCGTCACCTGTGTCGTTCATGGCGAACATCAGCAAGCGATTCAAGATCGTGAGTTCATTGTGCGCGTGCATACAGCCGACAAACTGATTGCGCACGCGATTGCTTGCGCTCTTTAAGTGCTCCTCATCGATCTTGAGATGGATGAGCTGGAAATCCTTTGCCATTGTCTGTTCTCTTCGTAAGTGGCCATCACGGCGCACCTAATTGGCCATCGGAAATATAGCGGGGTCGAAACGCATCGTTCTGATCGATAATGTCGCCCCACAGCTGCGCCGCCTCGATTGTGCGCAGTTTCTTGCGCACATCCCTCATCGCGAGCATAGGGTGGTGTCAGCTTAGCCGGCTGATCGTGCTGTGACTGACATTATACGATCGTGCAATGTCCGTTAGCACCTCGCCCGCCTTCCGGCGAGCGATTGCCTCCCTTCGTTGATGCCCGGTCAGTTTGGGCTTACGACCAAGGATGACCCCCCTCGCCTTCGCACGCTCTCGTCCCTCGCCGGTCCGAGTCCGGATTAGTTCCCGCTCAAACTCGGCGAGACCACCCAAAACGGTCAGCATCAAGCGACCGTGCGCCGTCGTGGTGTCAGCCCAGGTATCTCTTAGAGATTTGAAACCGCCCCCCTTTTCGGCAATTGTCCCCAACAGATTGAGGAGATCGCGGGTCGAGCGCGCCAATCGATCTAGCCGGGTCACGACCAGCACGTCGCCCTTCGCTAAGACCCCCATCAGGCGCGTTAGCTGCTTGCGATCGGACCGAGCACCACTGACCTTCTCCTGGAATATCTTCTCGCATTTTGCCGATTTTAGCTCGGCTAATTGGGCGGCCAGGGATTGACCATCCGTGCTTACCCGCGCGTATCCGTAAACCGCCATATCTCTCTCTCCATTTCGCACATATAATATGCACAACATAAAGCCGCATTTTATAAGGGTCAATCAATTTGTGCATAAATCACGATTTTTGCACGGAGCCGATCAATGTCCGTCATGCGGGGCCGAACGGACTCTCAGCGAATGCATCGCCACTTCTCAGTTTGATCCAATTCGGACAATGGTCACCCCCGCGCCGAGCTGCGCCTGACGCTATCCACGAACCCCTTTCAGTGCGATAGTTTAAGTGGGGACTATGCCTTGTCCTGAGCCGAAGGCGGACATGAGGCGGCGCCAATTTATTGGCCTTGTCGGCGGGGCGGTGACTGCGTGGCCGCTGGCTGCTGCTCGCGCGATACAGACCGGGGTCGATATCGGGGGACTATTGTCCTATGGTGCTGACCTAGGCGACCTATTCAGTCGAGCCGCAGGCCTTCAAAGGCACAAAGCCCGGTGACCTGCCGGTCGAGCCGCCAACAAAATTCCAACTGGTCGTCAACCTCAAGAATGCGAAGGCGCTCGGCCTCACCGTTCCCCCCACGCTACTTGCCAGCGCCGACGAGGTGATCGAATGAAGCGGCGTGAGTTCATCAGGCTTCTTGGCGGTGCGGCGGCCACGTTGCCGCTCGCCGGAGGATTCCTTCGTCTCACAAGGAGAGCAACATGTCCGATCTGCAACGTCGGGAGTTTCTGACCGCGGCCGCGCTGGCAACGCTGAGCGGCTCGCAACGGGCCGTCGCCGGCGACCCGAGCTTCATGAACAATGTTCCGGATCCCGCGCTGTCAGGCAAGGACCTGCCGACATTCAAGTTCGCCCTTGAGAAGTCGGAGGGCAAGGTCATCGGCAACAGCTACGGGAAAGAGGCAACCGTCACGCAACTGCCGATCTCGAAGGGAATTGCCGGGGTTTCGATGCGGATCGAGCCCGGAGCGATGCGCGAGCTCCACTGGCACGCCACCGCAGCCGAGTGGGCGTTCGTCCTCGAGGGGCGGGTTCGCACCACAGTCATCGATCCGAGCGGCTTCGCCGAGACGAACGACTTCGACCCGGGCGACGTCTGGTACTTCCCCCGCGGTCACGGTCACATGCTGCAGTGTCTGGGCGACAAACCCTGTCATTTCATTCTGATCTTCGACAACGGCTACTTTTCCGAATTCGGCACGTTCAGCATCACCGACTGGGTCGGGCACACGCCGAGGCCGCTGCTGGCGAAGAATTTCGGCTTACCCGAGGAGGCGTTCGAAACGGTCCCCAAGGAAGAGGTGTACTTTGCCCGCGGGACGCTGCCTCCCGCGGAGCCCACGGTACCGCTCCAGGGATGGAAGTTGCCGCCGGAAACGCACAAGTACCGCCTCCTGGCGCAGCCGCCGCACAGCACCTATCAGGGCGGCCGCGAGTGGCGCGTCGATTCCAACCGATTCCCGATTGCCAAAACGATCACCGGGGTTGTCCTCGATCTCGATCCCGGCGCGTTACGAACACTGCACTGGCATCCAAATGCCGACGAATGGCAATACGTCGTCGAGGGCACGGTGAGCGTCACCCTGTTCGGCTCCCACGGGCGCTATCGGATCGAGCAGCTGCAGCAGGGGGACGTCGGGTATATCCCGCAGGGCTACGGGCATTCGATCGAAAACCTGGGGGACAGGGCCGCTCGCATTCTGATCGGATTCAACGCCGGAATCTATGAGAGCATCGACCTGTCGCAATGGATTGCTGGAAACCCCGCCGACGTTCTGGCCACCAACTTCGGCCAGCCCCCGGAGTTGTTCGGGAAGTTCCCCCATCATGACGTGTTTATCGCTGGCAGGAGTGGAGCCGGCAAATAGGTTACCGATGCGGCTGGATAGACGTTGCCGCGAGGGGTCGGTGACTTCCGTTGTTGTGCAGGTTTGGGAAAGTGATCGCGCGGCCGCTGGCAGACTTTGAGGATATGTCCCTGGTCAATCCGAGGGTGACGAAGCGACCGCCCGCCGATTGAGCGCCCTCATCATACCGATGCGCGCCATCATGGTCGGGCCGTTGAGATCGGCGACCAGCTTCGACGGCGGTCTGCCACTCCTCAAGATCCTGCTCGGCCTTCGGCAGCTTCATGATGTAGGCGGCGGCATCCTAGAGCGTGACGAGCTGGCGGCCGCGGGGCAGCGATATCGGATCGTCGAACGGTCGTTTCCAGCCCGTCGCTACTTTAAGCGAAGCGATGCGCGCGGTCCTGGCTCAGCTAGGCGATTTTGACATCGCGAGTTGCTTGATAAAGGCTGATCGAACCCACAATGACGGTAAGCAGTCCCATGAGCGTCCAGGCCAAAGGCGAGCCAGCGGCGATCGTGCCAGCGACAATCCAAATGCCAAAGGCAATGATACCTACCGAGATTAAGAACGAGAATGCGGCATTCATGTTGGCCTCCATTCCAACATCAGAAAGAACCGCCAGCGCGATCCGCCAGCGGTCTGAGTTGGGGACCGGGCATGCATCTCCCGGGTCGTAACTGTATGTCCTGACGCCCACCAAAAAGGTTCAACGTGGTGCTCGCTGATCGTGACCGGAGCCGGTCAGGCGTCAGAGGCAACGCTTGAAGACGTCGCAATGCATGCCTCCGGCGCGCCGCTACGCCGGCGGCTAACCGCCGTGGGCGGGACTTCAATCGAAACTAACGAAATCGTTCCGCTTGCCACCTGCCGGCCCTCAGGATTCGTTTTCCGCGGGCCGTCGGCGGTCGACCGCCTTCCGGCCTAAGACGCACCAGCGGCATTCCTGGAGTCATGTCGGCCGCGGCAATTCCCGAGATGATCGATCTCAGTTTTCCGTCAGGATCGCGTCCGGGCTTCACTCCATGACCTCATATTCGAATGCCCACGCCTTCGGGGTCATCTTCCTCGAACCAATCGTCTGCGGCGGCCGTCATAGGCGACCGCGATCACGAAGATGTATCTAAGGATGTGTGAAATGGTTCACTCGCGTCATGCTGCGGGAATTCTACCTTGCGAGTGCCTGCGCTCCGCAGGCTCACTACAAAGGGAGAAAAACCATGGCCGATGAAAAATTACGTGTCTTGGCTTTTGATACCGTGCAGCTGGACGACGGCGACTGGGATGGCCCGGCTCCCCACGGTGAATTCCTGACCTACACGTCGAAACATGCCGCCGCTTCCATCAAGGTGACAAAAGACGGGAAGACGGTGCTGGATGCGGACTTCGGTGCCAAGAAGACGGTAATGATCGACGATGACGTGATCCACGTGCCAGAGGGAGCAGGAAATCTAACTGGAGCCAGGGCGGTAGCCAGCGGCCGTGCGGCCAGGGTGCAACCTACCGCACGGCTGCTCCAAGTGATCGCACACTGTACAGAGCATTCGCGGTTGCAGATCCCCAAAGGTCATGTCGTCGGCAAAGCCGCCGGCGTCGATCTCAGCGTTGTGATGACAGTCCGGATTGCTGCAACGGACGAACACGCGGGTTCGCCCGAGGCTTCGCATATTCGAGAGCGGCACGGGCTTGTTGTGAAGCAGCAGGTTTGGGATCGTCCAGGGCATGCACCGATGATCCCGCCGATTTGGCCGATCGTGAAGCCGCTACAGCTTGGGGCCGTGGCCGTCCGTGCATACATGATCAAGCTGATGCCGTACACGCGCCGGATTAAGGGAACTTTCAGCCCCGAAGGGGCATAATTCCTTTGCTTTCTTCGATTCTGCGTTAGAATCGTGCAATATGCCGGCTGCGAAGAGGCGAGCACCGATGCCCAATCGACTGCCAGAGTTAGTCCACTATCTCATCTGGCGCTGCGATCCCGCCGATCTAGGCGCGACCAAGCTCAACAAGATTTGCTGGTATTCCGATCTCGATGCCTATCGGACGCTTGGGCGGACGATCACCGGAGCTACCGAATACATCAGGCTGCAATTCGGTCCCACCCCCAAGGGGGTTCATAACGTGATTGATCAGCTTTTTCAAAAGGGCCGGATTGCTGTCTCAAAGGAAAATTTCTATGGCCGCCCCAAGACTATGTATCTATCGCAGGTGAAGCCGGATATCGCAGCATTTTCGTCAGAGGAAATCGCGATCGTGGACGCGATCGCCGAAATCATCTGCTCAAAACATTCCGCGACGAGTATTTCGCGAATCTCGCACGATGCTCTCTGGGAAGAAATTGAGTTGGGCGCCGACATCCCGATTGCCGCGGCCGCTGTAATACCGGGTGAGATTACACCCGATGATGTCTCTTGGGCCGAACGAATGATCGCCGACTTTGATGCAAATCGCCCGCCCGCCTGATGGATTCACCGTTCTGCAATCAAAGGCAGTAGAAGCGCTAGTCGAAGCGCACACTACGCCCAATGGCCAATTGACCGAGCATTGGCTTGGAATACGTCTCAGGCTGAAATTCACTGGTCATCGTGAAGGTGTGCCTGTCGGCCCGCACCGGCCTGGCTGGAGGCTATTCGTCGACGACGGCGATCCCTCAGCCGGTCTACCGAGGATCCGTGTCGTATACCGTGCGTTAGGCGACACCATTTCAATCGAAATGGCGAGCATCGGGTAGGAGCGCGCGAAAGTCGCCCGCGAGGGCCGCTCACCAGGCTTATCTCTTCAGCCATGCCCAATACCGCGCTCCCAGCGGCAGCAAGATCATTGCCGCGAGAAACACGAAAACGAATGCCCCCGCCATCAGCTCTACCTTCTTTGCAACGTAGCGCCACGTGATGCGCTCACCGCTTTCGTAGCGTCCGCCTGAGTGCAGATCGCTCAGCAAAATCGTGCAAATTGCCTTGCTGAGTTCAGTCTCCGGCGGTGGAAAGTGAGTGCAATTGTCGGTCTCTGTGGCCATTTTCGCGATGCGCTCGCGCTCGTCGACGGGCAACGGATGCCACCCGCCAGGCTTCAGTTTCCATGTGCCCGTCACCAGCGGGCCAACCAGGGCAGCTACAATGGCGAGCGAAATTGCTACCTTCCAGCGCTTCACTTCTTCACCTTCAGGCCCAGCTCTACAAGCCAGCGACTATCCTGCGCTGCATCCAACCCGGTGACTAGCGGGGAATGCAGGGACAACCATCAGGCAAGATATCGGGGCGAGTGCCTGGCTCGACAGCGCCAGATAGCTTCCCGGCATGGGCGCACAAACTCCCCCAGGTCTCTCCGACGAGAAGGCAGCGCGGATGCTGGACAGCCTCACATCTGCAAACAAATTCATCGACGCATCGAAAATAGAATGAGCAAGACGACACCGCACGCGGCAACGATAGCGGGTCCCCATAGAAATACGGTGAGCCCTCCGACGATCGCGGCTAATATTCCGGAAGGCAGCCAACCAAGCCCCAGCCCAAACAGAAAACCATAGGTGGCGATGCAGTAGATGTAGGCCGCAATGAATGTCAGAAGGCCGGTAATCCACCCCAGCACGACACCGGTTTCGAGATAGCTCCTTTTGCTGGGGTTGCTCATGGTTCATTTGTCACGCGCGTTGTCGAAGCCGAACACGTCGCAACATGCCTCCCGCTGGGGAATTGCTTCATTGAAAATTCAGCAAATCAGATCGACGGAAACAGCTTGTCGGTTGCTTTGTCCAAACGCTTCACCGCGCTGCGCGCATCCGACAAATGACCAACTAGGTCGCCATTCAACTTATAAATGTTCGAACCCTTAAGATCGTAAAGCTTTTGACCTTTGAGGTTGAAAACCTCGTCGTCCACGACCACGCCGACATGGACGCCTTTGCTGTTCAGTATATTGCCGTTCACGACCGACGTCCTATCGTTCGAACTCCGAAAGGCCACAAGCCTCATCCAAAAAGCGCTTCCGCGTTGGTAAGACGTCCTACAAAGTAGCTTACTTTTGTGACGCGCCATTCAGTTCTTTTTATCGCCGCTCGCGCCTGGGTGCGATGCATCCGCATGCTGCGAGGCAGCGAATCTCTGCTCCATCGCTTTTTCCCTAAACCAGAAGCGGACACGAAAATCCCTCGTCTGTCTAATTCGCTCGCTACGAACCGTCACGTCCTTGTCGATAGCCTCTGCCTCTGTTCTGAGCCGCCGGAGTGTTTCCATCTGGTTCGGACCAGCCTTCAAAATTTGCTTCATCATTTCAAACGTCCTTGCAGATTTGGGCACACTCTCGATTGAGAGATACGAACAGTTTCGCTTATTAATTCTTCCGTGCACCAGACATCTATTGGTCCTACCTCATCCGGGCAGTGAATAATATCCCAATGAGTGAGGAGGTGACCTATTACGTAAGCGGGCCGCTAGGCGCGGTCGAAAGCCTTGGGCGCCTGGTTTAGGCGCGCAGCGCGATCCTGTCATGTGGGTGCCGCAAAGCTCGGGGATGATGAGATGCGTTTATAGTACCGCGAGAGGCCGCATGCCGAGCCCGCCCCTTGACCCGGACGTTGCCGACCTTGCACCTGCCGAGCCAGCCCTCACGCCTTACGATCAAGAGCACGCCATCACGTATTTGCGGATGCTGGATGCCGATGCGGAAGGTGCCGACTGGCGCGAGGTTTCGCGTATCGTGCTGCACATCGACCACCCTGATCAGGATGTCGGGCGCGCTAGACGTGCCTTCGATAGTCACCTCGCGCGTGCCAAATGGATGACGCGGCACGGATACCGGCATCTGCTCCGAAACGGCTGGCCTTCCAAGAACTAGCGGGCAAAGCCAGTAGGGCTGTAACGCGTTTGGGTCCCCTTCGAGGCCGACCTATGGTTCTGGAAAGCTCGGCCGACCCGATTTCAAAATCCGAGCTTAAAAGCGCTCGCCGCCGCGCAAAGATCATCTCCAATCGACAATCTTTTAACCGAGCGAGAGCAAGCGTGCGAACTTGAATTGGTAGCCGTCTGCCTTGGACGTCAGCAGTCTGGGACTAAGGGAATTCGGTCGATCGATCTAGCTTGGTTTATTCCGGTCTTGAGGTTGAAAGCCAAAGGGCTCTGAGCATCAATGTCGGTTGGCTCGCACTCCGGGTGGAAGCCCGCCTCAGTGCGCCGCAAATTCTCCTCGATGTTCTTCTGAGAACACGTGCGCATATAGGTTGGAGATCCACTGCTTACCTTCCTGCGTCACCCGCAGATACCGGAGTGCATCGCCGATATAGGGCCGGACGGCCTGCCAGAAGAAAGCCGGGTACGCGGCCCGCAAATCATCGGAGGTTTGATATCCGAGCTTCTCGATCGCGCCTGTTTCCTGAAATTCGGCAAATAACGCGGACGTCTTGCGCAAATAGTTGATGTCGGCCAATTGGCCGATTAGATCCGCAGCACGAAGCAGGCCTGGATAATCTGCGGTGCTGGTATGCTGCTCGTGCTCCGGTACCGGAAAACGCGTGTGCTCGATATTGGCCTCGATTTCTTGCGTGTCGATGTGCGTCAAGCTTACTTTGCCGAAGCGCTCGCGGACAAAGAGCTTCGATCGCGTGACATGATAGGGGGTCAAGGACGCGTCCGTGGCTCCCGCGGATATGGGCGCGAGATCACCTTTTTCGTCACAGACATAATGTCCATCGCGGTCGCCCCGACATACCCCCCGTACATACCCGATATCGTGGCATAAGAGCGAAATCGTAAAATGGAGCCAATCGCGTGGGGTAACGCCGCCGTCCCTGATGTGTTTCCCGCGCAAAATCTCCTGGCCGACCAATGTCACCATGATGGTGTGGTTCATGTCGTGGTAGGCCGCATCACTATCGGCGATATTCTCCAACGAGAGGCGCGCAACGAAGCCAATGATGTCCGGATAGGTGGGCTCGAGGACCCCATAGATTTGGCCGTACATATGTTGAAGATGCTGGACAAATGCTTGGATGACAATTTCTGTTGGATTGAACATGATCGCCTCCGATCCGTGATGCTATTCCGGTTCAGGCATTTCGTCACCGGTTATCGGTCTCGCGCAATCTGGTTCTCGTCTTGTGGCAGAGCACCCCGTGCCGACGTAAAACTTCAGGCGCCATGTCCGGTTTGGGTCAAACTGAGAAGAACTCAGCGTGAGCAAATGTCTTCCGGGTTACCCCTTAAAGCGGACATCGCTCAACACAGTCGGCATGTCTCAAAGGTGCCAACGCACTAAATCGCTGCGCGATAGCCCGCTGAACCGGGTGGCTAGCCAGACGAGAGATTGAGGATAGCGGGCCGAGTGCCCTGTCTTGAAGATCGAGGTCTCGTCAACCTCATCCAAGACAGGAGTTACCTATGAGTATGTATACCGTCAGTCCGTTGCGCCAGCGCATGATCGAGGACATGAACGCGCGCAAGCTCGGTGCGGGCACACAGAGGGGCCACATTCACAGCTG
>Ga0193724_1000371_pt1 | contig 10747 bp, 8 predicted proteins | sample H2a1metaG_FD_146005 | JGI IMG/M metagenome (GOLD analysis project Ga0193724, IMG submission 146005) | Soil microbial communities from a riparian zone of the East river system, Colorado, United States - H2a1 | ecosystem: Environmental > Terrestrial > Soil > Riparian zone | place: USA: East River... | reverse complement strand
GTCGCAAGTCTACGAGAACTATCGCCGGGAACGTGCAGCACCGGCTCGAGGTTCTTGTCGATGAATCGGCGATAGTTCTCGTAGACTTGCGACTTGGTTCCAAAGCCGAGGGGCGCCCGCCACCATTTGACATCATGATTGCCGGGGACGGTGATGACCTTGCTCACCTTCCTGGCGTCGCGGACAAAAGCCGCCGCTCGCTGGAACTCTCCTGCTCTGGCGCGCTGAGTCAGATCGCCCGAGATCGCGACGACATCGAACTTCTGGTCGTGGATGATCTGCTCGATCGCCTCGATCTGCTCCGGAACCGACGGCCAACCGAAGTGCAGGTCCGAGACGTGGAAGACACTGGTCACCGCGCCGGCCTCGAAGTCGTGGTCAGATCAGGGGGCGAGAACGAGATCGGCGAAATGCGTCGCCACATTTGCAGTGATCGCGGGCGAGAACGTTCTCATCGGATCGCTTTCCACCTCATGCACCCACCGGATGAGAGCCATACGCGAATCGATCATGACGACCCGCAAAATCGCAACGCCCATACCACTGCCGCGACTTTCCAGTCGGAGCTCGATCGGGAGAATGGCATAGCGAGATCCCTTGAGACCGACGAGCCCGCGCACCTGCGACGCCAGCGGATCCCGCACCGTCGTCTCGGGCAGAACGCGTCCGCGCAGCCACTCGGCGGAGAGCGATCGCGCGTCGGTCATGATGATGCTGTTCATCTTCGACGAGCGCTCCACTTCCCGTCCGAACGTCCACGCGTGCCCGAGCCCGCGGGCCGTCATCGCTGCCTCGATCTGGTCGTCGAGTGACGCGAGATACGCGGCGCGATTCGGGATCTGCTGCTGCCAGCCGAGGCTGTCATTCCCGGATAAGTACTGGACCGGGAGGACGAGTACGTGCTGGCTCGCCATCCGCTCGAGCGGGCGCAGCTCGATCGGCGATGCGCCCGTCTCGGGAGGCTTCGAAGCGCACGCCAGGGAAAGCGTCGTAACAGCGGTGAGAAAAAGTGGTCGCAACTGGTGGGGTTGGATTGCGGGAAAGTTAACGCATACTCAATTTCATCGCACACGTGGGAACCACTCCGATGCAGCGACTCCGCACAATCATCATCTGGTCCATCGTCTCGGCGATTGGCGCCACCAGCTTTGCGTGGCTGGCGCTGTCGCGCGGGGAGCCCATCAATGCCGCGTGGCTGCTGGTTGCGGCGCTCTGCACGTACGCCGTGTCGTACAGGTTTTACAGCAAGTTCATCGCGAGCAAGATCTTCGCGCTCGATGCCGCGCGTCCCACTCCCGCGGTGCGTTTGAACGATGGACGCGACTTCATGCCGACCAATCGGTGGATCGTTTTCGGCCACCATTTCGCGGCGATCGCTGGACCCGGTCCACTCGTTGGACCGACGCTCGCGGCGCAATTCGGATTTCTTCCCGGCGCGATCTGGATAATCGTCGGTGTAGCGCTTGGTGGAGCGGTTCAGGATTTCGTGATCCTCTGCGCGTCGGTGCGCCGCGACGGGAAATCGCTGGGGCAGATGGCCAAGGAAGAGATCGGCCCAATCGCCGGCTTCACCGCGCTCGTCGCCGTTTTCGGAATCATGATCATTCTGATCGCGGTGCTCGCGCTGGTCGTCGTGAATGCTCTCAAAGCGAGTCCCTGGGGTGTCGTGACGATCGGACTCACGATTCCTACCGCGTTGATAATGGGGATCTACATGCGCTGGATTCGCCCGCACCGCGTGCTGGAAGCCAGCGCGATCGGACTCGTCCTCTTGCTCGTCGCGCTGTTGGCGGGGAGATGGGTGGCGGCGAATCCCGCGCTTGCACCGACGTTCACGCTCACCGGAAAGACGCTCGCGCTGCTCATCATGGCGTACAGCTTCTTCGCGTCGGTGTTGCCGGTGTGGCTGCTCCTGGCCCCGCGCGATTATCTCTCCGCATTCGTAAAGATCGGCGTCGTGCTGGCGCTGGCACTGGGAATCGTGATTGTGCTTCCCCCGCTACAGATGCCTGCGCTTACGCAGTTCACTGATGGAACTGGCCCGGTCTTCGCCGGGAAGGTCTTCCCATTCGCTTTCATCACCATCGCCTGTGGCGCCATCAGTGGCTTTCACTCGCTTATCTCCTCGGGCACGACGCCGAAACTTCTCACGAACGAGGTCGATGCGAGGCCGGTTGGTTACGGTGCGATGCTCACCGAATCACTCGTCGCGGTAATGGCGCTGATCGCGGCCTGCGTGTTGACGCCCGGCGTCTACTTCGCGATCAACGCTCCGGCGAGCGCCATTGGGACAACTGCGGCGAGCGCGGCCGCGGCGGTGCAGCATTGGGGGTTCGTGCTCGATCCGGCGCAGATGCAGATCCTGGCGCAAGATGTCGGCGAGAAATCTCTACTATCACGCACAGGGGGCGCGCCGAGTCTCGCGGTCGGGATGGCGCACATCTTTTCGCGCGTGCTCGGCGGCCAGACCGCGATGGCGCTCTGGTACCATTTCGCGATCATGTTCGAAGCGCTGTTCATTCTCACGACGGTCGACGCTGGAACGCGCGTCGGGCGATTCATGCTTCAGGATCTCTTGAAGCACGTCTGGGCGCCGATCGGACGCGTATCGTGGTATCCGGCAGTGGTGATGGCGAGCGGGCTCGTGGTCTCGATGTGGGGCTACTTCCTTTATCAGGGAGTCATGGATCCCCTCGGCGGGATCAACTCGCTCTGGCCATTGTTCGGAATCTCCAATCAGCTGCTCGCCGCGGTGGCGCTGTGCGTCGGCACGACCGTCATTATCAAGATGGGAAAGGCGCGTTATGCGTGGGTGACGATTCTTCCTCTCACCTGGCTCGCGATCGTCACGTTGACGGCTGGCGCCGAGAAGATCTTGTCGACCGATCCCAAGCTGGGGTTCCTTTCCCACGCGCGTATGGTCGGAGACCAAATCGCAACCGGTGCGATGCCAAACGCAGTTCAGACGCTGACCGATGCGAAGCGGCTTATCCTCAACGATCACATCGACGCGGCAGTGGCGGCGTTTTTCCTCCTCTCCGTAATCGTGATACTCGTCGCTTCGGCGTACGAATGGTTCACTGTGCTCTCAGGTCGAAAGGCCGCCGTGACAAGCGAGATTCCCTTCGAGCCCGCGAACCGCGCCGCGTAGCTGGCCCCGCCTCTACGCGTGAGGACTATCGTTCGCTTTGCGCTGTGCCAGCGCTATGCAGCATCGGAGGAAAACTCGGACAGCTCAATAGGCTCGAGCACGCGAACCGACAATACCATCGTGTTCAAGCCGGCGAACTGAAGGCGTCGCTGAAGCTGATAAGCCGTTTCGTTGTGAAGTATCCGTTGATAGAAACGCTCACGCTCGAAAATCAGCTTTCCGAGAAAGAACAGCGCCTTTGGAAACTCAGCCGCGATGGCCGAGCAGAGTTCCTCGCCCTCATCGAGGACGTCAGTGCCGATGGCCAGCCTCGATTCGGCGGCGAGACCGAATCTGTGTGCGAGATCGACATAATTTCTGAGAGATTCCTTTGTCTGTTCGCGCAGTCTGTCCACTTCCTGCACTCCTTTCATGGTGGCTGCGTCGATGACCCCGATCGAGACGAAAATGATGTTCCGGAAGTGCCCCGGAAATAGCTTCTGAATCGTGAGGAGGGCGTGGACGCCCATGCCACCATAGCCGCCGACAAGAAGCACCGCCGTTGGTTTCTTTCGATCAATTGGAGGCGCCTTCGTTACCGCACTGCTCGGCAGCGCCTCCATGATGCTGTTCAGCCTTTCCAGATTGTGCTGGACGTATTGGTAGTGGCTTCTGATCAGGAAGCATCCCCACACCACCGCGCCCGTGACCGCGATCGTAACCCACCCCCCTAGTGCGAACTTCTCGTAAATGATGCCCGTCAGAATTCCCGCGCAGAGTGCGAGCGCCAGACCGTGCACAGCCAGTCCGCGACGGCGGCCCTCGCCCTGCTGGCGCAGCCACATCCGAAACATTCCGAGCTGGGAGAGTGAGAACGTCACGAATACATTGATCGAATACATCGTGACGAGCGCCACCAGATTTCCGCGCGTGTACAGGAGAGTCGCGATTGCCGCTCCTCCCATGAGGAACACGCCATTGCTGATGGTGAGACGGCTCGAGAGTTGTGCGAAGCGGTGGGGAAGCCAGGAGTCGGTTGCCATGCTGGACATAACTCGGGGGCCATCGATGAATCCCGCCTGCGCGGCCACGAACAGGAGCGCCGCTTCAGCAGCCAGCGTGAGCACCACATAGCTGTACCCGACGTGGTGCCCTCCAATCGTCCACCTGCCAGCGAAAGCATCGAGCAGAACGGCATTCATCGTCTTCCCTTCGACGGGACGCGCGTTGAAGAGGAGATAGAGTACGAGAAGCCCGCCGGCGGTGACGGCGAGCGATATCGCCATCAATGTCATCGTGCGCCGCGCAGTCTGAACCTTCGGCTCTCTCATGATCTGCAGACCATTGGAGACCGCCTCGATTCCCGTGTAGGTTCCGGCGCCCATCGAGTATGCTCTCAGAAACACCCCGAACATCCCCACCAGCCCCAGGGTGCCGAGGCCGCTCTGGAACCCATGGCGTAAGCCGCTCGCTACTGCCGGGATCTGGTGAGCGTGCATGCCGATGCCGCCGACGAGGAGTACGGCATGCGTGAGAAGAAAGAGGCCAAAGATCGGTGCGAGGACCGTCACGGATTCCCTCACGCCACGAAGGTTGAGCAGAATCAGAAACATGATCACGACTCCTTCCAGTATCAGCTTCCAGTGTGCTGCTCCCAGCGGCAGAACGCTGAATACCTGGTCGGCGCCGCTGGCAATCGAGACCGAGATGGTCAGGACGTAGTCAACGAGTAGCGCTGATCCTGAGACAACTCCCCAGCGGGGTCCGAGAAGTTCCGTCGCGACGATGTAACCACCGCCGCCGAACGGAAACCGCTTGATGATCTGGGAATAGGCGATCGAGATGACGAGAACCGTAATCGTCGTTGCGATGGCAAGCGCGATCGCGAGATAGGTGTGCTGGCCTAAAGCGCGAAATGCCTCGTCTGGCCCATAGGCCGATGATGAAAGTCCGTCAGCTCCCAGTCCAACCCAGGCAAGCAGAGCGATGAGCGAGATGGAGTGGTAGGTGCTGGGCGACTCCACATCTCGTGGACTACCATACAGGAGCTTCTTAAGTCGGGGGCGCATCGTCGTGGGTAACTATCACCAGCTGGCGAGCGGCCGAAATGCCTTTATGAAGTCTTTACGAATTCTTTGTACGGCCTTGGCGCCTCCGGGGCCCTGGGACCCGCGAACGGCGCGCTGCCAAACGGCGGACAACAGTATCCAGATCAGGTAACCTGGCACTGCTAGTGAAACTCTGAGCAACTCGGCGACTGATTCCGCGCATCGACGTGCGGCGTCATGGAGAATGATCCCCCGGCGGTACCGCGAGATGATTGCGCTGTCCACCCTCCCCTAATTTCTTCGACGCCGTAACGGCCGAGGAGAACGATTCGCTCCCGGCTACCGGGATTCAACACGATCGCAACGGAGTCCCCAACAGTGTTGACCGGAGTCCCGTAATCGTCGACGAAGGTTGCCACGGCTTCCGGAAATCCATTGTCGCCAAGCCAATCGAGTCCCAGTAGCGCGAGGTCCATGTCATAGACCCCCAGATGTGTCGAATCGCCCGTCTGACTCGACCCGCCTCTTGCCTGGTGATTCGCGACAAATGCGATCGTCCCACAGATTCGTTTAGCGGCTGGCTCATTAAGCTCGAGCTGATAAGGCCGGACAAGGGATAACGTCGCATCCCAAGCACCCACGAGATTCTTTGCTGGTTGGGTTTCGAGCGCGAACCGCGTCTCGGGTGATCCGGCCCCACACGCAGCGATTGCCAGCGCGAGTATCGGAGCGCACCGCATCACGCCGCCTCGACTCGCTTAACGGCATTTATCATAGAGGAAAGTTCGCATCCGCTATAGTCTGCTCGCATAAAGATTTCACAAAGGCGGAAGGTGCCTGAAGTAGTGCCGGGCCCGCGAAGGTGCGATCATAATGGGATGGCCGGTCAGACTGCTCTCGTAATCGACGATGAATCCCAGATCCGCCGAGCGGTCTCTCACGCACTGGCCGACGACTTCGCCAAGGTTGCCGAGGCGGCTACCGGCGTCGAGGGGCTGGCGTTCGCCATCAGTGACAAACCTGCGCTGATCGTGCTAGACCTTGGCCTGCCGGATATGAGCGGACTTTCCCTCTGCGCCGAAATCCGCAAATCCTCGGATGCAATCATCCTGGTTCTTTCCGCCCGCCACGCCGACCAGGAAAAGGCAACGCTGTTGGATGCTGGAGCCGACGATTACGTCACCAAGCCGTTCAGCACGCTGGAGCTCAAAGCGCGAGTTCGCGCGTTGCTGAGGCGAGCGAGCTCTCCGCGTGCGACCACCGGAACGATCGTTCGCCACGGAGAGCTCTCCATGGATCTCGAGGCGCGCACTCTGCTGCGCGCCGGGGCGCTCGTGCACCTTACGCCAACGGAATGGGAGCTCGTGCGGGTTCTCATGACACACGCCGGCAAGACCATGACACATCGCCAACTTTTCGCGGCCGTGTGGCCCGGCCGACAGTACGGCGATGCGCAGCAGTACCTGCGAGTTCACGTCGCGAACGTCCGGCGGAAGATCGAATCAAACCCCCTCGATCCGCGCCACATCTTCACGGAGCCTGGGGTCGGGTATCGATTTGCGGCGCCACAGTAGCAGGAATCACGTGAATAGCGCGCGCACTTCCATTTGGGCTCTCGCGTTTCTGTCCCTGGTGGCGGCTACGCTTGCGCTGCTGGCCGTCCGGAGCCACCTCGGGGAAGCCCACGTTGCGCTCGTATTCCTGCTGGTGGTGCTCGGCGCGAGTGCTGCCGGCGGCCGGATTCTCGGGATGACCACCGCTTTGGCCGCATTTCTGGCTTTCGATTGGTTCTTCCTGCCGCCGTACAACACGCTCCTCGTAAGAAACCCGTTCGATTGGCTCGTACTTTTCGTCTTCCTCATTACTAGTGTTGTGGCCGCACAGCTCCTTTACCGCGCGCGATCGGAGCGGGCCGCGGTGGAGCGAGCGGAAGCGCTGCGCGAAGCTGATAAACTCAAGGACGCCCTGCTCGCCTCCCTCTCTCACGATCTGCGGACGCCGCTGACGACGATCAAGGCGCTCGCCCACGAGCTGCAACCGCTTGGCGACGAGCGCACATTTATCATCGAGGAGCAAGCTGACCGGCTCAATCGACTCGTTACCAATTTGCTGGAGGTCGCGCGGCTCGAAGGCGGGGCGCTTCCGCTCGACATCCAAATCAATGCCGCCGACGATCTCCTGGGCGCCGTAGTCCAACAGGTTTCGGGCAGACCAGATCAGGACCGGCTGAATGTCTCCCTCGACGATCCGGCGACCCTTTCCTTCGGGCGATTCGACTTCGTCCATGCCCTGAGAATACTGGGCAATCTCGTAGACAACGCATTCAAGTACGCCCCCGCCGGAACCCCTATCGAAGTTACGGCCGGTACCGAGGGTAGCAGGTTGATCTTCCGGGTTTGCGATCGCGGGGCCGGCATTCCGGTCGGCGAGCGAGATGGCGTATTCACACCTTTTTATCGATCGCCCGCGAAACCATCAGCCGCAGGGTCGGGCGGTCTCGGTCTCTCGATTGCGCGCCGTTTGGCGGAGGCACAACATGGTAGCCTCACGTACGCCGATCGCGATGGAGGGGGCGCGACTTTCGAGCTTAGTCTTCCGGCCGCAACGCCATAGAGCTCATTGAATCAGCGGAGGTCCATTGCGTGTCTACTAGGCGCAGTCGTCGTTGCAACTATCGTGGCCACGCAAGGCTTCGACGCCCTCTTTCCCTATGATTGGCACCATGATTAGCGCTGCTGCCGGATCTGCCCACCACCAGCCGAAGACCGCATTCAGGCTCAAGCCCGCGAGCAGGATGGCCGAGAGATAGGTACAGAGCTGTGTTTGCTGCGCTTCCGACCGAAGAGCGCGACTGCCGAGCGCTGTCGCTACCCTTCGCTTGGCACGCGCGAGCAGTGGCATCACTACCAGTGACGCGGCGGCCAGCACTATTCCCACTGTACTCGCCTCGGGTGCCTCACGCTTGAGGAGCGCGTTGGCCGCGTCCACTGTCACGTACAGAGCAAGCGCGAGAAACAGGAGCCCGATAATCCTGAGTGTCAGCAGCTCGGCACGCTCGCGTGCGACGGGGTTTACATCGGCATTCAGGCGCCAAAGCGCGGCGCCGCTCGCGGCGAGCTCGATCGCGCTATCAAAGCCGAACCCGACGAGCGCAATGCTTCCAGCCAACAGCCCCACGCCGATCGCGACGAGCCCTTCGATGCTGTTGTAGCCGAGCGTCATCCAGGAAAGCCATTGACCACGGCGAACCCAGCCCGCGCGTTCGACACCCAGAGGCAAACTGGTCATAATGGAACATAACGACGGCGGAAGAACGCCGAGGCGTGGCCAATCAGAGACGCTGGCGATCGTGCGCACTTCCCGTGCTCCCACGAGCGGCCCCACCCTGCTAGAATTGCGGAGCACAACCACGGCGTATCATCCGTATCCGGGGAGATGGAACATGCGCAGTCTTACAGTCGTGCGGGTTGGCGGAGCCTTCCTGATCGGCGGCGCGCTCGCTTTCATGGGTGTCTTCGCGTTTCTCGCCGCGCGATTCAACTATCCGCAAGTTCTCGACGGTAACGCGGCCCAGGTTCTCCCGAGCCTTCTCGCGACGGGCGCGACCGGACGCGTGGTGTGGGCCATCTACGGATTCCTGCCGCTGATCTGGATTCCCGCCGGCGTTGGCGCCTTCCACGCCCTGAGCGACGTGCGCGCCGGAACCATGCGTGTGGCAATGCTGTTCGCACTTGTCGCAGCCCTGAGCATGATGCTGGGCCTCTTGCGGTGGCCGAGCATTCACTGGACGCTCGCGCAGGCATACGCTGTCGGCAGCGAAGCGGATCGCGCGGCGATCGCCACGACCTTCGCCGGACTCAACAGCTTTCTTGGAAATTACATCGGCGAGTTTCTGGGCGAGCTGAGCTTCAGTCTGTTCTTTCTCCTCTCCAGCCTGGCAATGCTCGCGCGAGATTCGCAATTCCCGCGCTGGGTGGGATTCCTCGGCGTCTTCACGGCCGTGGCTGGACTCGTCGGAATGTTTCGAAACGTGACCGGCATTGTTGATCCGATCGCCGCCGTCAACAATTACCTGCTGCCGCTCTGGATGATTATTTTTGGCGTCTCTCTTCTTCGTCACTCTCCGGCCATTCTCATCCGCCAGCCGATCTGACTCTTCCCCGATCCCATACTGTGTCAACAACATCACTCCGCCACGCATCCGTCGTGGTGAGCGCGGCGTGCCTGGCGCTCGGGTTGACCCGCGCGGCCCCGATCGCCGCGCAGGCTGCCAAGCCGTTCGACTTCTCCATCAAGAACATCATGCGCGGGCCGGAGCTTTACGGCCGACAGCCCGACAACATCCATTGGAGCGCCGACAGCAGGTGGATCTACTTCACCTGGCTCGAGCCGGGCACCGATTGGCGTGGGACGCCCAAACAGTTCCGCGTTCGCGCTGTCCCCGGTGCCAAGCCCGAACGAGTGTCCCTCCAGCAGATCGATTCGAGTGGCTATCGCTTCGCGCCGAGTGAGCGCTCTCACAATGGCAGGTACTCCGTCGTCGAGTTCAACGGCGACATCTACCTGAACGATCTCACCACCGGCACTGCCAGGCGCCTCACTCAAACCGTCGAGGCCGAGCACAGCCCCCAGTTCTCGACGAGCGACAGAGAGATTTTCTTCGTACGCAACAACAACGTCTACTCGATCGATATCTCCTCTGGGTTTCTTCGCCAGATCACCGACATACGTCAGGGTCCGCCGCCGGCCGATTCGGCGAGGGCACTGGGACAGCGCGGACGCTTGGAGCAGCAGCAACGTGACCTGTTCGAGTCGGTCCGCGACCGGATCCGCGCCGACAGCATCGCGCGCGCCGAACGGTTTCAGCTGGACGCACTCGGCATCAAGCCGATCTACCTCCTGACCACCGAGCAGGTGGCGGACTTTTCGATTTCGCCCGCCGGCACGTCGCTGTTGATCACGACCCGCACGCCAGCCTCGGGAAATCGCACGACCGACATCCCGCAGTACGTCACGCGCAGCGGCTATACCGAGGAGCTTCGCGTGCGCACCAAAGTCGGCGACGCGGAACAGCGTGGACGCGTCGCGCTCATCACGCTGCCGACAGCGACGGTCAAATGGCTCAAGCCTTTTGCAGCCGATACCGCCACCGGCGCGTTCGATCTTCTCGGCTGGAACGATTCGGGGACGCAAGCGCTGATCTACGCCTATAGCAGCGACAACAAGACGCGCTTTCTCCAGACGGTGGACGCGGCGGCGAATCTGAAAACGCTCGAGGCCTCACGAGACTCAGCGTGGATCGGCGGCCCGTGCAGCGAGTGTGGAGGATGGTATGGCGGCGGCAATGGACGCGTCTGGTACGTCTCCGAGGTCGACGGGTTTTCGCACCTGTACACGATCGCGCCGGACGGAACTCGGAAGCAGCAGCTGACCAGGGGCAACTGGGAAGTCCGCGAGGTCGCTCTCTCGCCCGACGATCGCTGGTTCTATCTGACCACGAATCAGGTCTCGCCGTTCGAGCAGCATCTTTACCGGTTGTCGACGGCCGGCGGCACCCTCGAAAAAATCA
>Ga0193724_1000369_pt1 | contig 10801 bp, 7 predicted proteins | sample H2a1metaG_FD_146005 | JGI IMG/M metagenome (GOLD analysis project Ga0193724, IMG submission 146005) | Soil microbial communities from a riparian zone of the East river system, Colorado, United States - H2a1 | ecosystem: Environmental > Terrestrial > Soil > Riparian zone | place: USA: East River... | reverse complement strand
TCTTGCGGATTTGCACCGCGACTTTGGCGGATTCGTCATTGCGGCGAATGGCCGAACCATTTTTCACTGCGGCGATAGCGCCTATTTTCCCGGCTTTAAAGAAATCGGGGACCGTTACCCGATCGAAATTGCTCTTCTTCCCATCGGTGCGTACGAAGCTCCAACAGGCCGGGAAGTTCACATGAATCCAGAAGAAGCGGTCAAAGCATTTCTGGAACTCGGCGCCAAGACTTTGATCCCGATGCACTACGGGACTTTCCGGCTCGGCTTCGAACCGCTGCATGAACCGCCACAACGTTTGCTCAGATCCGCGCGCGAACACAGGATTGAGGAGAAGGTCCTGGTGATGACCGAGGGGACGCCGGTCGTCTTGTAGGGCGTTTCTGTGAAACGCCGCGAAGACGCGATCCCAAATGGCCGGCGCCTGACACAGACGCCCTACGATTTTCTTGGCGCGATATCAGCCGGATTACTCGTCGTCTTCTTTTGCTTCATCCTTCTCTGGCACGATCCTCTCGTTTTTTGGAATGACGACTATGAATTGTCTGTTCTTCCCGTGTTCGCCGACATGGCACGCAGCTGGTCCGAAGGCCATTGGCCAATTTTAAGTCCCTATTCGTGGGTCTGCGGCAATCTCGCCGGGGAATTCCAGTACGGAGTGTTCTCGGTTTTTGTGAACGCAGTTGTCGTCGTCATCTGGAAATTTCCGCTCACATTTTCGCAGCAAGCGGCTGCCGTTTCCATTGCGCATCTTTTTGCTCTGGCAGTGGGCGCATTTTTTCTCGGGCGCGATCGTCAGTTTTCAGTTCCCTTGTCGATTTTCGTCGCGCTGATCGCGTCGTTAAACGGTTGGATCATCTGCTGGGGCGCGACGGATTGGTTCGGCGCGTTAGGCGCCTTTACATGGCTGCCTTGGGCGTGGTGGGCGGCCGCGCGCGCTCTCGATCCACGGCGAAGCAAATGGAGATTTCTCTGGCCGGCGCCGTTTGTTTACCTCGTCGTTACTGGCGGATTTCCTTACACGGTTTTGATGCTGTTCCTCTTGATCGCATGGCTGGCAATCAAGGCATTAGCGGAAACTCGGAGCATTTTGTCGGTTGTGCCGATGCTTTTTGGCGTGGCACTCGGCTTCGGCTTATCTGCTCCCGCGTGGCTCGCGATTCTTGATCTGGTTCAGGGTTCAGCGCGCGAGTTGCAGCCGGCGAAAGCGCATTGGCAATGGCTTGTTCCACCAGCGGCTTTGCCCGGCCTGATCTTGCCATGCTGGACTGTTAATTGGGCCGATTTTTCCAATCGCTATCTGTCGCACACGGCAACGGAACTGGCTTGTGGACTTGTCGCACCGGCAGCGCTGATCGGTGGATTGGTCTGGCGCGCACGGGCGCTCGTCAGGCAAATCAAATGGGAACTGGTTCTGCTTCTACTCGTGCTCTTGTTTTCCATGCTTCCGACAGCCGGGTTTTTCCGTTGGAGTTTTCGCTGGCTGCCATTTTTTCATTTGGTTCTCGCGATCTGCGCGGTAGAAGCGTTGCATCTGCGACCGGGATCATCCGCCTCCGCCCTGGCTATGGCGGACAGGCTGGTCCCGGCTACGGTGGCGCTCTCGCTCGCCACCGTTACCGCCATCGCGATGCTAATCCTCCGTACGGCTGGGTCGTACGCTTTCCCTTTAACATGGATCTTTCTTGGACTCGGAGCATTTTGGTTCCTCTGGGCACTTTTGTCGCGTGGTTCTGAATTTGAGAAATGGCCACCAGTGGCGATCACGTTTTTAGCGCTTCTGGCGACATATATCTACATCCCGACGAACGGCGGTGTCCCCAAGTACAATTTCTCTCAGGCACTTCTTAAACCTGCGCCGCTCGATCCACAGCGCCTTTATCTCAGCATTTATCCGTGGGCGGAGCTGACCTATTGTGTAGCATACAAACCGCAGCCGGTCGGCGAGACTCTGCGACCTGGTAGCACACCAATGTGGGCAGGATTGCGTTTCATCAATGGCTACAGTCCGATTCGTCCAGCCGGAGTGGCCCGGCAATTCTCGACCTCGATTCACGGCGAAATCAATCCCGGCGTAGGGAGTTACCTGCTGAGTAGTGAGGCCGGCAAGGATGGCGAACTAGCTTTATTGGGCGTGGATGGAATTGTCGTTGCACAAGAATTGGATTTGACGCCGCAGCCGTCTTCCGAATGGGAAGTGGTTCTTACAACCGATGAAGGCCGGGTTTTTCATCGACGCGGCGCTCCATCCGCGCGAGTGCGTTCGATAACTTTCCTTGATTCGCGGCCTGGGGAACAATTTGCCACAGCAACTGTTTCGCGAATCAATGATTCGCGAAATCGAGTGGAAGCAGATGTCGAAGTGCCCAATGGTGAACGTCCGGCCCTGCTCACTTTTTCTCGGCCATATTTTCGCGGATACGAAGCGCGACTGGGCAATCGAAAACTCGGGGTCACCTCTTATCGCGGATTATTTCCAACAGTTGAAGTTCCAGCTGGCGCTCGTGGACGACTTGCTCTCATGTATCGACCAGCCTGGCTGATTTGGGGAAGTGTCAGTGCTGCCGCTTGCGTTCTTGTAATCCTGCTTGCAGTCATCCTGAGAGGCAGAGCAAACAACAAAATTTTGCCGCCGCCGTGCGGGCGTTACGACACAACCTCACCGGCTGACATTTAGATTCGCATGCGCCGGATGATGCGCGCAAGCCTGCCCGTCTTCGCTCGTTTGAGCTTCAGATAACATGCTGCCCATTCTTCAGAGATTCGAGTGGCTTGTTTTTCGACTGCTGGCAGTGGGATTTCGATATTCGGCGCAAATGGCAATCCCAGAAATTCCAGAACGCGCTCCGCAGCGGCGCGATGAGACGCGACGACGTCTTCATAAAAAAGGACCAGGGGCTCAATTTGATTCTCGCGAAAATAATTTCCCCATCCTTCGTCGTGCGTCGCTATGCGATTGCACCATTCGTCGATTACCTTGAAATCGAACTTGGGTACGGCCTGCGGTTGCGATTTCTCCTCTGCTTTTTGAGTCCAAACACCTGTTTGGCATGCGATGGCCCAGGAGACTGCCTGCTCGACATGGTTCCGGCGTCGCATCCATATGTATTTTGGCTTGCAGAAAACAGCCGCGAGAAGTTGCGCTCCATTCAAAGTCTTGTATGCAGGAATTTCCTGTAACATTTGGAGCATTCGTTCGAAATAACTCCACATTACGACAGTGCCGAAAACTCCATTGGCTGCCGTATTTTCCCGCAAAACGTTTTGCAGATAGGCGACGCGCGATGATGCGCCCCAACGTTTTTCCCAGGTTTCTTCGGGCTTGGACAAAAAATGCTCCCCGGGCGATCCGGCTATGCCAGTGCTTCGGAGGATGCTGCAAAGCAAATGTGTTCCGCTCCGCTGAACAGAAGCAACGATGTAAGAAATTGGAGGGTTCAAAAATTCCGGAGAAACGGGGGACCCCTTATCTCCCAGCGATCGGGAAGGCCCCCCGAATGATGCCCATAAGTATCACAGTTGTTCGGGAGCCTCCAGGAGCTCGATCACCCGTTTTAGCAAACGGCCTGCTCCGCCTCCGTCAATACTGCGATGATCAAAACTCAGTGTGATCTGGGCCTCGGTCCTCGGAACAAATTCTTTTTTCTCTTCATCCCACGATGGAACTTTTTTTCCGGCCCCCAGGCCAAGCAGCAATGTCTGATCCGGCAGTGGGATTGGCGTGCCCCATTCCATTCCAAAAGTTCCGAAGTTCGAAACGGTCGCAACACCTCCAGCCTGCATGTCCGGCGAGATGCGCCGCTGTCGGCCGAGATCGACGAGCTCCTTATATTTCGCTGTGAGATCAGCAAGCGAAGTTTTGTCGGCCGCCCGGATCACAGGGACCATGATTCCATCCTCGGCTTCAACGGCGATGCCTACATCAATGGAGTTTGATTGCACGACACGATTACCGATCAACTTCGCCGCTGCGCCCGGAGTTTCTGCAAGGGCTAACGCAAGCGCGCGCAGCGCGTAGAGGCCTGGGCCGGGCTTCGGGTCGCGCGACCGTCGATTCTGCAGCACTGGATCAAGATTTACCGACGAACCAATCGTTGAAAGCGGTCGTGTCCAACTTCGGCGCATCGCGTCGGCCACGCCCGAGCGGATCGCAGAAGCTTCGTGCGCCGTTTGGTTCTCGATCTTCTGCATGAAATTTTCGAGGTCCTTGATTGTAACGCGGTTGCCTGCGCCTGTGCCCATGATTCCTGCGAGGTCGGCGGTCGTTAACTGCAGCTCGGCCATTCGTGCTCGAACACGCGGGGACATGAATGTTGCGCCTTTCGCCGCGACTGGAACGGGCAATCCGCCAGCGCGTGCGCCGTCGCCGTCACGCGTCGAGATCTTCTTCTGGCGTGCGGGAGCGACTTCCTCGTCGGCGCGCGCGGGAATTTCTTCTGCGACATCGAGCGATGGAGGCGGCGCCTGTTTTGCAAATCTCGCGGCGTCTGCTTCGCTCGCTTCCACGTATCCCAAAACCGCGCCGACCGGGTAAGTCTCTTTCAATTGCACGGAGACTTTGGCAATCTTGCCTTTGCACGGCGTAGTCACGCCCATGACCGCTTTATTGGTTTCGACCTCTATGATTTCCTGGTCATCCGCAACTTCGTCGCCCGGCTTCACTTTGATGTCGACAATTGTGGCTTCGGCGATCGATTCGCCCAGTTGCGGCATGATAATTGGAATTTGCGGCATAAATTTCTATTCTCGAAGCAGCGCGCGAGCTTTTCTTGCGATCTCTTTTGCGTTCGGTCTGTGGGTCGACCAAAGATTTGGATGATAAGGGATCGGTGTGTCCTTTGCATTGATGCGCTGTGGCGCGGCATCCAACAGATGAAAACCTTTCGCCGCAACGCGCGCAATCACCTCTGCCGTTGCGCCTCCCCACGGAAACGATTCTCCCACGCACAACAGGCGGCCCGTGCGCGCGACCGAAGCAAGCACGGTGTCGGTGTCGAGCGGCTTAACCGAGCGAAGATCGACAACTTCAATTTCAAAACCTTCGCCAGCCAAGTGCTCCGCGACCGCGAGCGCTTCGTGCACCATCGCGCTATAACTCACAATGGTCAGGTCGCGTCCTTCCCGAGCGATACGCGCCCTGCCTGTGGGCAAACCCTCAGTCGGCAGTTTGTCGGCCTTGAGATGATAATAAAGATACTTGTGCTCGCAGTAGACAACCGGATCATCGATGGCCACCGCTTCAATGAGCATCGTATACGCGTCTTCCACTGTCGCCGGCGTCATGACAATGAGCCCCGGATAATGCGCGTATATTGATTCCATCGATTGACTGTGGAACGGCCCGCTTCCTTTTGTTCCACCTGAAGGCAGACGAACCGTGATGGGAACCGGCATGTTCGTCCGCCAGAAATGGGTGCCGGCATTGTTTAGAATTTGGTTCAGCGCAACGCTGGAGAAATCAGCGAACTGCATTTCGACAATCGGTCGCATTCCCTCAATCGCAGCCCCAATGGCGGTCCCCACCATCGCATCTTCGCTGATCGGCGTGTTCAGTACCCGTCCCGGAAATTCTTTAGCAAGACCTTTTGTTGCTTTAAAAGCACCTCCAAACGCGCCACCGACGTCCTGCCCATAGATGAACACGCGTTCGTCGTCACGGAGCAGCTTCGCCTGCGCCTCGCGGATTGCTTCGAGATACGTGATGCTCATGGCTTCACCACGTTAAATGGTTGAATCGTTGAATCGGAAAACCGATGGAACGTCGTAACGATTTAACAGATCACGCGGGTTCCTCATCCTCATTCAGTCGTTTTCCAGCTGATCGACAAGGTCACGTGTCGATAACGCGCACCAATCTTCCTTATCGCCTTCGGGCGGAGCTTCTTTTTGTGCAGTGGCGATTGCTTCATCCACTTTCGCGGCTGCCTCTTTCCGCCACTCAGCCAGCGTTTCGGCATCGGCCAATTTCAAATCAGCAATTGTTTGTTCCGCGACCTTCAAACAATCGCGCGCAAATGGTTCGCGCTTGATCTCCTCCGTCACGTAACTGGCATCGTCGTGTTCGCCGTGCCCGGAAAGTCGCAGCACCGAAGCGACAACCAACTGCGGCGGACGTCCCGCGCGCGCACGTTTGACTGCGCCGCCGATTACCTCGAGGCACGCACTGAGATCCGTTCCATCAAGACTGTAGCCTTCAAAACCATAACCAATCGCGCGATCGACCAGATCGTGGCACGCGAACTCGCGGTCATTCGACGTGGAATAGGCATAATGATTGTTTGTCGCGACGATTACCAGCGGCACCTGCTCTACTGCGGCGATATTCATTCCCTCGTGAAAAGCACCGGTCTGCATCCCGCCTTCGCCGATGCACGTCATCCCGATGAAGCCTTTCTCTCCCTTGAATCGTTTGGCCATTAACGCGCCGACAGTGACCGAAACCATCGCGCCGAGGTGGCTGACCATGGCGAGCTGGTTCTGCTGCGGGCGCCCTCGATGGATGTTGCCGTCGCGACCGCGCATTGGGCCAAGGCGCGAGCCTAGATAAGTGCGGGTGACGTCCAACAGCGCTTCGCCGAATGCGGATCGTCCCGCCTGGTCGCGAATCAACGGTGCGAAGATATCGTCCTTTTTCAAAAACAGGCCGCATGCCGTGCTCACGGCTTCCTGGCCCTTGCCGATATAGACGCCGCCAGTGATGAGGCCGCCCCGATAGAGACTAACGAGTTTTTCCTCCAGCGTGCGCGTCAGCAGCATCCAGCGAAACGCTTCGAGGAAGCGCTCGTGCGGTGGCGCTGGCTTTGCTTTTTTGGTTTTCGATTGGCGCTGCGCCGTTTGAAGCATCTGGCAATTTTACGCGAGATTAAGCAGCCCGCGCAAAAGAATTTTATAGCATCTCTATTCGCCCTCCAGGGAGGACAAGCTGCCGATAACTCCAAGCGAACAGCCTGCCTCCCCAGAAGGAAAACTACCGCATCGCAAGCGCGAGACGTTGCTGTGGAGGCTTCTGTTCTGCGTTCGCAAACGTTTCGGAGACTTGGTGTGGCGCGGTCAACTTAATCCCAACCAGCTTGCTCACGCCGCGCTCTTCCATCGTTACGCCGTACAGCACGTCGGCCTTGGCGATGGTGCGTTTATTGTGCGTAATGATGATAAACTGACTCTGCTCAACGAACCGGTCCAACACGCGGATAAAGCGGTTGATGTTGCCCTCGTCCATTGCCGCGTCCACTTCGTCGAGAATGCAGAACGGACTGGGTCGCACCATGTAAATTGCGAACAGCAACGCCACCGCGACCATGGAACGCTCGCCTCCGCTTAGCAGGGAAACGCTTTGCAACTGTTTCCCTGGGGGTTTGGCGCTGATTTCGATTCCGCAGTTCAGCGGATCGTCTTCATCGACCAGAGAGAGGTCCGCGCGTCCGCCGCCGAAGAGCTCCAGGAACATTTCACGGAAGTTGATCCGTACCTGAGCAAAGGTCTCGCTAAATAGCTTCCTCGTAGTGGAGTTGATCTGCGCGATCACGTCGAGCAATTCGCGACGCGAATTGGTAAGGTCATTATTTTGGGACTCGAGAAATTTGTATCGCTCTTCGAGTTCGTCGTACTCATGAACAGCATCCAGATTTACCGGGCCCATGTTGTCGAGCTGCGTCCGAAGATCTGCAATCAACTTGTCGAGATCGGCGTCAGTGAGGTGGATCGCGTTCTCTGAACGCGATGGTAAGTCCGCGGCGGCTTCGATGCCATTCGAGACATCTCCCGCGGTGCGGTCGATCCGTCTTTTCAGCTGCGCGCGAAGCGTTTTTTCAAACGCAAACCGGTCAGAACTAAATTCGCGCAGATTAATTTGATAACGGCGAGAAACGCGTTCGGTGAGATTATCGATTTTCAACTGCAGCTCAGCGTGCCGCACTTGTTCGTTGGAACGCGAATCGCGCAGGTCATTCAACGAGTTTCGAATTGTGCGCAGATTCGATTCCGCTTCGTTCATTGTTGTCGAGCGCTCCCTGCGCTGTTCAGTGAGCGCGGCTAATGCTCTCTCAATATCCGCCCGCTGCCCGGTTTGTTTCTCGATGGCGGATTCGGCGGTTCGTGATTCCTCTGCCTGCGTGGTCAGCCGCTTTTCGAAGCCGGTGATCTCAGCCCGACGCGCCGCAATTACCTCTGCAAGCTCGGCTTCACGGGCGTTCATGGGCTGGCGCTGCGCGATCAAATGCTCGTAGCGCTGTCGCTCAGTGGCGACGGTCAGACGCAATTCGTTCAGTTGCTCCGTTGCCTCGTCTTCGCGCTTCGCGCCATCATCCCGAGCGGCCTGCAGTACCTTTTGCTCGCCTTGGTTCGCTTCCAAAGTCGCCTGTTCTCCAGCCAGTTCGTCTTCCAGTTTTGCAATGCGTTCGTCTGCGGCCTGGATTTGTCGGGCCAACGTGGTTTGCTCAGAGCGAACCTCCGTCTGCTTCTGTTCGCCTTCCTGGAGTTCTCGCGTGAGGAAGAGAATTCGATTGTCGCAATCGGACTTTTCATGTTCCGCGGTTTCGTGAGCCCGTCGGGCGTCTTCCAGCTCGCTGGTCGCTTTTTCCAGTACCCCTCTGGCGTCGTTGTATTTTTTAAGGAAAGCGTCGCGTTGTTTACCGATCTCGGAACATTCGTTGCTCAGGGCCGACATTCGCGCTTTGCGTTCGAGTAGAGAATCTGCCGATGCTTCCCGGCTTCCGCCAAAAATAACTCCCTCGGTCGATACCAATTCGCCATCCAGCGTCACGGCTGCGATTTCGCTGTGTTTTTTCTTGGCAGTCAGCGCGTCTTCGAGGTTCTGAAAGATTGCAATGTTGTGAAGCAATTGTGCGACAAGCAGTGTGAGGAGCTCCGGAGCTTTTACTTTGTCGATAGCCCAGCCGAGCGATTTCTCAGGAGTGCGCTTTCCATACTCTTTTGCTATGCCATTGGCGAGGTGCGGAACGACCAACGCCGCCTGACCGAGTTTCTTCTCCTTCAAAGTGGCAATAATCTCGGGCGCCAATTGTGGATCTTTTAGCACTATAGCCTGCAAATTTCGGCCCAATGCCGCTTCGATCGAAGGGATGAAATTTTGATCTACATCGAGATTGGCTACCAGAGCCCCCGCAAGCGCGGGCTCGAATCGCGATCTGTCATGCAGGCCTTTGAGCACAGCTTGCGACCCCTGCGCAAGACCTTCTCCCTCCTCGTTAAGCTGGCGCAGAATTTCGAGGCGCGATTCTTTTTCTGCCTGCCCACGCTCGATTGCGGCGAGCTCTTTCTCCATGGTCGCGACAAGTTGTTGGTGCTGTCGCAGCGTTTCCCCACCAGTCTGAACAGCGGCTCGGCAATGATCGAGTTTTTTCTGCAGATTCTCGGCCGTCGTTAGTACAGTGGCGATCTCGTCCTGAATTCGAGTACGGGCGACCTCTATGTTCGAAACTGCGGTATCTAAACCGTGCCGATTTTCCTCTGTCGTTTCACGGCGAATTTTAAGACCGGAAATCTCCTCTCCTAGGTCAGCGATTCGGCGCTCGATTTCTGACGCCGCTTTTTCCAGCGTCTCGAATTTCGATGCCTGCGCGATTTGCTCGGTGCGAAGTTCCGAGAGTCGGCCGGTGAGTTTCTTTAGCTCTGCTTCCCTGGCCTGCAGCGCCTCGTTCGTCTTTTCAATCAGCGCGGTTGTCTCTTGAATTTCTTTGCCTTGCTGCGCGCGTTTAGTTTCGGCAGCAGCAATGTCGTTTCGAGAACGTTCAACCAGTTCGTTCAATTCCTCGGCCCGCTGCCGATTGAATTGGATTTGATTTCGGTGCGCGTTAATTTCACTTTCAAGACTCTGAAGTTCACTGCGGCTGCTCGCGATCTGCGCAGCGATGTCTTCCAACGCGCGGCGTTGCTCGGCCAGATCGTTTTCTCCTGAGTCGATTTTGGCGCGGGTGGAATCTTCCGATTCGCCAAAACGTGCAATCTCAGCCTGGCAATGTGCGAAGTCAGCTTCGAGCGCCTCGAGTTGCTTGCGCGAATAATGTGTATCAAGAACACGAAGGTCGTCGTGCAATACCTGGTAACGCCGCGCTTTCCCCGCCTGCCGCTGCAACGAACCGATCTGACGTTTTACTTCCTTAACAATGTCGCCGATGCGCAGGAGATTTGCGTCGGTCGCTTCCAGCTTGCGCAGTGCCTCGCGTTTTTGCGTCTTGTATTTTGTGACTCCAGCCGCTTCCTCAAAAATTGCGCGTCGATCTTCCGGGCGCGAACTCAGGATCATATCGATCTTGCCCTGTTCCATCATTGAGTACGCAGCTCGCCCAATACCTGTATCGGCGAAGAGATTCTGAATGTCGCGCAAGCGACAGGAGGTTTTGTTCAGTAGATATTCGGAATTGCCATCGCGATAAACACGGCGAGTTACGCGCACGTCATGCCAGTCGATGCCGAGCTCGTCAGCGCAATCGGTGAAAGTCAGTGATACTTCGGCGACTCCCACCGGCTTTCGTGAATCGCTGCCGTCGAAGATCACGTCAGCCATCTCGTCGCCGCGCAAAGACTTCGCAGATTGCTCGCCGAGTACCCAGCGTACGGCGTCCAGCACGTTGGATTTTCCGCAACCGTTCGGTCCGACAATCGCGGTCGTGCCTTCGTGAAAATTAAGGAGCGTTTTGTCGGCGAACGACTTGAAGCCGAGAAGCTCGAGCGATTGTAAATGCATGGTAGGCCAAACCTCGGGCCTCACGAGGTCAATACAACAAGCGTAGGAGGGTTACAAGCGAAAAACATACAATTTGAAGGGTTTTTTGAACTGCCA
>Ga0193724_1000368_pt1 | contig 10813 bp, 14 predicted proteins | sample H2a1metaG_FD_146005 | JGI IMG/M metagenome (GOLD analysis project Ga0193724, IMG submission 146005) | Soil microbial communities from a riparian zone of the East river system, Colorado, United States - H2a1 | ecosystem: Environmental > Terrestrial > Soil > Riparian zone | place: USA: East River... | reverse complement strand
CCAAGAACGCCGACGTATACCGAAAGAGCCACAACGCAAGTCCACCAACTGACGAGATTACCAATAAGGTAGATCTGCTTTCGTGTGTCATTCTCAGTCCAGAAACTGATTCCGCTCAGGAGGAATGGCCAGTTGATGGGTCCACTGGCGTATGGGTGAGACGCCGTTAGGCCAGCATTGTGTTGCATCATTAACAATTGCAACTCGACAAACTTCTTGAAAAAGTTCAATGGTTTGGGCACTTTCGGCGCCAAGTTCCCAGTACGATTTTTCAGGTCCTGTCCGGCTGAATAACGGTCAACCTCAGAAGAAGAAGCTAAAAAAAATGACATACTTTCATCGGAGATGATCTCGTCGACGACCCACGTAGCAGACTTTTCGGATGGGTTCTTATTTCCGTTGATTTCCTGCTGCTTGAAAGCCCAATCTGGAAGTTGTTTAGGATGCGTCCACATGGAGACTTTCGTCGGCCCATGAACAATTCTGAAATAGCCAGACTTGCTCTTCAATTGCTCGCCATCGTGAGAATCTAGGAGATATAAGTGGAATAGGGTATCGTTATAACGAGTGAGGTCATCTTTGCGCCATGTGGTAAATTCTTGGTTGGTGGGCATGAGTGGCGACGCGACATCGTGAGTCAGGAGCAAGGTCTGCGTGTTCACATGGAGAAATTGGATGACATCTTCATGACGGACAACACGCCCACGACCAGTTTCGGGAAGCGCCTTGGTAGGAATGATTTGCCAATGATTGTTAGTGTCGTTGTGACCGTACCCAGTAACCTGCTGGCCTGAGAGCTGGTGAGAAAAGAATGAAGATGGTCACGGATGTCTGTACCTTGACTACTTATGCGACCATCGTCATATTTCAAAGGATATCTTTCTACGTGGGAGTGTAAGAATACCTTCGTATCTTTATGCTTGAGTGTAACTGTGTCGTAATACCGGATCTCTATTCCGCAGTTGGTTGTCAGTGATACTAAGCTGTTTCGACTGCATAGGACTTACCTTGACTGTTCAAAAGCATCTCGTTACCCAGCAAACTCTCCTGGAACGCAGGGCTCATGAATGTATCTCCGGGTCCAGAGTGGGTCAGAACAGCGAAGTGAACATAGAAGAATGAGAGATAGACTATAAAGGGAACAAGGATCAATCCAACCGCCCTAGCCGCAAAGTGTTGGCTGAAGGGTTCCTATGAACACGGAACGTCAAAGATAGAACCCAGATGAAACGGAATGTAATTCACCATTGTTTTGTTCTTGCGATGATCCAGAATGTCCCAGAGATCAATCAAGACAGCGATGCCGATAGTGAAAACGGTGAGAATTCCGTTCACTTTTGAACCCCAAGTGCAGGCCATGGCCACTCCGGTAGCAATCAACCAAGTCCACCATTCAGAGGAGAATTCTCTGTGCATTTACGTGAGCAATTGAAGGGGTGGCGAAATGAATGATAATCACAAATAGCGAAGTTTTCGGAAGCGTATGTAGCAATATATAGTCAAAGCCATGAAGAAAACCAAGGTTGCATCGAGTAATATCAACCGAGATTGCGCGACGTGAGCGTTGTCTAATCGAAATCGGTGATGAGCAGGACAAGAAACGCTTCAGCATGAATAGCCATACCAAACAAAACGAGGGAAGCCGAGAATGCAGCGACTATCGTTGAATAACCGCTTTCCTTCATGATTCCGTAAATGACGGGTATCGTAAGGCTGCCCAGGATGGCGGGAAGAGCTCTCATCCCCACAAATGGAACGTGGTTGGCGGTGTAGCTATCACCAATGTTTTCGAAATGAAAGTGACCATCGAAACCGACGAACCAACCGGCGAGACCGAAGAGTAACTTTGCAAAAGGAGGGTGGACGTCAAAGTAATATTCCCGTCGAATATAGAAGGCAGCAAATTTCCCAAAGTGAACCTCGTCGAACCTAGTTTACCATTAGGATTGACTAACGCTTATAACTCGAGAACACTTACACAACTTGATCTGGGTGGTTGATTTTGTAAAAACGCAGAGCAAAAGCCAGGGCGGTCAATATTGTGACCACTATAGCGCTCGCTTTCCCTGTATTCAGGAGTTGTTCTAGAGCGCTTCGGTTTTTCTAAATTTTCTTGAGCCAAACAACACGCGAATATGTAAAAAGAACTTACAGGATTGTTGTAAAGAGTGGTAATGTGCTCGTCCTCCTGATCATACTGGATATTACTAGGACCGGCGACGGCGTTCTTCTGACGCAAGCGTGTACCGCTTGACATGATTGAGGTTCGTTGAACAAAGTGACAGGCACACACACACCAACGTTGTCTAGAACCTCGCGTCACGTGATGACTTCTCCTTGTTTCCATGGGCCATTGCCAGTCAGTGAATAAAACAAAAGCTAAAATGCATCATCATGCAGAGCGGGATCAAGTCAGAGGCTGTCCGGTTACATCGTTCCAATTGCCTTCCATCTACACCCCAGCATGGCAGTCCTCCCAGGCGGAAGATATGCCATTACCAATGTCAGGTTTAACAACGCTGTTACACTCCGCGACGGAAACCAAGGTTCTGATCTTGTGGCTGGAGCCGACAACGATATCCCTGGCGCTTTGGTACGACACGCCATTTTCGGCAGATGGATAAACTCACCGACCGCTCTCGTAGTGGGATGTTGAGCGGCTCAGCAATGGCAACTATATGATACGCAACTACGGTCACGGTTCGTACGTCAATTGCGAACCTGACCCCGATGATGAAGAGTGCCTATTCGGGGATGATCGCCGTCAGCAATGGAGAATAAAAGAAATGAAGAAAAAGGGCCAATATGTGTACGTACTTCCATTTATCGAACTTCCTGATCAAACAGTATTTTGGCATTGCATGTAGGATCTACTCGGATACCTACATGTACTGGGGACTCCTGGATGCTGAGGCAGGGACCCCTGTACGTCATTGTGCATGCATGCTTATGCTTTATAACAACGGTTCGTGTGTTTTTACAGATCCAATTTGCTAGCATACCAAACGATCCCAAGAACCAGTGGATATTCACCAAAGCTCAAGCAGCATCACCTATACAAATGACAGGGGAATTCCACAGCACTCGCGCCCCAACGCCAGTCTTTGCTACGGGCGTGGGCGTATCTGGGGATATCGAACGTCCAAATGCCCCCTTTTTCCATACCCAGGTTCCCCCCTCCACAACCACCCATGATGAGCAATGCTATGCACAGTATCACCAAGTTGAACACAATAGAACCGGTCAATCTTTTTAAATCAGTACCGGAACTAATGCCCTATCTCCTGTCCAACGACCTCAAGATGCGGCAGGCTGCAGTCGAATCCCTCGCCGTGATCACGGCTGCAGACGGTCCAGAGAGATCCGCTGCACTCTATTTGACCGCTATTCCTGCACTAGTACGCGTTATTACCTCGATTAGGAGTGGTTCCTGGGAGGAGGTGGCAGCAGCTGCGACTGCGTTGACAAACATTGTTACATCCGAGTCAACGCAGAAAATCGCGATGGAAGAAAATGCGATCCCGCCTCTCGTCGCACTCCTTACGTCCGGAGATAACGCTATTATCGAACCCGCCTGTCAAGCGCTAGGGAATGTTTGCGTCTCGAAGGGCGACATGGTGTCTGGACTTTTCATAAGTGTTTCACCACCCGCTCGCACGCGTCAAGATGTTGCCTTGGGCGCCCGCGCACTGCCACCCCTCGTTCTACTACTCTCTCATCACAACGTACGCATACAAGCAGCTGCCGCAGACACCTTATTCAAAATCTGCGTGGGCAATATTCCCGCTGCTAATACCGCACACGAGGGAAACGCCGTCCCCGCACTCGTTCGCCTGCTTTCTTCCGACAGCCCTGAAGCCCAGAAACACGCCGCATTTGCGTTATCCCAGATCTGCTACGCTTCTGAACCCCCAAGAGTCATCGCCCTTGGGTTGGGCGCGATCCCGGTGCTTACGGGTCTCATAGCTTCAAACAATCATGATTCTCATGAAGCAGCAGCATTAGCGCTGCTGATCATTAATCGCCTTCCAGCTGCGAGGGAGGTGTCATTGTCATCAAATATTTTCCCTCCCCTTATCAAGCTTCTGGATTCCGAAGATGTCACGGTCCTTATACGTGCTTGCCATATTTTGAAGAGCATTTGCTGGTCAAACGACGGTGCTCAGGCGTCTGCACTAACTGCTGGTGCAATTCCATGTATCATTCGCTTACTCTCTCACCCTAGCGGTCTGGTTCAAATATCCTCCACAGAAGCATTAAATATAATCTGTTTCAATGTTGCAGCCACTGTTGCTATGCATGACGGGAACGTTGTCCCTGCTTTGGTCAAGCTCCTTTCCTCCTCGGATCCCGCACTCCAGAACCCCGCAGCGATGTGCTTGTCGCAGATGTGTTTCGGATACGAGCCTTCAAGGGTTTCTGCCGTCAACCTGAATGCGATCCCGGTGCTCGTGTGCATCATCACTTCCAACAACCATACCGTATACGAAGCAGCTACTCGGGCATTGGGGAATATTAATGCCCTCCCGGCCGCGGGGGCGGTATCAGTGAAAGCAAACGCTCTCCCTGCCTTGATCAAGCTCATGGGATCAAACGATCTCAAGGTCCTTGAATTGGTTTGCAAGGCGATGAGTAGGATTTGCTTCTCGAAGAACGACTGCCAGGTGGCTGCTGTGGCTGCTGGTGCGGTTTCACCATTGGTTCGGCTGCTCTCTCACACTAGCCAACCCGTCCAATCCGTCGCCGCCGGGGCTATAAGCCACCTCTGCGGCACCGTCGCAACTGCTACCGCTGTACGCAAAGGGAAGGCTATACCTGCCCTTGTCCACCTTCTGTCTTCCAACGACACCACTGTTCAAAAATCCGGTGCCCAAGCTTTGCACCAAGTATGTTTCAATGATAAAGAGGCGAAGTACGTTGCCAACAAATTGAAGGCAATCCCAACTGTCGTGCGTCTTGTCGCCTCGAACAACAGTGAGGTACATGAAGCGGCGGCGGCGGCTTTGGCGGATCTCGCTCTCGATTGGTTTGAAGGTCACTCTTTTGTAAAAGCAGGCGCTATTCCTGCCCTTGTCAGACTTCTGGAATCAAAAGATGCCAGAATCGTTCAATCTTCCTGCAGAGCCTTGCAGCACATTTCTGGCTCCTTTCGGTACATCGCCGCTCTGGTTTCTAAAGAAGTTCCACAAATTCGTAGCCTGCTCGCATCGGAACACGTGAATGTTCAGCTCGCTGTGCTATCACTCTTTCATGGACTGTGTGGCTTTCCCGAAGGCAAGATTGCGATCAAGGATTGCATACCTGCCCTACGAAAGCTCAACTCGTCACACGACTCCAATGTACGACAGGTTGTGGCGAGTTTATTGAAGCAACTGTGATTTACCAAAGCAACGGTGAATCGTTCTGCATTAGCTTTCCTTGGCGTTGTAAACTGAAACAGACATGCCAGAGCTTTTTGTGGCCATCATTGCAGCTCGAGGGCCGATCATATACGTCAATGGTCTCGCAGAGTTACTGCGAGCCTTTCGCATGCGTTGCACATATACATCATTTCCGAATGGTAAAGGAAAGCGGAGGAACCCAAGCTTACAATCTCTGACATACTGATACAACCGGCATTTTTACTTACTACATATTCTCCTCATACTCAATTAATCAACCAACCCGACTTGCTTCTCCAACTCCAAAAGTCTCCTGGCTGTATCGTGGAACGTCTCCTCTGCAGATCTATACTTGATACCAAAAACTGCATCTGTTTCACTAACATCTAGCTTGATCTCGCGAATCACTTCGTCTGCAGGCTCTGTTGGAAGACGGTCTGCAACCTCTGGGAGTGATTTGAGCGTCTCAACGGCAAAAGTGGAGGAAAAGTGGGGGTTACCGATAAGGAAACGCTTGTTGGCTGCGGCAGGAGTGGTAAGGGCGCGCACATGTGCTAGCGCAACATCGCGAGCGTCGATCTGTGAGGGCATAATATTAATTAGCGAGATTCAGCATCGCATAAGAAACAGGACGTACATAGCTCGGGAAGGGAGTTGCGGGAATGCGTTTGTTTGTCCCGTTAATATACAAGTATATAATGTCGTTCGAAAAGTTGATCTTCTTGAGGTTATCAACATGATGGATGGCAGGTCCGATTATGATAGTGGGCAAGAATACCGTCACACTGAAATGTGGTTTCTCGGTCTCGACGAAATCCCAAACGACCTTTTCTGCTTCCTTTTTGGAGACGCAATATGAGATGTATGGGCTCTGCATAGCAGGGCATCTTCGCTGGTGTAAGAAATCCAATCCTTGTTCGTAAATACTCGATCGGCAATGGATTCGGGGGAACCGTCAGTCAAAGAGTTGATTGAACCGACAAATGTTATATTCTTGATATTGGGACCGTGCGTTTTCGCAGATTTGAGCAACTCGAGGTCTCTGGTATTTATGATCAGTGTACTGTGGGGGAAAAAAAGAACGAACATAGTGGACATACCCCGCGACATTCGGCTCCAAGAAGTCGCGATCAAAGTCAGTAGCAATTCGACTATCGGGCATGGGTGCTGCGTTGTGAATCACGTAGTCGAAGTTGCCCTCTTGGATCACACCGTCCCAGGCGCCACGCTGAGATAAATGCGACACCTCGACGAAACGGATTTTGTCTGTCCACTCGGGATGGACCTTGAGTAGTTGCTCGCCTTTGGACAGTGATCGAACGGTGCCCGTGACAATATGACCATCTGAGATCAATTGGTTGAGAAGATGAGCAGCGAAGAAGCTGTTGGCACCGGTGAGGAGAGTCGAGGGCATTTGAAGTGCGGATGCGTCTTCGGAAAGTGGCCAATATTTAAGGCATCTGGCTTTCCCGACTCGGAGTTGCAGCTAAGTAAGCCTGTATGTCATCGATATCAATCCGATACGGATTCCGGTTTGTCGGATCTAGAGCTCACAAACACTTCAATGTTAATGCCCCTGTTGAACCTGTTGCTGACGTGTGCCGACAATGAGCTCTGGGAAGATCTCGAAACTTGAAGGTCGAGGGATGTAACCTGCGTTTCGGAGAAGCCTGAAAAGAAACCCAACATAGTATTTAACCGGGGCTGCAAGGACAAGAATTGGTTGATCTCAATGCTAACAGTTCTTCGAAACAAACCGGATCCGCAGACGATAGTTACTCGGAAATTATGTGTACACGTATCATGGTATATTCCTTTGCTGTGCAGCAGCGACAAACCAGCACCAGGCCAGCTATTACCGTGTTATGACTTACACTTGAACCCATATTCTAGGTACATTTGGGAGTTGAATGGTATACTTCCGACGCTTGAAAGGGCGCAATACGTTACGACTGGCCACCTGGGGGTCGCTTGAATGTGAAGCTGAAAACAAGTTTAAGTTCAAGCGTGAAACATCGATGTGTAAAAACTTGCAATAAAAACGCGAGGTCCTTCTCTGCTCCAACTGACTCGACTTGGTCCAGTTGATTAGGTACATTTCCAAATTCATCGGTTGGGAAGTAGGACGTATCGGTGATAGACTGCAAATGAGGCACGAAGGGTGGTTCAATGTGGCGGAGAGAATTCCAATCGACACCATAGAAAAATGAGTGTGATTTGATTTGATTCACGTTCAGCCGGGATTCAGCCCATGTCATCATGCTGTATCATTCGATAAGTAGAGGGCACACGCAAGAATGGAACGACACGTACCTGCGAATGAGAGATTCTCCCTCTCGGCTGATGAAAACTTCCTCGGGAAAGAGCAGATAATTCGGCCATTCAATAATTTTTTTGTAGGTATCCCCTGGGTTTTCGGAGCAGAAAGGAGCATAACCCACTATACACTCAAACATTATGGCACCAAGTGACCACCAATCACATTCCTGACCGTATCCTTTCGTCAAGAACACTTCAGGCGCAATGTAATCGGGGGTCCCGACTGTTGAAAACGCCTGAAAGATTTGTTAGGGGAGATTCGTGATAGATAGGGGTGGGCAACACAGACGAGTTTCCGGCGATTTGCTTTCCATGTAGCGATCTGAGTACGGCTCATTGTTAGATTGATCGGGTTTACTTGGACACTGTTTCGAGCAGGATCTCTCGTTGTTTCTTGTTCGAGGAGACGTTTGTAGTATTCACCGTCAGAAACCTTGTGGAGGCCGGTGGAGAGTCCAAAATCGGAGAGTTTTAGGTGCCCATTCTTATCAATCAGGATGTTATCTGGTTTGATATCACTTTGCTGATGATCAATTATTCAGTTGCGTGGGGGCGTTGCACACACACACACCGATGGATATATCCGAGGCTATGAACGGCTTCAATAGCGAGAATACACTCCGCCATATAGAACCTGGTGACATCCTCGGAGAAAACATCGTATTTCATTAACATCGTCATTAGATCACCTCCAGGAAGAAACTCCATGATGAGATAGAGATAAAGGGAGTCCTGGAAGGAGTAGAACAGTTGAACGACCCAGGGAGACGTTGATTCTGCCAGAACATCCCGCTCCGCACGAACGTGAGCAAGCTTTAATCCGTCGTCGCGGTCAAATAAACTGGTATAGGAAATAGAAGGTGCGACTTACCTGGTCCCGCTTCAACATCTCTCCTTTTTGCAGTGACTTCATAGCATACACTTTGCCGGTATCCATCTTCTGGACGAGTCGAACTTCTCCAAAGGCACCTTTCCCGATGACTTTGACCGTGCGGAAATCCGCCAAGCGTATTTTGGTCCTTCGCAAACGTAAATGTTGAGATTCTAACCTGCGGTACTTGCGGATCTCGCGTTCCTGTCCATCCGGCGTGGCAGTTTGTGTAAGTTTCTGCTCAAGCTCGGTGCATCTGAGTGGCCACAGTACATGTAGGCAAAGTCAGCAACAGAACGTGGGCTACTGGTCGACACAAACCGGGATTTTCGCTCGATGGCAGCACCAACAGCCACCTTGTAATATGATTCCAACTTGAGTTTAGCTGCTGTCGAGTGAGCGACAGCTTCGGATGAGAAACCCTTGGTATTGCGCTCAATGTCTACATAGTGTTCTCCTCTCGGCTTGCTGGAAGGTCCAGGGCTAGGAAGAGGGTGTGGTTGCTGGGAACCGTAGCCATTGGGAGCGCTTGATGGCCCTGATGGATCGTGCATAGTTGGTTAAAAGCCTTAAGCTGGCGGGTGGAACACGGAAACGAGATCTCCTGGACTGTGTATAGCAGTCGATGGTGTTAATCCGAAGATGGGAGCGGAGAAACGGTGACAAAGTGCAAACTGTCGACACGGTGTTGGACGGTTACCCAGTTTCAAGTTGCGGCGTGACTGCTTTGTCCAACTTTGGATAACTGCTTGATCAGTTTTATTAAGAATTCTTAGCACAAACCCAGTACAGAATTTAGAAAAAGTTCTGTAAAATTCCCCAAAGACAAAGTCGCATTCTCGTCAATATGTTTTGAGGGAAAGGCGCAGGCTCAGATGTTGCACAAAAAACAGTTAATTTAAAGTTTGGAAATTCATTGTTAGGTTTACAAGCTGCAGCCAAACAACACCCACTAACAGCCATTTTCAACTCGTCCAGGCACTGCAGTTCATCATGGCAGATCTCACATACGAAACGCTCATGGACGACGGAAATTACTCAGAACGAGTAAAATTGGAAAACAGAGTCATATTGGATGAACTCGAAAGGAAGAAGAAGGCGAGATCTATGGCTGTTCCAACAGACGACAATCGCGTGAAAGCTAGACTGCGTGAAATTGGAGAGCCAATAACGCTATTTGGAGAGCGAGTACGTAAACCGCTGTCCGTTATAACTGTTTGCTGAACCGTATTTACAGGCAGCAGATCGCAGAGACCGACTAATCTACGTCTTATCCCAAATCAATGCCGCTCGGGGTGATGAGGCCATGCAGGTGGACGACGATTCTTCTTCAGACGAAAGCGAGGAAGAGGTACGTGACTTTTTAATCTGTCACTATGTGACTTTCTGATCTGGAACATTTTGCGCAGGGCGAAGAGTTTTACTCCCCAGGGTCATTGGAGCTGCTCGAGGCACGCAGGCTCATGGCGGAGTATTCTCTCCCCAGGTTGGATTTTGATAACCAGGAAGGCAATTAGGTGCTTACGAGATTTCTTGTTTCTTTCTTGATGCAGAGCTCAAGAACGAGTAGCCCAGCAGCTGATAGACAGCAAAATGCCTCTCGGTCGAATCATTGATATCCGTAAGAAAGTTTTTGCGGTCGTGAAGGTAAAAATTGTTATGATCCCACTGTTAGGTAAAAGTACGCTGACGTTTGTACCACTCAATCTCTAGACATTTGCCAATCTTGGCTCTCAGATTGGCGATGAACGGCCGATATCACAAGTGCGGTTCTCGCCCAACAGTGAAGTTCTTGCTACTGGTAGTTGGTCAGGAACAGTAAAGCTGTGGAACGTGCCTTCGTGTACATTAATACGCTCGTTGAGAGGTCTGTAGTCGGAATGTCGCCATCGGAACCTCCTGACTATTATCCCAGGACATAGTGATCGCGTTGGAGGCGTTGCATGGCATCCAAAAGCAACTCTCTCGCTTGGGGGAGATCTTGTCAATCTTGCCAGCGGGGCTGGTGACATGAATGTCCATCTATGGTCTCTCAATAGGTGTGTCCTGGGATCCAATGTCTATATGCATTGATCCCAATCAATAGCGTATCAGTGAGTCACCACTATCCATACTGAAAGGCCACCAGGACCGCGTGTGTCGTGTGGCATTCCACCCGTCGGGCAACTATGTTGCAAGCGCCAGTTTTGACACGTCATGGCGGCTATGGGATGTAGCAACCTCAAAAGAGTTGTTGTTACAG
>Ga0193724_1000367_pt1 | contig 10820 bp, 9 predicted proteins | sample H2a1metaG_FD_146005 | JGI IMG/M metagenome (GOLD analysis project Ga0193724, IMG submission 146005) | Soil microbial communities from a riparian zone of the East river system, Colorado, United States - H2a1 | ecosystem: Environmental > Terrestrial > Soil > Riparian zone | place: USA: East River... | reverse complement strand
ACCACTCGGATTTCAAAACACTTACGCAATCGCGGTGACGCGAACGACCGCGAGCCGCTACCACCTCCGCACTCTGAGCGACCTGGCGCGCGAGAGTGCCCACCTGACTGCCGGCTTCACCGCCGATTTCATCGGCCGGAGCGATGGGTTGGTTGGACTGTCGCGCGTGTACGGGCTGAAGCCTCGCGACGTGAAGCCTCTTGCACCAGCGGTGAAATACCAGGCGCTCGCGTCAGCTGCGGTGGACGTCATCGACGGCTATTCGACTGATGGCCTGCTCGCCCGTTACGATCTCATAACCCTGATCGACGACAGACATTTCTTCCCGCCGTATGAAGCAGCGGCGCTCGTATCGAATCGCCTCGATACTCAAGCGCCGGGAGCAATCGCGGCGCTCTCACTCTTGAGGGGACGTCTCGACGAGGCGACCATGCGACAGCTCAATCGCCGGGTGGAAGTGAATCGCGAAGATGTAGGCAAAGTCGCGCGCGACGAGCTGGCTGCGCTTGGGCTGGTCGGCTCTGCGAGTGCAGCGAACGCGACGAGCGCAGCGCAAGAAGAGTCCTCCGCACAGCAGCCGGGATTCTGGCGGTATTTGTGGAATCGGCGCCAGACACTGGGCGCGCTCACCGTGCGCCATTTGGAGCTCGTCGCAATTGCCCTTCTCGCAGCGGTGCTCGTCGCCGTCCCACTCGGGCTCGCGCTCGAGCGCGCCAGACGAATCGCGGAGCCCACGATCGGCGCGCTGGGTGTGCTCCAGACGATTCCAAGCATCGCGCTGCTCGCGTTCATGATTCCGCTGCTTGGTGTGGGAGTCGCACCGGCGCTGGTGGCGCTCTGGTTGTATGCTCTGTATCCGATTGCGCGCGGAACTTATACCGGCGTGCGCGATGCCGATCCGGATGCCGTCGCTGCCGCTGAAGCGCTGGGCACGACACCCGCGCAACGGCTAATGTGGGTGAGGCTTCCGCTCGCCGCGCCGGTGATCATGGCCGGGATACGCACAGCCGCGGTCATCACTGTCGGAGCGGCGACGCTTGCCGCGTTCATCGGAGCGGGAGGTCTGGGGGAGCCTATCGTCGCCGGACTCGCGCTCGCCGATACGCGAATGATTCTATCCGGCGCGCTTCCCGCCGCGGCGCTCGCACTAGCCGTTGACGGCGTACTTGCAATCGTCGAGTTGGCGATAGCGCCCGCGCACCGACGCAGACGGCTTTGGCGAACGCGAACGGAAGACCCAGACGCGATGGTTGCCGCTACGGAGAAACAGTAAACTTCCGCGGGAGCGACTGACTCCGACGATCTAGCTCTGCATCAGAAGCGCGCGGCAGGCAGCCGCAGCGGAGTCGATAAACTCGCGAACCTGTCGCTCTTGCGCCGAGGCAGGGCCGAATCTGGATCCGGGAAGAACGGCTCCAACCCATTCATTGGTGTGCCAGCGTCCTTCGCCCCACAACGGACGCGACCGGACGCGATCCGCGGCGGGTTGCGGATCCATATTCAGATAAAAGTATGGCTCGTCGTAATAGTCGTCTCCCGGCTCCATCCCGATTCCCATCGCCCGATCAGCGTCGATACTGATAAGTGTAGTAATGTCGAAGTGATGCGGCCAACACCTCACCGCGCTCGCTCGGCGGGTCCTTCTGACAATGGAGCCCAGCAGCGCGGCAGCGTTCGAGAACCATTTCGACAGCTCTTCAAAGTGCGAGGGCACGCTCGCATCGAACGACTCACCAATCGCGACGTCATGCGCTGGTATGTCGTAAGGTCGTCGGAGCGAGTAGCGCGTGGGGTCAGCGCCGAGAAGCTTGATCTGCGATCGAATCCACTCAGTCGCGTCGGTGATCGTATGACCGTGAAGCTTGTACTCGGCGATCGGCTTGTTGTCCTCGGAGACGATCAGCAGTGCAAGCCTGGATGGCCGGGCTCCAATCCGAAATGGTCTTCCCGTAGGGATCGGCCGAGAGAACAAACCGCCAAGTGCTGGCACCCATTCCAGGCTCGTGTGGCTGTCGTCCGAACGATGCTCGAGAAAAGAAATCCCCGCGGCGGCTCCGAACTGTGCCGCGTAGTGAAACTGCAGCCTGCAGTCCGAGAGCTTGGTTGCGTCTTCGGGTCGAACCGGCTGCCATGCCCGGGAGGAAAATCGATATGAATCGGCAGCGGCTTGGGGAACTAATTCCACAGGAGATCCTGTAATGCGGATTATCAGCATATGTCACATCGGACTCCCACACAAGCCGGGGGCGATGAACCCGATCACCAGCCGTTTGGAAGTGTTTCCGGCACACGCTCTTTCGAGACATATTCCGTGACGATGATCGCATTTTCTAGAGGTGTGACGGCTGCCTTACTGGCGGTATCGAGCGCCTGCCCGCGCGCTTCGGAGGAGCCGAAGATCTCCTCGACAGGCGCGCGTTCCTACTTGATGGGCTTCTCGGTCATTCCGCCCAAGCCGGACATCAAAGTAGCTGTGCAGTCGCTCGGGATCTGGACCAGACGAGCTGACGCCGCGATCATGCACCTCGATGTCCCCTGGACACTCCTGCTCGGCGGAACCTCTGCCGCGGACGCGCTGCGCAAGGATGGCGTCGATCTCGAGCACTACTATCGCTCGAAGCATCTGAAGCTTGTCGTGACACTCGATGTCACGAACGGCCTGGCGCGCGACAGCGAGGCGACGGCGCTGGTCGCGGCGCATCGCAGCATCACCGAGCCCGCGATTCAACGGCTGTATCGCGATTACGTGGGCACGCTCATCGACATGCTGCATCCGGACTATCTGGGACTGGCCGCAGAGACGAATTTGATCCGGCAGATCGCTCCGCGGCCGGTCTACAACGCGGTTGTACGGATGACCAATGATGCGGCGTCCGACATCCGCCGCTCACACTCGCCGAGCGCGCTCCCCATCTACGTGAGCGTGCAGGTCGAGACGGCGTGGGGAAAGCTCGGCCCGCAACGGGAGTACGTGGGAATCGATCAGGACCTGCGCGACTTCCCGTTCATCACGGTTCTCGGACTATCGTCATATCCCTACCTCGGCGGGTTCAAGGATCCGAAAGAGATTCCACTCGATTACTACGCACGGGTGAAGGGGTCGCGGTCGCTGCCGGTAATGGTGGTCGAAGGTGGATGGCCATCTGCCTCCGTGCGGGGAGTGTTTTCGTCGTCGCCCGAGATGCAGGGGAGATACATCGCACGACAATCCCAGCTCCTGGAGCAGGCGAACGCGATCGGAGTTTTCCAGCTGTCCTTTGCCGATCTGGATCTCGGAAGTTTTCCGAAACCGGTCCCGACAATTCTTCCTCTGTTCGCGACACTGGGCCTGGTCGATGTGAATCTCCGGCCAAAGCCGGCGCTCGCCACCTGGGACACGATTTTCGCGCGACATCTCCAGCACTAGGCGGCGTTAGCAAGCGGCCGGCTTCGATGGGCGGCAGCATGAAATCGTCCGTACGTGAAGTAGATCGCCAGCCCAGCGGCCAGCCACACGAACAATCTGATCCAGGTTCGAAGAGGCAGGCCCGACATCAAGTAGAGACAGATGAGAGTTCCAACGATTGGAACCCACGGCATGCCAGGCGTTTTGAACGGGCGTGGCGTATCTGGTTCTATTCTGCGCAGCACGAGCACTCCCATGCACACGATCGCGAACGCGAGCAGAGTTCCCATGCTCACGAGCTGGCTGAGTACCGTGATCGGGAACAACCCGGAGGCGATAGCGACGACGGTTCCCGTGATCGCTGTTGTCACGTGTGGCGTTCGATACCGCGGATGGAGCTTCGCGAAGAGGGGAGGAAGCAAACCGTCGCGGCTCATCGAGTAGAAGATTCGGGACTGGGCCAGCATGTTCACCAGTATCACGCTCGAGAGCCCGCAGAGCGCGCCGATGTTTATGATGGGCGCGAGCCAAGCAAGCCCCGTTGCCTGCACCGCGACGGCGATTGGCGAAGCGACGTTGAGGCTCGTGTAGGGGACGAGTCCGGTCATCACCACGCCAACTGCTATGTAGATGACCGTGCAGATCGCAAGTGAAACGAGAATCCCGATCGGGATGTCTCGACCGGGATTTTTCGCCTCCTGCGAGGCGGTAGAGACGGCGTCGAATCCGATGTAGGCGAAGAAGATGATCCCCGCGCCGCGAAGGATCCCGCTCCAGCCGAAGGATCCGAACTGTCCGGTGTTCGGGGGAATGAAGGGATGCAGGTTCGCGGTGTTGATGAAGCGTGCGCCCGCCGCCACGAAGATCGCCAGCACCGCAACCTTGATGATGACGATAGTGGTGTTTACTCGCGCCGATTCGCGGATGCCGATCACAAGAAGGGCGGTCAGTGCAAGGCAAATTATCATTGCGGGAAGGTTGAACACGCCGACGGTATGAGTGCCGTCGGGCAGGCAGATATGTACTCCCGGCGCACCGGTGAGACTTGGCGGAATTCTGATCCCCATCTCGCTGAGCAGGGTGTAGGCGTAAGCCGACCATCCCACCGCTACGGTCGAGGAGCTGAGCGAATATTCCAGAACAAGATCCCAGCCGATGATCCACGCTACCAGCTCACCCATGGTGGCGTAGGCATACGTGTAGGCGCTGCCGGCCACCGGGATCATGCTCGCCAGCTCGGCGTAGCAGAGACCGGCGAAGACGCAGGCGATTCCGGCGAAGACCATCGACAGCGTAAGCGCGGGTCCGGCGTTCTGGGAAGCGACGGTGCCGGACAGGACGAAGATTCCCGCGCCGATGACGGCGCCGATTCCCAGAGTGACCAGCGCCAACGGCCCGAGCTCCCGCCGCAGAGTTCCCGAGCCAGCCTCTGCCAGGAGTGTCCCCAGGTCCTTCCGTACGAAGAGCGACATCTTCTCCTCCGATTGGATGCGGATTTGTATACAAATAGCGAGGCTAGAATAGCCGGGGCGGAACGGGGCCGCAAGGAGCTGCAGGTTAAGTGGCAGAACGAGAGTCGAGCCGCCGAGCCAAAATGACGGAGAACAGGCGGCCCACGCGGCGTTATATTGGCCCATTGTGCAGAGACGAGCTGCTAGCAAGCCCCGCTCACCGGAGCGGGCACGACGCGCCAGAGGGGCCACCGAGCGGGCCAATAAACTCTATGATTCGCTGCGGAATCTCATCGTCCGCGGTCAGCTCGCGCCGGGCGCGCGCATCGTGGAGACCGAGGTCGCCGAACGATTTGGCGTGAGCCGGACACCCGTTCGCGCCGCCTTTCAGCGGCTCGAGCGGGAGGGCTACGTCATAGCCTCGACCACGCACCAGGCGCGGATGACCGTCGCGCCACTAACGCGCGAAGATGTCGGAGAGCTGCTGGAGATCGTCGGCGAGCTCGAAGGTCTCGCCGCACGAAGCGCGGCTCGGCTGGATGAGGCGAAGCGTGAGTCTTTGGCCAAGGAGCTCGCCGCCCTCAACGCCGAGTTTCGTCGCGCCGCATCGGCCAAAGGGGCTCAGCCGGGAAAGCTTTACGAGCTCGACGAGAAATTTCACCGGCGCTACGTCGAAGCCGGCGCCGGATCCCGACTGCGATCGCTGCACGAAGCCGTGAAGCCGCAAGCCGAGCGCTACATCAGGATGTACATCGCGCTATTGCTGGACACCGTTCCGACTGCGGGAACCGAGCACGATGTCATCGTCGATGCGATCCGCACTGGCAACAGCGCCGCCGCCCAGCGCGCGGTCCAGACCAACTGGCGGCATGCATCGGACCGGTTGGTGCGCGCAATCGAAGTGATGGGAGAGCAGGGGAACTGGTAATTACGGTGGTCAGGTAGGGGGCGACCAGGGGCCATCCTATTTCAGGATGGCTCTTTTTATGGAAGACGTTCCGGAGCCTTGACCGCTTTGCGCTCGATCGGCTGAGCAGCCCCACCCCCGATTGCCCGGGTTCCTTCACCTTCGGTAAAGAGGCGGGTGAGAAAACGCTGGCCTTCGCCGATTCGCTCGACTTCGACCGACGTGGCCTCTAGAGCCTGCTCCATTCGAAGCAATCGGTCCCCGATCTCCCGCGGAAATGACGCCACGGCAGCCGCGCTTCGACGCCAAATACGTCGGGCCCAAGCGATCGAAAGTGGCAGCAGCACGATCACCATGAACATTCCACCGAGAACCCAGGCTTCAGGCGGTGGCCCTCGGGGAATATCAGGCGGCCGCTCGACAACCGCGCCAGGTATGGCGGCCGCCTTGGCTATGTCCGTTGCATTCGACGCGAGCAAATGGTCAACCGATGTGATCCGCGAATCGATGTCGGTCATCCGGGCAACGAGCGGTGTCCGGTCCGGTGATCCTGCCGGGATGTCTTCGAGCTGACCCGTGATTTCCCGGCGCGTGCTTTGGAGCTCATCGAGCTGGTTGGTCAATTCCCGACGCTGCGCTCGGAATCCCTCGTAAATTGCGCTCGCGCTCGGGGCGGCACGCGCGGCCGCAATCGGCGTGGCAATGATTGGAGCCGGTGTTGGAGTCGGTGCGGCTGGAGCTGGTTGCTGGATCAATCGGTCCTCAAGGTTTCATCGGTGGCTGGACCCACTCCTAATCTACGGTTTCAGCGGCGGAATTTCTTCAAAGGCTCTTGGCCCCACCATCGATTTCGGCGGCAACGAGAATTCCACGCTCGATGTAAATCGGGCGCACGTGGGCTCGCAGCGTTGGAAGCCTGAATGCGAAAATGACTCCACCAATGATGCACGCCACGCCGCCAATCATGATCGTCCTCATCGGGCCGATATGAGCTGCGACTAATCCCGCCATCAGGCTGCCCAGCGGAGCGGTGCCGAGAAAAGCCATGGCGTAGAAGGCCATCACTCTGCCTCGCATCTCGTCCGCCACGATCGTCTGGACGATGGTGTTGGTCGCTGCCATCTCGACCATCATTCCCCCGCCAACGAAGGGCAGCAGCAGGAGCGAAAGCCAGAGAATCCGCGAGAAGGAGAATGCCACGAGCGCCGCTCCGAACGTGATGGTGGCGACTACGATCGCGCGACCAAGTCCGAGCACGGATGCGCGCGACGCGAGGTAAACCGCTCCCGCGAGCGCGCCCGCACCCGCGGCCGTCATGAGAAAGCCGAGTGTGTGTGGGCCGCCGTGAAGAACGGTGGCGGCGATCGCCGGCATCAACACCGTGTACGGCATTCCCATCGTCGCGACCAGGGCGAGGAGCAACAGGGAATCGCGCACCGGTGCGAAGCGCGTCACGTACCTGAAGCCTGCCCTGAGCTCCTGCAGCATTCGCGTCTCAGACACTCGAACGGGGCGCTTCTCCAGGTGCATCGCCAGAAGGGATGCGATGACCGCGACGTACGAGATGGCATCAACAGTGAAGCACCAACCCTCTCCGAAGGCGGCGATCAACACTCCTCCGATCGATGGGCCGACGACTCTGCTTGCCGTCACCATGGACGAATTCAGCGCGATGGCATTCGAAAGGTGCGAACGATCCTCCACCATCTCGACGACGAATGCCTGTCGCGCTGGAGTATCGAAGGCATTGATGATTCCCTGCGCGACCTGAAGAATCAGGATGTGCGTGACAGTAATCACTCCGGCAAATGTCAGCACAGCGAGTCCGACGGATTGCAGCATCGAGAGAAATTGCGTGATGAGCAAAATGCGATGACGATCCCAGCGATCGACCAGAACCCCGGCGAAGGGGGCGAGAACGAGCGTGGGGATCTGTCCGAAGAATCCGACGATGCCGAGGAGGAATACGGAGCCGGTGAGCCGATATACGAGCCAGCTGGTGGCGATCCGCGTGATCCAGGTACCTACGAGCGAGACCGTCTGGCCGCCGAAGAAGAGCCGGTAATTGCGGTGTTGCAACGCGCGCGTTATCTGCAGCTTTTTCCGAGGCGGTTCGCGAGGATTGGGCGATGCGGGTGTCACGATTGGCGAGAGCGCAATAATGGTGCTATTTACAGCTCGACATGTTTTCCACGTTCGAGGAAAGTGCGCGCTTCGATGGCTCGATTCCGGAGATATACGACCGATATCTCGGAGCGCTTCTGTTCGAGCCGCACGCAGCCGATATCGCCGAACGAGTTGCTAAGCTTCGACCCCGAAAGGTACTGGAGATCGCAGCTGGGACAGGAATCGTCTCGCGCCAACTCCTCGAGGCACTTCCGGAAGAGACCTCGCTGACTGTCACCGACCTGAACGCGCCAATGCTCGAGTACGCGAGAAATAAGTCCACAGCCGGGGGACGCGATATCCAATGGCGTCAGGCGGATGCACAGCAACTCCCTTTTCCCGACGAATCGTTTGACGCGGTCGTGTGCCAGTTCGGCGTGATGTTCTTTCCAGACAAGGGCCGAGGACTACTCGAGTTCAATCGAGTGCTCGAGAAAAGCGGTGCGCTCATATTCAGCGTGTGGGATTCGTTCGACACCAATCCAGTGCAAGCGATCGCTCATTCGACGATCGGGACGTTCTTCGAGAAGGACCCGCCAGACTTCTACAAGGTTCCGTGCGGGATGGGAAGCAAAGCAGACGCGGTTCGTCTGACTGAAGATGCCGGGTTCGAAGACATTGTGATCGAGACTGTCTCGCTCACGGGAAGCAGCAGCTCCGCGCGGAGCGCGGCACAGGGACTCGTGAAGGGAAATCCAGTGATCAACGCGATCCGTGAGCGCGGAACCGCCGACGTCGATGAGATCGTGCTCGCGTTGGCGCGTGCGCTGGAGGTGCGCTTTGGCGCTGGTCCGCTTCGGGTCCCGCTTCAAGCCCACGTCGTGACCGCGATCAAATCATAAGAGGCGACTCATGAGACCACTCCCATTTGTCTGGCCTTACGCCCTCGTGTTCTGGGGGGCCTATGTCTGGTCATTTCTCCCGGAGTGGAAGATCGTGCGGGGCGGCGTCGAAGGCGCCAAGAGTGCAGACTCCAAGGACGGCGGCTCGATGAAAGTACTACTCGGGGGAATGTGGATCGCCCTAATGCTGGGCTTTCTGCTTTCGTTCGTGAGAGCGGGCTCGTTTCCACCTGGTGCACAGTTGCCAGTATTCGTCGTCGGAGTTGCTTTGCTGATTCTGGGAAGCCTGCTGCGTCGCTGGTGTTTCCGAACGCTCGGTCAGTATTTCACGGGGGACGTGAAAGCGAGCGCCGACCAGCCTGTGATTCGCACAGGTCCCTATCACTACGTACGGCACCCGTCGTATACCGCGGGCATCATGATGTTCACGGGTATAGGCCTGGCGCTCGGAAGCTGGTTCAGCTTCCTGCTTATTTCGATCGCCTCGATCGCGACTTACTGGTACCGCGTAACGATCGAGGAGCGCGCGCTCCTCGGCACGATCGGCGAGCAATACGCTTCTTTCATGAAGGAGCGAAAGCGCTTCATTCCGTACATTGTTTGATCTGCCTCGTTCAACAGAGACATTTCGGGGCGAGAAGATTGCAGGCTAGGAGATGTGGCATCCCGTAACCAGCACCGATCAAGGAGATACTGATGAGATGCTCGTCGACTGCGTTCTTTCTGGTCTGTCTCTGTTCGGCTCCACTTCACGGCCAGGCCAGCCGCAGCCCGCCACCCAAACCGACTCCCGTTCCAACGATTGCGCGCCCCACTCCACAGGCCGCGACGGTTCCTCCGACGCAATCACTCTCTCCGATCAAGCTCGAGGATCAGTGGACGACGGCGCTCGTCAAGCGCGACACGCGCACTTTCGATCGCCTGCTCGCACCGAATTTCGTGTACACGGAGGACGCGGCGGTGATGACGCGAAACGACGTGATCAAGAGCGTCATCGGTTCCGATCGTGTCGAATCGGCCCGCAACGAGGGAATGAAGCTCCACGATTTCGGCGACGTCCATGTCATCACCGGGGTGCTTCACGTCCGGGGAAGAGGGAAGGACGGTCCGTTCAACCGGCGTTATCAGTTCACCGACACGTGGCAGCTCCGCAACGGCCGGTGGCAGATCATCGCGGCACAGGATTACCTGATTCCAAAATGAGCTCGCACACGGAGAAGAGATGAGCCGAGTCTTGAGCGCGCGTTGGCCGATTCTGCCGCTGGCAGCAGTGGTGGCATGCAGCAGCGGAGAAAAAACCGCCGCCACCGATAGCGCATCGAGCTCGGGCCCGCAGGCGACATCCAGCGCCGCAACGGGAACGGCGTCGGTGTCGGGCGCGCAAATCGCCGTCCCGCATGCCGGCCCTCCCGGCGAATGGCAGATGCCGGCCGGCGACTACGCGAGCTCGCGCTACAGCCAGCTCGCTTCGATCACTCCGCAGAACGCCGCGAATCTCAAGGTCGCGTGGGCGTTCTCGACCGGCGTGCTGCGCGGGCATGAGGGACAGCCGCTCGTCGTGGGCAACACGATGTACGTCGTGACGCCTTACCCCAACGTCTCATACGCGATCGACCTTGCTCAGACCGGACAGCCGCTCAAGTGGAAGTTTCGTCCCGAAAACGATCAGCAGGCAATTGGCAGGGCGTGCTGCGATGTGGTGAATCGCGGCGCGGCGTACGCGGATGGGAAGATCTTCTACAATCTTCTCGACGGACACACTGTGGCCATCGACGCGTCGACGGGGAATCAGGTATGGCGCACGAAGATGGGTGATCTATCGCGTGGCGAGACGATCACGATGGCGCCGATTGTAGTGAAAGGGAAAGTCATCGTCGGTTCGAGCGGCGGCGAGATGGGAGTCCGCGGCTGGATCGCGGCGCTCGATGCAGCCACAGGGAAGGAAGTCTGGCGCGCCTACAACATCGGACCCGACAAAGACGTGAAGGTCGGCCCCAGGTTCAAGGCGTTCTATGCCCACGATCGTGGGAAGGATCTTGGCGCCACCACTTGGCCCGGCGACACCTGGA
>Ga0193724_1000365_pt1 | contig 10871 bp, 20 predicted proteins | sample H2a1metaG_FD_146005 | JGI IMG/M metagenome (GOLD analysis project Ga0193724, IMG submission 146005) | Soil microbial communities from a riparian zone of the East river system, Colorado, United States - H2a1 | ecosystem: Environmental > Terrestrial > Soil > Riparian zone | place: USA: East River... | reverse complement strand
TTTAAAAATCAGATCCGCGCCCTGGAGAAAATAATTGAGAAGCTTCAGGATCAGAGAAAACAATCTGATGAGGTACTTGCATTTCTGAATTCATCACAACGGATGCTTTCAGCGTACGGAAAAAAATACCTGGGCAAATATCCGGAACCGGAATTGTTCTGAATACACTGATAGCAATTCTCTGCCGGCCGGCCGGCGCTTAATGCATCTAATGCTATCACAAAAACGTGTCGATCTCAGGAACCTAAAATGGTCCTCACGGAATTGATAGCAGAACTGATCAGGTCGGAATAGTTACTGCTCTCACTATAACCTGCTGCTGCAATGGCTTGCGCGAATTGCACCGGGTCCTTTGTATTGAAAGCTGCATGATACCGGTCGTTGACTGTTAGAAATTTTCCGTGATCAAAATAACTTCCTGATGCATCCTGGTACTTTCTGAAACCATTGTAAGAAGGACCAGGCCAGGATCCACCGGCTTTGATTCCGAAATGGTTGTTAGCTTGCTTGACCAGGTTGGATGTTCCCCATGCGCTCTCCAGTCCCCCTTGCGCAAGTGTGAACAATGCCGGCACTGAATAATATTTTTCGGTATCCTGGGAGAGTGAAGAATATTTTTTAATGTAGTCCCGTGCAGCTCCTTCAGGGATTGACCCGCTACTATGAGTGACAACTTTTTCAGATGCATAAATTCTCTCTGCTAAAAACAGCAGCAGCCCCAGGGGAAATATTGCAGCAGCTTTTTTCATGTGCCTGGGAAATGGTAATCAATGAAACATACAAGTCTCCCCTGGGTCATTGGAGCTCCTAAAATATAACATCCGTATTCCGGGTACAGAGAAGGAGCTGATGGAGCAATAAAAAAATTCACGGGCCCGAAACTTTGGTAGCTGACCGCCTGAGGTAAGTTAAAAGTTGCGAATAGAAAACCACCATCGGTTCCAATTCCAAAAGTACAACCGGGTCCCTGTAATTCTTTTGTGATATTAATAGTGACCTGCAAAATCGGAACGGCAGCCGGAATTGAAATTCCCATATTAAAAAACTGGTTGAACGTAGTCCCCGGTTTCACTACATCAAAATCGAAGATGAATGATTGACTCAAAATTGAGTTCTGCGCTCTCATTCATCTTCGACTTTAAAGAGTGATTAAAAATCGTAGCTGATTGCGCGAAGTGTTACAGTAATCTTTCCCGCTGTCAGTGCTGCAACTGCAATACTTATTCCGATTGAAAAAGGATTCGTTACCCAAATTGCAGTATTAACTGTTTGCGGTATACCTGCCTTGATCGTATTAGCTCCGTCAAAGTTTCCTGCTATTACTGTTGCAGCTCTCAGGGCACCTACTGTTGTAACCACTGGAGACACTGAAGTATTGATTAGGTCAAAGGAGATAGTAGCAGCTCCACCACTTGCGGCCACCGTTACAGTGCGCACAACAAATTCAATGATCAATGAATTTGCGGGGACCGGAATTTGCAAGTCAAGTGAACCGATTGCTCCGCCTGAAACTGCGAAGTCATACATTCCAGTGTAAACGTCTCTTGTCCGTTGTATGATCATGATACTTTGTTTTTGATGAAATTAATTTTTCTGAAATATTTTTGACCGCATTAGCTCTCGTTTAAGAAACGATCTCAGTGCCTGCGGTATGTAGTACCTCTTTTTATTAATGATCGTACCGGTGAGGCCCTGCGCCCAAAACTTCTTCAATATGCGCTACCTGATCATCGTAATCTTTAGCATGTTCATCCAGGGCGGCAATGCTTGCTTCATAGCTTGCCTTTACATCAACCTCGTAGATTGTGCGGTCTTTCTTTTCAGGTTTTTCCCGGTCGTGAATTTGCTTGCGTTCCATTGCTTCCTGATGCAACGCGTCTACATCAAATTTGTGATGTGAGTGATGTGTTTTTCCCATGACTTTATTTTTTTTAAAATTGAAATTCATTTTCTAAGTGTTGCAGGTTTGAAGAATTTATTCCAGTTGATCACCACATATCCAGCTGCTGCTACTCCTACCAGTGTCCAGGGAATTAACCCCTGGCCAGCTTCTGAAATTATTTCCCCTGTCGCCTTTGCTACTTTTTTAATTCCATTGGACAGTGATACTCCATTCTGTTCGGCAGTATCCATTGCCTGCTTCTGCATCAGCACCTGTGCATCACTTACATCAGCAGTCAGATCTGAAAACTTTACTACTCCTGCTGCTCTTGGCCTGATGAAGTCCGGTTCCCAAGAAAGTAAATAGTCCATCACTCTCTCAATTAAATTTGCTTTGCTCTGTATCACATCACTTCCGAAATAAATTGTGAAGCCGTCCTTTCCATTTCCAAAATCAAAAATCTGTCCGATCATTTCACCTGGATGAATAAGCAGGAACGGCTGCCCGGTAGTATCTTTGTTACCGTAAACGGGAATGAATCCTTTACCATCATTCTTCAGGTACATTCCTATTTTCAGATCAGCCTGGTTCATTTATATTTTGTGGATCCTGTTCATAGTTGAAAGTAAACCACCTGGTACAGCTCCCATAGTCCGATGCTTTTTCTTGTGGCTTTTTTTCTTCGCCCCTACTCTCTTCTTACGTTTCTTCACTGGCTTTGCAACACGTCTGCGATGCGGTTTAACGTTGCCCCATTTCATGTGACCTTTACCGACACGTTTTTTTCTGCGATGAACTTTTTTCTTCGCTCCTACTTTTTTCTTGTGATGCTTTTTTTTCTTTGCCATTAGCTTAGATAAATTTCATTGCCATGTCAAGCAATTCAGGTTTTTTATTCAGAGCTTCAAGCAATGCAATAATTTTGTCACAGCTTGAAGTAATATTCGGATTTGAATCCATTGCAACCAGGACTTTGAGCATCTGACTGCCTTTAATTTTTGCAGACAGATTACCGGAGACTTTACCAATCTCCTCTCCTATCTGCTGCTCATTCATTGTACTGACATCCTGGAAATGCAATTCTTTTTTTTGTTCCGTCCCAGCTTGCGCCGGTGGCCCCTGGATGCCACCAATTTTTAAACCCAGGGCGGGACCGAGAGCTTGGACCATTGGCATCCACTTCATAGGATCCTGCGTGTCCATTTTAATTTTTTGTTCAAACAGGTCCTTCTGTAAACCGAGCAGCTCTTTCTGTCCTTCCATCTGTTTTGAAAACATTCGCTCCATCATGTTCACATAGTCCATTGCTCCAATGGTATTATGCGCTGAAGCAGCGACGGATGTATTTTTATTCCCTTCAGGTGTAGCAGGAAATTCCATTTGCCAGATGTAGCCCTTTGTCCAGGGAGTAGTTGAGCCGCCTTTTTTTCCAAGCACCTGGAGCTTGCGGTATCCTACGAAATTTGGAATAGCTTCCTCCAGTGTAATGTTTGCAGCTTGCGGAGTCTGCTCCTCGATTTCATGTAGCTTGTTGCCACTATAATCCTTCAGCAGAATACAAGTGCATCCGTTCTTCTCAATCAATATGTAAATCTGTCCAGGTGTCATTTTTTTTTGTCCTTGTACACGTATTGATAACTCAATGAGAATGCATAGTGGACTGCTGCCACACTGCGAAGTAGTATACTGAGCTGTGCACCCTTCTGAATGGACACAAGCGGGAAGTAACTTTGAATGCCTTCCGCAGTGATACAATCGTTGAATCCAAACATTAAATTTGAGAACTGATCAAACACGGTTAAAGTATTAGCAGTGATCCCCTGTGGCACGTAATAAAGCGACTGGATAAAAATTCCGATTGCCCCATTGGTATAATGATTCGCGCTTACGATAGAATCGTTTGCAGCAGATGCAACAGATTGACCATAGAGAATTTCCGAGAAACTACAACCCGGAAATTCCTGATCAATATATCTAAGTGCACCTTGTAACATTATTTTTTATGAACGTCCGGACGTTGTGAATCAAATGTGAAATGTTGCTTGATCTGCTTCCAGTCATTTGCCTGGATGTACCACAGCTTCAAACGGATTGTCGCGTTCAGTACACTCGATGGATTTTTGTAGTAACTTTTTGACAGATCAAATGCCGGAATATTTACAGATGTAAATTTTTGATTGCGAACAAGTGGAGAACCCGCAACAATATTCAGCAAGTCGTCCATGCGGATGTACTGGATGAATTCTGTGGGCCCATCTTTTAATACCAGGTAAATAGTCATTGCCTGGGCTGAGGTGATCAGCGTATTTCCATCCGGATCCACTGAATCAGCATACGTGCTCAGTCCGTAAATGAAACCAACGTTAGTGGGTAGGGTGTTACCTATTTGCACAGTCGGAGATGCAACAGCAGGCAGTAACGTAGTAATATCTTCTACCCAGGTTCCGATACCAAGTTTGAACAGAAGTGTTTGAATATCCATCGTTGAAATTTTTTAGTTAGTTTCTCCTCTTGAAGGAAACTTCTCCTTCAGCTACAATGAATATTAACCTTGCGCTTGTCCGTACACTCCATGCAGCCGCATTGAAATAACTGTATTAGCTGAAAGAACAAGTGCTGCAATCGGATTTTTTAATTGCACTACAACCTGGAATGTTCCCACTTCACCGGAAATAATTCTGACCGGGTTAATTATTTGCAGTCCCATGTCACCATAAAACTCATTTGCATTTGCTGCGTTGTCCCGGAAATATTGTCCTTCCATTTTATCAACGTAAGTGGAAGACTCAGTTTTGATGAGCACAAAACTGTTATACATGGAATCATCAGCAGGCAAAACCCCATGCGCACGATAAACGAAGCTGGCGGAACTGGTCCCGGTGCCAAAGAGAATTTGGATACCGTAGAAAGCGAAAATGTCATTCTTTCCGATCTTGATGTTGTTGTTGGTGCCAGGTGTTTGTCCTGGACCATTGATTGAAAAATCAAAAGTAAAAGTAGGCGTTGTGTTCACCCAGGCAAGTTCCTGGATAAGCATGGCCGGAGCTGTGCAATATTTGGAAGGAACATAATGTTTGTTCATTTCCAAAACCTTTTCCAGCTTTCCGTTAGCGCCTCTTTTGTTCGTTGATTTTTGCGGGGAAGTCAAAGCGGCAAATGCTCTGCGTTGGGCTTCCATGATTGAACTTTGATCGAATCTCATGACAGGGAATTTATAGAGTTAGAAATTTTGTTAAGTTTTTGTTGATAGCAATTTTTTCTTCAGCTCGCCCGGATCACGCCGGCTATTTCAATTTATTGCTATCACAATGTGCCACCGGTGAGCTGGATCCGGAAACAAATTGCTATCACTTCATTTTAATACGCAGCCGTTGGATCTGAATCTTTAAAGCTGAAACTACGCGGTGAGAAATCATCTTCATCAAATACACCCGCTACTGCTGTTGTGTACCGTTCACTCTGCTGTGGATCAGGTAGAGCTACTGATGTTTCGTAACGCCTGCTTTGTTCAGGATCCGGCAGGTTAATGTATTCCGGACCATGAGTAGCTCTGTACTGCTCTGCCATCGAGCGTAGTTTATCATCCAGTGCAGCCGCAGATGAATCACCGATTTTGTGAATGCGGTCTACGTTTTGATGTTTATCCCAGGTAATGATGCGGGCCTGCTGAAGTGTTCCCTGGAAGGCAATACCCATCAGGAACAATTTTAACCAGGGATTAGTAACGTAACTGCAAGCGTACAATGCTGCACCCGCTTTTAGTGCGCCACTCCATTTAATCATGAATGGTGCGTTCGCTCTGGGTCCCTCAAACCATTCCGGGTGTTGCTGGAATTTTTCTTTCCAGATTTTGCGGTCGTCAACAAATTGTCCACCGATCACAGCACCGGCGATAACTGTTGCTACTTCTGCCTCGGTCCAGACGACCGATTTAATTCTTGTTTCAAAACTCATTAGCGAAGTTTTTTGTAACCCAGGAAAATCAGTGGCGCAGCTATGGCGATGGTTCCAAGCAGATCCTTCAAGGTTGGTGAAATATGTAAAGTCATTATGAGAAGCACACTTTTGAAAATGAATCCTGGTATTGATGCGAAACTACCTGCTGATGTTTGCGGGTACTGCGGATAAAATGATGGTGAAATATTTGGAGACCAGGGCTGCGGTGGTGATTGACCAGGAGGAAGTACATAACCTGATTTATCCTGGGGAACACTTTGTACAATGGCTTGTACCTGTGCTTCAGTCGGTGCTTGAGATTGGGATGAAGTAAGATTCATTATGGCCCCTGAAGCACCAGCAACTATTGGAGCAATTAAAGGACCTACACCAGGAATAATTGAAAGAACTGGTGCAACTTTATTAATAATAGTAGCACCAACATTAACGACTTTTTTAAAAATGTTTCCGATTGAATCAAAGAAGCCATTTATGTATTCAGGACCGTTGATGTACTCAGGGTATCCCATTACTGCTACTTCATGGGGAATGGGTGTAGGTTTTATTTTCGCACCCTCGATGACAACTTTCTTCAGTTCGCTGGTGTCTCCTCCTATCTCCTGCCAGAGCTTGTCCAATATATCCGGATGCGTTCCCAGGGCAAGAGCAAGTCCGGTTGCATAGCCGCCCAAATTATTTTTAATGATTTCCAGGAAGGCCCCACGTTGAGTATGTATAGGAATTTTACCGTATACTGCTTCAAGTTTTGGATGCCCATCCGTTAATTTTTTTACAGCTTGTGTATGAGTAAGAACTCCGGGGCGGCCAGGCATGATTCCAAAACCTGCTCCGACATGTTGCAAGTCAGTGATCATGTTGTGACACCCGGTTGCAAAATTCTCACCGAAACTTTCTTCAGCGAATTGTCCTTTACCCATTTGGTGTAGATCCATTTTGCGTCCGTCTAAATAATAAAGTGTTCCATTCTGATACTTAACTTCCCGATTAAATTGATCATTGTCTGCGGGATCAAGAGTGATATAGTGAGCCAAATCCGGTGAGGGAACGATAGTGTAAATGTGAGTGTACTTATCATTGCCAGAGTAAAACACATGTTTAAGAACAGGCTCGATGCCGGCAGCTTTAAGAACTGAAGCAACGAAGACAGTGAGCTTCTTACAATCACCTTTTCCCTTGAGAATTGTAAGAGCCGGTGTCCATACATTTTCTCTGCCCTCATCGTCAAGAATATAATCCACATTCCTGACTGCATAGTTGAAAACATTATGCAGACACTGATCACGAGAGCTTGTAGGGGGGCATAACTCTTTAGCACATTCAAGTACAAAACGACTGGTACAATAATCATTGATAGTGCGTACAATGAGATTGAGAGTATCAGCAGTATCCGCGTTCTTCTTAACCAGTGTATCGAAGCCATGTTCAGCCACATCATTGCAGGATTTGCAAATTGCATTTATCTTCAAAAATAAAAACGCAGCCGGTGGACAACACGGCTGCGCTAATTATCACTATGAACAAAATTCTTTTCATTGGCTGTAAACATAGAAACTAAACAGCCCTGTTAAGATTTGATAAAAATGATTTTAATGATAAATTATTTCAGGTCACGGAATTTGAAGTGCATCAGCTTCTCAAGTTGTTTCACTTCCAGCTCGTCAAAAAATTTACCTGGAGACTTTTTCTCAAAACGTTTTGTTTTAATTAACTTCTGCACATGCTTACACGTTGTAGGATACGGCCTGTTGTATGCTGCTGCAATTTGTAAGAGAGAGTAAGCCATGTTATTTTTTCTTTGACTGGACCCAGTCAACAAATTTTTTGCACCGGGCATTAATTGCAAACTTGACGAAATCAATTTTAGAAAGTTGTATTGCTGCATCTGTTACATCTGCTGCATACACTTGCCCGTTCTCAATCTGTGATTCCTCATACACTATTGCCCAGTGAATCATTGTTACTTGCTGCGGGACCTGTATACTTCTCATTCCAGGAATCTCCATGGGAGCCATCTGCATCTGAGCCAGGGTAAGTGTTTTTATTTCCTCGATGACTTTGCAACCAGGATTCTTAGAAAAGAAATTTTCACGCTGCTGCGGATATTCCTGGAAGGGACACATGATTGAAAACCCCTTTGCTCGTTTAACTGGTTGGTCCGTCATATTTTTTTTCTCCTCTGAAAAAGTCAAGTGTATTATTCAAACTTCTCATTCCGTTCCTGGCCGTGTTCAATCCTTCGCGCACTCTATCGAGGTATTTTTTTTCTTCTGTGATTGCGAAGTCACGAACATGGCCGGCTTCATCGTATAGCTCCTCTATCTGTTCAGAAATCTTTTCAATTTTTCTCTTGTAGGTGATGCCGGCCATTCCGGACGAATGTAATTTATTTTCCCATGCAGAAACGTACATACGTTTCGTATGTACATTTCTGGTCCACTGGGTCAATCATCCAGGAGAATGTCCATGTCAGCTTCAGTAAGGCCGGCAGAATCACCTTTCAATTTATACCTGGAGAAATGATATACCGCCATGAAGATGATTGTAGTCATCGTTGGTTTGCGTTTCCCTTTGCTGATGTAGTACTGTTGAATTTCAAAAATCTTATCCATGAAATTTTTGTTAGTGCGGAAACTCTTTCTCACTGTGTGCCGTTCGTCTTTGTGAATTGAGTACTTGCGTTTAGCAATCATGTTTTATGTTTTAAAATATCACAGTACCTAAATGCAGATCCCATACGTTCACCTAAATAAAAACAATCTGAGTAGCTGCCAACAGTTATAAAAAAGTGGTGGCCATCCTTGTGTTTCTGCTCCTGATATTTTGTTACTGATGTACCTTTAACTTTCTCTTCTTCCAAGATGCGCCGGGTGATTTCCACTCTATCATAATCTGTAATTACAAGATGCAATACATTCATGCTGTCCTCTCCTCTCTCACTTTTCCCTGGTGCAGTATCGGTGTCTGAACTTTCTTCTTCAGGTATTCCCAGTTTGCTTGTGCAACTCGTAATACTTTTTTCTGATCATTTGTGTTGAACTGCTTTCCACCATACTGATCGTAATAAAAAAAACCAGCGTACAGATAATTACCTTTTACAGTATGAGTGAATGACAATGAACAGTCCAGGTGAATTTTATACTTGTCTCTTGTCTCGTCGTACACTTCCTTGTAGATGCACACATCATTGATGTTGTCGTAGATCAATACTGTTTTGAAAGCAGAGATTTTCCGGTAATGGTCAACCAACTCCTTCAGCTTCATAAAGCCGTTCTTATGGTTGATGTGTTTGAAGTCCTCAGTAACGTCATTGAGATACGAATGCCTGGTGTCCCCTCTTTGCTCGTTGTACTTCAGGTAACAACGCGCAGTAAAAATGCTGATCGTTTGAAAGAATGTTTTGTTCATAGTGGTTTTTTTGATTTGTCAATTCCGCGCGCCCGCGTAGTTCTTGACTAACAGGGAGGAATTGAGCGGTGAAGTCCGAATTGAAGTTTTTGATAGTATAAATTATGATGTTCGAGATGTTACCAGAGAAAGCCCCCCGAATCAAGTACTTGATCAGGAGCGCGGAAATACCAGTAAAAAAGTTCGGGCAATGGAATTTCATCCAGAGATTTTTTGTACTTTTCTCTTCGCGCGACCCGCGTCCGGATCGCTCTGGTGACAATATGACTGTTGATAACTTTAAGGTGGGCGCAAGTGATACAGACTTTTAAGAAGTCGGATTTCACTCATCCGGTTCCGAGAATGTATTGAACTAATAGTTGAAGTAAAGGGGATAACTAACACACACAGGAACGCCCGACAAGCCGTTTCTGATACGGTTGCGGGGTAGGGGGTATGTTTAAAGCAGATTTTTTGAGAAATTTTCACGCCTACGAAGCGATAGGGCCTTATTTCCCTGAAAACTACTTACTGTTTATTATAAGACAACATAACTATTTTGAAGTTGTGAACAGAATGAATGAGAATACATTACATTTACCCTGTCATTAGTGCTGATTCCTTCAGACTACATGCCTACGACAGAGATTCCCGCCCCACAGGTGGGATTTTCTGTTTTAAAGCGGTCGCAATTCACCCAGGGAACTCATACTAACAACTGATATTACCGGGGTTCTCGCACCGCTCCTTTCATACTAACGTCTCATACAAGGTACCCTTACGCGCGCGCGTATAGTGTACAGGTTAAATTGATGTTGTTTGGTATGTTCTAAGCAGGTTGTCTCATTGGTAAGCCACTACTTACTATTCACAAAAAAACAACTTGATTACCATGTTAAATTGAGCTTAATTGCGGTTCACTCAAACCATAAACACTATGAAAAAGATCATTGTAATTCTCTGCTGCGCGGTATTGATATGCTCCAGTGGATGTGCCACCATCTTAGGTGGTAAAGTCGATTCCTGTCAGCGTGCAAAGCCAGCTCCCGGAGGACAGTCCAGGAAGATCCGTGCAGGTGCATTGATTGCAGACATTCTATTGGGCGGATTTATTTTTCCTGCGATTGATTTTGCTACTTGTGCCATCTATAAACCATGTGGTAAATAAATCATCAATCATTTTTCATTGAGGATTAAACCTGGTTCCATTCGACCAGGTTTTTTTTATTGCTATCAATTTATCGCTGATCAGTTATGGCCATACGCTGAGTTGATAAATTGATAGCAACAAACCCCGATATCGCGCCGGCAGCTTTCGGAAATTGCTATCATTGCACTCTCAAACCTTAATACAATGGCAAAAGAGAAACAACCTACCAGGAAATCAAAAATGACTTTAACGCTGCGCTGCTGGGAACCATCTGAAGTAAATCTAATGAACAACCTACTCAAGCAAACGGGCAAGAAACAATTCACTGATGCACTGATGGAAGCTGCACAGCGGTATGAACAATTTAAAAATCAGATCCGCGCCCTGGAGAAAATAATTGAGAAGCTTCAGGATCAGAGAAAACAATCTGATGAGGTACTTGCATTTCTGAATTCATCACAACGGATGCTTTCAGCGTACGGAAAAAAAATACCTGGG
>Ga0193724_1000363_pt1 | contig 10900 bp, 26 predicted proteins | sample H2a1metaG_FD_146005 | JGI IMG/M metagenome (GOLD analysis project Ga0193724, IMG submission 146005) | Soil microbial communities from a riparian zone of the East river system, Colorado, United States - H2a1 | ecosystem: Environmental > Terrestrial > Soil > Riparian zone | place: USA: East River... | reverse complement strand
CGACAAACTAAAATTGTCGTCAATAGACTGCGTATACTGTTGTGCAGGACTAAGAAAGGCTGATGGCGTATCTAGAGATGTAATGTCAAATGCTACCGCTTGTGCAGCCATAGCTATCCTCGCATGTCGAAAATACCGGGAGTGCCATATCCTAGCACCCCCGGTTTGTACGGAGACCCACTCTCCGAAAACAACTAGCTAGTAGCAGAGCCGGGTGTAAAGATGTTAGGCTCACCTTCCAGCATTTCCTCAACAATTTCGCCTTGCTGGTTAGCGGCCACTACCACATCCCCTGCTAGCTGCAATTTGTTAGAGCGGTTAAGCATGTCACCACGGAAGGCAGTATTCAAGTCATGGCCTTCGCAGAATTCGAGCGAATGATAGCCCGCATCATTGCCAGACGCAGCACCGGGCGCACCACCAGCAGTACCAAATGCGCCAAATTCCAAAAGCGCATAAGCCTTGGCTGTAAGTGGTGACAACGCATCTTTAATGGATACGTTGTCAAGCTTGATCTTTGGACGGGTAATGATGCCGTCAGACAAAGAAGTAAACGAAAGAATGCCACCAGTAGCAGTGGTAGTAGCTGTACCAGTCTTGACAAGGTACGCGGCAATCTTAAAGCCCACATCTAAGTCTTGGATTGGTGCATCGGATAAGTTAGCCGAAGTCAATACAGTAGTAAGCGGCAAAGACTGACGGCGAAATACAGCAGGCTGAATAAGTCCGCGTGCCTCTCCGAGAATCGAGCGAATAACAGTCACGCGAACACGCGGCTGTCCACCACCACCGAAGTCAGAGAATGCAGCGGTAGTCTGCGGAGATACACCAATAGCAGTAATGTCGCCAAACGTAACGTAAACGTCAAAAGTTGCCCATTCATCGTTGCGTACAAGAAACATCATTTGCTGTAACTTCGGTATGCCACGCGGTACAAACGGAACTGGCAACACGAAGTTTACATCGTAAGTCGCAGCAGCAAAAGAAGCACCTGCTGCTGGTAAATTGGAAATCATTGGCGATGCCATGCCAAATGAATATTTCTTTTCCAATTCATACAACGTAGCGCCACGCAGGTTAACAATTTCTCGCGTGCCAAAACGTTTATGCGTTCCAACAACACGCACACGCTGAATAAAGTTAACAGGCGCCTCAGCTACTACGTTTCCTACGCCACCAGTAGTAATAACTCGATAGCGCGTTTCCAGTAGCATTCCCCACAAAGGCTTGTCTAAAGGAATACGGTTTACAAGTCCTACTTCTTGTGGAGTAGCTACTCCGGTAGCACCGTAGACAATAGGGTTAATTATATCGGCTACATATTCGGGTCTATTACGCAAAGACATAAGCCTATTCTCCTATGCCCGAATTGCCTACGGGCAAATGTTGTGAGAATGGCTAGCCGGGGGTTCTTATCTCTAGTGGACTAACAGCCTCAGACTGTTAGCCAAAGGAACTAGAAACGGAGCCCCCGGTTAGCTATTCAGGGGGTTAAAGGTTTGTGTATAGCTTTACTGTCTTAGCCAAAACTACACCAACGGCAATAGCCGTTAAATCGATTAGAAGCTTTTTCATGGCTGTTTCCCTTCGTAATTCGTTAAGCTGTCACAACTGACGGCGGCTTATTACCTTTTCAAGCCGTAACGCCTAGTTTGGCGGCTGTAGTCGGACTAATAGCCAATAGACCTTTTTCTACCAAAGGCTCTACTAGCAAAATGGCCACTGTTACGCTCAGAGCAAGAAAGATAAATCTTTTCGTGCCGTCGCCCATAAGTTAAACCGTTACCTTTCTGGCGAATTTTCTCGCCTTAATCGTCGTACCATTTACCTTTTTTCTCGTCTGGCGGCTTACTTGCCTTTTCTTCAAACTCTCTGCGGTGGCGGTCATAAGCTAGCACTCGCGCTCTACCGCGAATAATTTCCTTTTCCTTATCTTCAGTTACGCCATGCTTATCAAACCATACTTTTTCAGCGGCTGTCCAATCTGCTTCAGGATTAGCAGGTGGCGTAGGTGGAACTAACTCCGGTTTCGCGGCCATTTCAAGTTACTCCAAAAATAAAGGATAAATGGGCGGACTCTCGCCTAGTCCGCCCATTGTCAGTTAGGCCAGCCCGGACTAACTAACGTTTCGATTGAATCTGGTTGTCTTAGCCTGCGTACCAACCGAATCAACCGCTGTAACTGTCCATGCAAAATCTCCAGCCTCAGTAGGCGTGCCGAAGATTCGCAATGTGTCTACGCCATCACTGGCGGCTTGGATTCCCGGTGGTAGCTGGCCATCTACCGTAAATGAATACGGACCAGTTCCACCACTAGCGACGATATCAAAATCCGTCGCAGCCTCTCCGACTACTTCATCCGGCAACTGCGTTGCTTGGTTAGGGTCACCGGGAGTTAACACTAGTGCCGCTTGCGCGTCACCTACGTGCACTTGGTACTTATCTGAGACTGTTGCCATGTGATCTGCTCCACAATTAACTGTAATTACTACTTTACACATGTTGGTTTCCTGACCGGCAATTTACTTAACCGGAGTATTGAATCTGGTAGCAGCTACGTCCGGTGCTGCTCCCATTTTCTTTTCAATGTCCGTAGCAGCACGAATGCCGCTAGAATCGTGGACATGTGGAACAGGTAGAGCATTACAGTTACAGATTGTAACCCGGTTAGTCACTGCCATAAATTTCTCCTAAGTTGCGGTCTATTGCTTGAAAAGAATTCTCAGGCGGCTTGCGCGTTTTGATGTTTCTTGCCCATTCCGCCTCGTTGGTAATAATTCGATACGCACCTGTCTCAGATTCAATCTCTAATACTTCTCTACCGCCAGTCTTAGGCGATTTAAGATTAGAAACTAATTCCGTAACATTTGGTATCTTAGTTCCGTACTGCTCATCTATTGCCTTAAGTGCTCTCTTATCGAACACGTTAAAGAAATAAACGTAATCCGACTCACTCCAACTTACTCTAAATAAATCTTGCGGTAAGTGAGTAGTCTGGATAATATCAATCGGGTTAGCATCTCCGCGTTCCCTTCTAGGTGAGCGCCTAATAAACTCATCTAGGTTATCGTTAATAGTTTGCGGGCTCTGTATGCGGTGTGCCTCATCTATAACCAAGACAAAGCTTGACGCACCGTCATGCACGCCTGTAAAGTCCCACACGGTAGATGCAAACAAATTCCACCAAGCCTCAACATTACCTTTTGGCGGAACGTACGATATAACGAAAGATTCATCTTCTGGCCAGTTTTCTAACCGCTCTTGAAACTCTTTCAAGTCGTACGTTTTTAAGTCTACGTTCTGAAACTGATTACCGGGGTCAAAGTAAATTTGATTACCATTAAGCTCGTCAGCCTTCCACATAGCTAACGTGCTCTTGCCTAACCCCCTTCGACCGATAACTAAGACGTTCATGCGCCAACGCTAACACCATTAGCCGGAACTGGATTAATAGGTATGCCGGTAAACTGGCGTTCCGTCCTGTGTTGTGGCTGCTGTTGCGGCTGCTGTTGTGGTGCCTGCTGGAATGGTTGCGGCGTAGGCTGGCCAACCTGTGCGGCTTTCTTGGCTTGCCATCGCGCTACTCCGCTATTAATCATGTTGTCCATTGCGTCAGTTAATGCAGCAGCTAAAGCGGCAAAATCTTGATTATCAACTAACCAAATAGGCGCATAGCGTGACAAAATCTCTGCGGTAGGCTCTACTAAAGCCTCTTTTTTGTCAGGCGCAAAATACATCTCAGCCGCTAACTCGTCTGGCCACTTAAGAAGCTTGCGACCTGCTAGGCGAATTAACACTTCCAGTACAGAATATGCTGGAAGGATGTATTCTTTCCTAATCTTGATAGGCTCTTTTGGGGGAAGGCTGGCGGGGTCAACTACGCCTAAAGCTTCGCGGGCTTTGGCTAATCCTTCCGTATCTCTTACGCGATCAACGTCTAGCTTGCCTGACTCAGTAATAGGCACAAAAAACCCGCGTTTAGGTACGCGGGCTCTAGTCGCTGTAGAAGGCGGAGCAGAAACGGTGGCGGTTTCGCCGTCAAGAGAGAATGAACTATCGGGATTGCGAGAAGGTGACATAATCAGGATGACCTAACTAGTTTAACTCCGCATAAGTCACATAAAAGTCTTAGTCCTTCCCTAATCTCTAGAAGTCTAATACCAGCCGCCTCTAGGTCTTTATTACCCATGCTACGCAATGCTCTCTCTGCCAATTCGTCTAAGCGGCCTACTAAGGATTGTAACTTCAGCGCGTCCATTTCTAAGTCGCGCATCCAATCTAGTGACTCAACCGCAGAACGCTTTATACTCGATTGGCTCATCGTCCCTTCGATCTTACTCTAAATGCCTGACTTGTCAATAGGTTAGCTAAGTAGAATTATTAGGACACTTAAAATCTACGCGTGGGCCTTGGTGGCGCGCAAAAGTTAATTTTCTACACACTTAAGTGTAATGTTTTCAATAGGATTGGGGTCTGTAGACTCGTGTCGTTCGCGGATACATACCCCCACACCCCCTATGGGTACTTTTTAAGTTAGCCAACGTTATGTGTGGGGTGGGTGTGTATATTACGGCGGGTAATCTACACCTATGGGGGGTGTGGAGGTATGTATCCGCGAGCGACACGAGTCTACAGACCCCAAAGTGATTGATTCTAAAAGACTTAAGTAGGTAGAAACTTTATGCTTGACACCCTACTTAGCCGTCTGGTATGGTGGTTCGCTACCGTACGGACCTCCCAAAACCAGCAGGCGAAAGGAAAGCGAAAGTGCAAACTGCTACGGCTGAAGCTCATACAGACCCAACCAGAATAAATATAGGCGAAACGATGATAGGCACGGAGCCGCTATGTGAGATATTAGAAACCACACTTTTTAGTGCTCACCTTACTAACGCAATTCCAATTTCGTTAATGCTAATAGGTCCTAGTGGGGCAGGAAAATCAAAGCTAGTTATGCAATATCAGCATGCTGCTGGTTGCCACGTAACTACCGATGTAACTAGCATGGGCCTGCAAGAATTACTAGCAAAAGATTCTAGCGGCAAGGTCCACTTTATTATCATTCCTGATTTTAACCTAGTCCTATCACACCGACATTCTACCCTTCAGTTAACCATAGGAAATCTTCTCTCCATGACAAGCGAAGGCACTATCCGTATAGATGATGGCAGAGCTATTAAGGAAACCAAGCATAACTCTATAGGCATAATTAGCGCCATGACGCGCGACATGTATGCTGGAATAGGAAAGAAATGGATTGCATTAGGATTTAATCGTCGCTTTCTGCCTATCAATTATGATTACAGTCTTAAAACCCGCGAGCAAGTACAGCGGTCGATTGCTATGGGCAAAACCACCATGTTACATCTATCGGAAAAAAGATTAGTTATTCCTGCTAGTCTGATAGATGTACAGATATCCGATGGCAACAGTAATCGCATTTCTACTTACAGCAATGAACTTGCTACCAATATTGGTTGGGTAGGAATCAATAGTAGAAACCGTGGTGGACGTAAGCAAAAAGTTAATGGAGAGCCTGTACAAAAAGGGAAGCAAATAGCAAAGCAAGATCAGCACGAATTTCGACCACGCGCCATATTTACTGGCAAGCAAATAGAATTCTCTCCGCATATCGTATTAAGGACGCTAGCGCGGGCTCACGCTTTGCGTTCTAACAGAGAAATGGTCAATGAAGATGACTTAGAATTTCTAATGAAGGTTATCCAGTTTACTCGCTTCGATCAGCCGGTGCAGCTATGACTACAAAAGAGATATTGCAATCTAGCTTAGGCGAACTCGCAAGAGCGTCATTGGACGTTGAGCCTGACTTAAATTACTCCACGCCAGACAATTCGTTAACCTTACTAGAATTCATAAATAAACAAGGTTGGACTATCGGGGCGTTAACATGTGCTTACGCTAATCTGCTAGTTTCCATAACAGCGATAGACAGAGAAGGACGATTAGCAGAATGGCGGAAAGGTTGGCGGAAAGGTAATTGACAATGGACGAAGAAATTGTAAACGACAAGCTAACTGTACATGAAAGCCGCGAAATACTTAAGCCTGAACAGGCAGAGCCGCAATACGGCATAGTTGTACGTGAAAGAAATATTCAGTTAGCGGCTACCTTAATGGATATAGCTAAAGACAATATGCGTCGCGATATAGTGCGTATAGCTGTCGAAGAATTTGATTACATAGTGCGTCGTCGCCGCGAGATAGCAGAAGATACAATCAAGAATGAAGGCGTGTTAGAATTTATTAAGAAAAAAGAATTTGCACTTAAAGCTGGAGAATTCGAGATAGACACTATCAGCGGTAAGCTAATCTTTTTTAATAAGGACTTACAACCATGGCTCTAACATTGAAACAGTGGATTCATAAGTTAACTGCCCCGACGCCTGTCTACCCTATTCCAGCTAGCATTCCTTTGGATAAGATAGGCGATCATACCATAGAGAGCCTTACTCGATTGCAGTTAGTGCGCGATATTTGCACTAGCAGTACGCATAAAATAGAGCGAGTATACTTAGGGCCATATCTAAGCATCGAAGGTAGTGAGCAATTTCCCCAAGTGTTTTGCATTCTTATGGAAGCAATAGAAGAAGTAGAGGCATTATAATTCACACGGAGAAAAAACATGGAAACAGGAACCAAGCAAGCACCGCCGCAACGTAGGGGATGGACAGGAAACAGCAACGAAACATTAGATGGAAACGCCATGTTAGGCGCTAAATGGTGGGCAGTAGGCGACAAGCTTTTATGTCTCTGGCAAAGATCATTTGAGACTAAGTTTGGAACTGGCCACCAATTCATGCTAGTACAGCCTGAAACTCTAACCGTGTTTGTTGACCAGTTTGGCGTGTCTTACAAAAAACAGCCTAAAGATGATGTAGAAGGAACGGATATATCTGTAAGCCGGTTTTCTCTGCCACATCTAGCAGGGTTCGACCTTGCATTGCAGGCACTAGAATCAAAAGGTTTCCCCGGTTTCTGGTTCGGTGCACGTTGTATTGTTAAGTGCATTGCGATGAAAGAAGCAACGCAATTCGGCTATTCCGATATGCCAGTATTTGAGCTTTCTGTAGACCCACGCTAGCCTATCCCCAATTGGCTAGAGAGGGGCGATAAACTAGGGTCTACAGGGGCGTAGGGGGGATGCTTTCCCCCATTTGCTAACCCCCTACGCTTACTTATTATAGGAGTCTATTATGGCTACCTTTGATGAGATATACGGCGACAAAGATGACGATGTAAGTTTTGAGCCTGACGATTGGGAAGATGAGATAACCGACCTAGATCAGTTGTATGAATTTGATGATTACTGGGAAGGTGACTTAGTGGAGTATGAATTCCACGGAACGGGAGATACAGGATAGCAATGGCAAAACATAATCATGGACGCCCTGACCCATTGCAGGTACAAGTTGCGGTAAAAATTAAAGCACCACCTAACACTAAGATTCATCCAAAAGTATTGCAGCAAATATTAGATCGTATGGCTAATGGTGAAAGCTTGCCAGAAAGCGTAACAGTGCGTGGAATCTTTTGGCGGAATCCTAATCGTAGGGGTGAGTTATCTTACTGGCGTTATCATGAAGGTGCAGACTTATCCGCCGCACCTACTTCCGCACCGCTGGAAAGCGGACCACGGGAGTCACTTCAGCGGGCCTATGAAAGTTTGGGCAACGCATTACGTAGCGCAACAATTACGTTTTGATAAATGGGGTCACATAGATGGAATCTCAGACTATCCAGTTAATCGTTGCTTATTCATTGATACGGATTCCATTAACTCCGAGAGGCTTACGATTTTACGAATTAACAGCATCTTCCGGGCTTTGGGTATGTCGCAAGGCTACACCGCAATACGTTTTAATCGAAGTCGCCGCGGTTGGCATACAGTCATTTTGCTTAAAAAATCTTTATCATGTATTGAACGTGTGGCGCTAGAGGCAATATTAGGAGATGATCCTATGCGTGCTGCAATGAATTTTGCAAGAGCTAAGAACGCACATAGGATGCCGAGATTCTGGAAGCAACGTTGGAATATATTTTACGATTACAAGGTGACAAATGTTAATCCCTAGATGCCCCAAGTGTGGCGGCAGCGTTTTACTAGCTCCTATAAGTGGTAAAACAGAACAGACGCATTACCAAGTTAGGACAGATGCTACTATGCCTGTAGCATGTTCTAACTGTGACTGGAAAGGAGAATGGCGCGAAGTGCCATATCAAACATGATACGCAACTCCAAAACAGAGTTCGTAATCAACCTAATCATGATTCCCCTAGCTGTCGGATGGGGAGTTTTGGCGAGTCATGTATTGCATTTGACTAGACCTTGGTGGTTTTTCGCTCTGTTTTTCATGGCTGGTTCAGTTCTCGCCACTATTGAGAAGCTTTTATTTTGGCTAATACGCGAATGAGACGCTATCGCCCAAGCCGTAGGGAATGTAAGGCAGCACTGGAAATTTACAAGCCGCACCAATGGGGTGAGCAAATGCAGTTTCGTGAAACTGCCGGATGTTGGGCTCTAATCAAGAGCCATAAAGACAAAGGCATTGACGAGCCATGTACTGCACAGGATTCTAGCTGGTACGTCCTAGACTCGAAAACCAGTAACATAACAAAAGGCCCTACAGTCCGAGTAAGGCTTTGCCCGCGACATGCCCGCAATGCGTCACATTACTATACGGTTACTAAAGTGTCATAGTCTTTAGTGCTCTTGCGCTGCACATTGGTGGTGGTAGAATTACACCATGGAAAACAAACCACAAACCGAAGAAATAATAGAGATCGTAACAAACCGTATAGCTCAAATGGAGCAGAAAACCGACATGGACGCCATAGTAGAAACCAGCCTACAACGCATCGCCCGCGAAGCAGCACAGGAAATAACGACAGAATTCTGTAAGTTTGAACAATGCTTACGTGATTCTACTCCCAATTCTAATGAGATAGCATCTATCATCTACAAACACTTCCGCGATGGAAAGGAACTGTAAAATGAGGAATCCTAAATACCTTTCCAAGATTGAAAGAGCTATCGAGCGATTACGTCAATGCCAAGACGAATTAACTGACGTTAACATGACTCTTGTTGGAATGGCTCAGGGAAGCTTACACACTGCCTTGCAATGCTTATTACAAGCCGAGGAAGATTTAGGGGGAAAACGATAATGCCTACTAAAGTAGAAATTTCGCATGACGTTCTAATGCCTATGATAGAATACTGCAAGCAGAAAGGCAGTACACTGGATGATGCTGTAAACGATTTATTGCGTCATGCTATGCTGATTTTTTCCTATGGCGAGAGTAACGGCATTGATAGATGCCAAAAAGCAATAAATGATAAATGAGGCACTTTCCGTATGTCTGTCATGCGTGCGGGTCTATCCTTACTAGCGATAATTGCCCTGACAGTGGCCTTATGGTTTGTGCTATCTGTAATGGGCATTATTGCGAAAGTTGTATTCTCTGGCATCTGGAATTAGGCCACACAGTTAGTATTGGACGCGGTTTTGATCTATTCGATTTTCAGGGGGAACCATGATACTCGAAACGCTAGATGCAGTACGGAAATTCCGCGATGAGACTATTTGTGCACAATGCAGAATAGAGGCTAACCTATTCCTTAAAGCTATGACGCAGCCGAACGTAGAAATTCACATTCTACGCTTCGATGATACCTGTACACATATAAGGCGTGCGGCATGATAGAAAAATCTGAAGTAGTGCGTATATTACGAGAATACATGGCCAGTCTGCCATTAACTGACAGAATGCGTATAGCGTCAGAATGGCTCACCTGCCCATGTGCAGTATGTGAATTCATGCGACAAGCTACGGACTCGCGGCTATGATATCGAAAAGACAAAACAGTGACCGTGAAGCAGACTTACTAATTGATAAACTTTTGGAGCGTATAAAATATATGAAGATACGAATAAACATAAGTATTGATGCACACCCCGGCGAAGGATACGGAAGCATGCAATTCTCAGAACAAGGCGAATTCAAGGATGCTTCTTTTGAGGTAGTTTCCAAAGTGTTCACATCAGCACATAATCTTTTGGCAACTTTGAAAAAAGAAATACAGCCTTATGAGCAGTAAACGCTATAAGTTAAGATATACAATAAGCCTTTGCGCGAAAGGGACTAAGTATATGGCCAAACAACGTAGATTAGAAACTATCGAATCATTTACAGACCTTAAGAAATGCGTACATTACTGCTCTGTAGGCGGTCATCTATGGGTGCATAATGCTCCGTGCGAATGGCTTTTATACGATAAAGACACCGGCAAGACTGTGCATAAGTTTTTCAGCGTATGCGAACCACATAGACTGCTTGAACAGCTATGAGAAAAAAGAAAAAACCAGACATATACCATTGCCCACATTGCGGGTTACCTCTTTATGTACACCATCGCAATGGCATGAAAGTAGAGTCTGTACCACGTAAAATATGTGAAGAATGTGGCAATGGATACTATCCTACAACAACGGGAAATATTCCACGACAAAGATTCTGCTCTACAAAATGCCGAAGGAAAACTTACAGAAGAAAGTACAGACTATGAAACAACCAATCGAAATGACAATGGCGGAAATTCAATACCTAATTTCTACACACCAATTTCCACCGGGCGATGAGCGCGACAACGCTATTAAACATTTTAACGAACTAATTCATATCATAGATTTTATCGAAGCTAGAATCTTAGCCTATGTGCCTTTGATGTGTCCATGTGACAGGTGTAACGAGATACGGAACGCAAAGCCAAAGCGAATTACTGTAGTAAAAGAAAAAGCAGAGCCGGTGCATTTTTCTCTTGACTAATTCCCGGTCAATTCGGTAGAATTCCGAATAGGGGGTTACACTTTATGAGTACT
>Ga0193724_1000362_pt1 | contig 10914 bp, 9 predicted proteins | sample H2a1metaG_FD_146005 | JGI IMG/M metagenome (GOLD analysis project Ga0193724, IMG submission 146005) | Soil microbial communities from a riparian zone of the East river system, Colorado, United States - H2a1 | ecosystem: Environmental > Terrestrial > Soil > Riparian zone | place: USA: East River... | reverse complement strand
TAAAACAAAAAATGAAAAGCCCTTTAATTAAAATAATAGTAAATTAAATTTATAAAATACATTTGCTTTTAACATTTGCTTTTATAAAATTAATAAAATAAAAAAAAATAATAAAAAAAAAACAACTTTATATGATGAATAGCGAGTATAAAAATAAAGATAAAAATATCCCAGCAATCTGAAAATGAAAACCCTTAATTGAGCAGAAACACCAGCCCGTAGTAGGAATAAGTAGATTACTACAAAAATACACTGATAAATTAAAATTACAACCGTTAAAAGAGCACAAACACCAGCCCTTAGTAGGATGAGATGGTTTTAAACAAACAACCCCTGAATTAAAAGAATTAAATAAACAAATTTTCTTTCCTTTAACACCCTTACATACGTATAGAAAAGAGAGTTTATTAACTAAAACAAGTACTGCCTATCTTAACTCAGTCCACCCTACAAAATTGAAGGTTAATTTAAATGAAGCCCCCTCTACAAAACTCTTTGGTCTAACAGCAGCCCCTTCCAATTCCTCAGATGTAATATATGAATATTTAAAGACTTTAAGTAAATATAGAGATAGAAAAAATGGTGTATTAATAAACTATAATCAACATATTTCATATAATTTCAATAATAAAAATCTATTATTAAGAGGAGTTGAACCTCAAACTCAAAATAACAATTCTTTAAAAATAACAACTAATAAAAATAAGTCTACAAATGCTGTCCCTTTCACATATGCATTTCAATTAGAAAAAGCAACAGTAGCCAAAACAACACAAAATATAAATAAAAACATAAATATAAATGACCTTTTAAATAAACCTTTATTAGGCCTAAACCCAGAATCTTACAAAAATACCCCGAGAGCCCCTTTTGCAAATACACACAGAACAGAAGAACCAACAGCCCCCACAATAGTACACAAAGAAATACCCCAAGACTTACTACTAAGATTAAATAAATTAAAGGGTGTAAGCGGAGAAACAGGATACAACCGCAAGGGAAACAATAGATTAATAAAATATAGTTATAAATTATTATTTTATTTTTTTAAGAGTATGTATTGTTTAATTAGTAAACCTGTTTTTCTTATTACTCCAGATAAAGTAGTAATACAATTACTTTATTTTCTAAATATTCCTAAGTTTAAAGTTTTTAAACGGTATTCTATTTTTAGAAATAAACTAATTAGACAGAAAAGGAAGGCACGGATTAAACAAAATAAACAAAATAAACAAAATAAACAAAATAAACAAAATAAACAAATTAAACAAATTAAACTAATTAAACAAATTAAACAAATTAAACTAATTAAACAAATTAAACAAAGAAAGAGTTTGGAGAAGAACAAATTTAATTTCCATTCGGTTGCTGAGCTAGCACAGGAACTGAACCACACAAAAAAACTTAGTTCTATTCACGCTTTTAAATCAAAGGGTCGTAAATATAGGAAAAAAAAGGTACACTGGAAAGTAATAAGAACTCTAGTTAGATTAAATAATAAACGAACTAAAGTTAAAAATATTTTATTTAATTTAAATAAATATAATTTATTTAGAGTTTTCTCTCTTAAATTTAAATTAATTTGTGAAATTTTAAATAATAAATTTAAAAAACCTGTAGAATTACAATTAATTAGAATACACAAACCTTACCTTGATAATAATATTTTAATTAACCTTCTTTCTTTAAATATTAGGAATAAAAAATTTAATACTAATGTACAAATAGCAAAACTATTCCAAAAAAGAGTTGTTAAAAATGTATATGATTATCAGAATAAGAGTGTTAATTCTATACCTACTTATTTATCTGGGATTAATATTAGAATTGGAGGGAGATTACTGAGAGAAGCCTTTATCCCAAGAATATCGAAGAAAAGATTTGAAAGAGGAGCGAGTTCTATTGGTAAAGTTAATTATTTAGACTCTGCTTCCATTACTAACAAAAATAGAAAAGGTTCGTATACTTTGAAAATATCTTCAGGTCAAAATTTCTTTTAATTTTCTTTACTTTCTTTTCTTTTTCTTTAATTTAACCGTTATTATCTGGTCCCTGTTGCCTGTTGCCTGGTCCCTTTTCCCTGTTGCCGGTTCCCTGTTGTTCTTATTTTTACTAAAATAATTATTCAAAGCCCTTTTGCATCTCTGGCCTCTGTTGCAGAGGCTTTGCATCTCTGGCCTCTGGTGCTTCTCTGGCCTCTTTTGCATCTCTGGCCTTAAGCTAAAAGAAACATTTGCTTTTCATTTCGTTTGTATTCTTATTTGAAACAAAATCAGAACAAATGCAACATAGGTTGTTGTTATTCTTATAATCAAAATAAGAAATGAACTTTGCCTTGGCCTAACCCATCTCATAACCAAGGGAAGCAATTGGAAGCTAAGAGAAAAGGTTGTTCTGATTTTTGTTCAAATAAGAATAAAAACGAATTGAACTTTTGCCTGTTGCCTGTGGCCTTTAGCCCTTTGCGCAGAAGCAAGGGCCGAGGCGCAGAAGCAAGGGCCTTTTCGCATAAGCCTGGGGTAGGTTTAGGCCATCTCACAAGCAATGGAAGCACCAGATGCACCAGCTTAAGGCCATATATGCACCAGAGGCCAGAGAGAACAAAAACAAACAAACAAAAACAAACAAAAACAAACAAAAACAACAAACAACAAACAAAAACAACAAAAATTAGAAAAAAATTAGAAAATTTTAAAAATTTAAAGAAAGGAGGTATTCTCCCCATAAACAAGAAAAGTTATAATTGTAGGAGCTGAGATCGGAGAAGCTGTGGGTAAGATAAAGAAATTAATAAAGAGAATTAGGTTTCCTTACAAAAATAATGTATACACACAAAAACACCCACACAAACAACAACAACAAAACAACAAAACAAAAAATAGAGAACTTTTTAAAACCTTTTAATTGAGGATAAACTAATTTTAGTTAGAACCTCTCAAAATACGTTAGGTAAAAATAAAAACTTTTATCTTAAGTAATCAAAAACTATTAGACAAGAAAGATTTATTTTTTTGCTATTTACATGTTTCTAGTAACTAATAAAGAGTTTTTAGAAATTTTCGTATATAAAGTTATAGTTTGTTAACGGTAGAATAAAAATTGCTAGTTTCAATCTACATCACAATGTTTTAATTAAAATCGATACGTCTTTCGAAGCTTATTGAAATAAAATTGAAGATGCTTTAGAGAGTATTTATGAGAGAGAGGATACGCAGTTCTAGGAATACCTATAATAGAAATAAATGTTTTAAATATGGATTTATATGCCAATAAAAAATTAAAATCACTAAAAATGCTTTAAGTGGGAAAGAATTATTAACTTTATATGAGAAACACTCAGATAAAAACAAAAAACAAAAAAAGCGGGGTAAACTTTAAAAAAGCTTCTTTAAATAAAAAATTTTATAGTACTAAATCAAGTTTTGACTTAAAAACAAACACAAACTTAAAATTATAAACAAAGGATAAAGGATAACTATTTAAGTTACATCACACCTTTAAAAGCTAAAAAATCTTTTTCTAAAATAATAAATATCCAAGATAAAAACCTTTTAGTGTTATGGATATAGAAACTATTGAATACAAGGGTAAAGAAATACCCATAAGCATATCTATTAAAACTGAAAATAAATTAAAAATATTTATAATAGATCATAATCAATTATTAGTGGATGAAGATATTGCAATTAAAGAATTATGAAATAAATTTTTTGAGTTTATAATTTTAAATTGTAATAAAAAGGTAATATTTGTTCAGAATTTAGGTAGCTTTGATGGCTTCTGTGATTATAAGGCTTTGAGTAAAAGATTTAAACCTGAGGAGGTTATTTGTTTAATATATAGCCAGAATAAATTTATACAGATTACAATAGAAATAAAGAAATTAAAAATAGTTCTTAAAGACTTTTATAGGACATTCCAAATATCTTTAAATTATTTCTTTAATATTCTATCTTTACAAGGTAAATTTTCGGTTTAGAAACCAGAATATAATAATATAAGTTTATTTAATAAGGAAAATGAGAAATTATTAGAAGAATTTAAAGAATACTCTTTACAAGATAGTAAATGTTTATACGATTGTATTAATAAATTACAAGAAATATTTCTTCAGGATTATAATGTAGATATTATATCCATTTTAAGTACAAGTACTCTATCAATGAAAATATTTAGAAGCAAATTCTTGAAGGTCTATATTCCTATCTTCAAAAGAATTGATGATACCTTTGTTAGAAAAGCTGACTTTGGTGGAGCTACAGATTATTATCAGTTAAAAACAACCAATCTCTATTATTGTGATGTTAATTCGTTATACCCTTTTGCAATGATGAAACCTATGCCCTTTAAGTTAATTAGAAAAATAATCTTCAAAAATAATAGTGGGTCTAACTTAGATGAATTCTTTGGTTATTTAAAAGTTGAAGTTAGTTGCCCAAAAGATATTAAAGTAGCAGTGTAACCCTGTAAATTTAATGGTAAAACTATATTTCCTACGGGAAGGTGAATAGGCAGTTATTTTAGTGAGGAATTAAAAGCAGTTTTAAGTTTAGGGTATAACTTTAAATTTATTGAAGGTTATGAATTTAGTAAAATAGATTTATTTAGCGATTATGTAAAAAATTTCTATGAACAAAAGAGAAATTAAACAGGTCCGGCTAGATTTATAGCTAAAATGCAATTAAGTTAATTATACGGTATTTTTGGTAGAAAACATGATCTGTTAGAGACTAGAAATATTTATAAAAAAGATTTAGATGCGTACACTTTAACTAAAGTTATTAAAACCATAATCCCAATTATTGATGAAGTAATGACTTTATTAATGCATTCTAATATTACAGATGATTTAACACAAGAGCTAAATAGTGAATTAGAGATAAAATTAAGTAATCAGTATTATTTAGTTAAAGCTATTGTAGCTATAGCCAGCGCCGTAACAGCTGATGCTATAATTCATATGATACCTTTTAAGATTGACGGTTTCTGTGTTTATTCAGACACTGATTCTGCATTTACTACTAAAAAATTAGATGCTAAATTTATAGGAAATGATTTAGGTTTAATGAAAGATGAATTAAATGGTTTAACCATTAAAAAAGCCTACTTCTTAGGTATTAAGAAATATGGGTATCAATATTTAGATAAAACAAAAAATAATAATTTAGTTACTAAATCAGTTTTTGCTGGTGTTAGTAGTGATTCTGTGAGTTTTGAGAAAATAATAAAAATAACCCAAGGGTATAATATAAGCAAAGAAATACCAACAAGATTCTATAAATCTTTACAAAAATTAAGCATAAGTATCGGTAGCACTCATGTAACAATAAGTAGAAGTTTAAATAAACGGTTAGTCGATAATAATTATTTACCTATGCATTTGGAATTAACAACTTCAGATACAAAAAGCTTTTATAATTATTTAAAAAGAAAACTAATCAAATATCTCAACCTTGTAAAGAATGTTCTTTAAGTTTAGAATATAAAACTTACTTTAATAATATAACCTAATATTGTAAAAGTAAATCCAGATTGTAAAATTATTAAACAATTTGAATTAGGGTAGAAGCTGTTATAATACACATAGATACTTTTATAACATTAAAGGCCGCAAGTTAAGTAAGGGGGTATAATGGAGCTCTGTCGTAACCTCTACCTATTATTCTAACCTCTCTAAATGTGTGCTCTTCTTACTTTCTTAGTTATGTATTGTATTCTATTAAGGAATGTCTCTTCTCTACTAGTATTCTAACTGTAACACTATTCTATATTGTGTTGTTTGTTATCCTTTGATAACAATGAATAAAAGGGTACTGAAATTAAATGGTGATATTAGTCTCTATAATACTTCAAAGCCAGTGTAGACAAAAGGGAGGGGGTTGGTTACACATAAGGACAACCTCAATATGGACGTAAAAATGGTGTTTTGCTCTAATTTAGAGCTGTTTTTGGGGTGAGATCGGGGTTCACAGCATTTTTCGTGGTAAAAAGGAACGGTGAAACAGAATACAACCGGTTAACTTCTCGCAGAACCAACTAGTTATAGAGTTGGGAAAGTTTGGCAATTTCGTATAATGTGAGGCCCGCATCTCGTGTATCCGACCGGGGTAATTTAAACATCTCGCACTCGCAATTCGTTGGGACTATTTTTGTTTTTGTTGTTGTTTTGTTGTTGTTTTCTCTTGCCTGCAGCTACGAGCATCCTGTGCTTTTCAATTCGTTCTTATTTTGATTATCAGAATACAAAAACCTCTTGTGCAACTCTGGCCTTAAGCTAAGAGCAAAGGTTGTTCTGATTTGTTTCAAATAAGAATACAAACGAAATGAAAAGCAAATGTTTCTCTTAGCTACCAATTGCTACCCTTGTTTATGAGTAGGGTTAGGCCAAGGAAAACTTAAAATCGTTGTTATTCTTATTTGAACAAAATTAAGAAAAACCTTTGCTCTTAGCTGCAGGCCAGAGATGCAACAGAGGCCAGAGAGGCAAGAGAGGCAACAGTCAAATGCAAAAGTAATAATAAAGTAAAAAAAATTAAAAGAAAGCGTAACCAATAAAATAAATAAAGAAAAAGAAAGGAAAGGTAACCGCGACAAAAAAATTGTATTCAAATTCAAACATATGGAGCATGTTAACAAAAAGGGGTACTTGGTCGAGTTTGGTTTAAGGCACTCGTTTTGAACACGAGCACTTTAAAATAAAGTCGTCGGTTCGAATCCGGCAGTGCCCGTAAAAATAATTGTAAGTAATAGAATAGAATAGAATAGAATAGAATAGAATATATAAATAAAAAGATAAACATACATTTGCTTCCCTTGCCCCCTTTGCCTCCCCTGTTGCCCTGTGCGAAAAAGCAAGGCCTGTTGCCCTTTGCGAAAAAGCAAGGCCCGATTTTGTATTCTGAATGACTAAAAATAAGAACGAAAAAGCAAGGGGTAGGCCTTGGCCAAGTCATAAGCAAGGGAAGCCTCTGTTGCTCTTAGCTACAGGCCAGAGATGCACAAGAGGTTGTTCTTAGTTTAAGCAAAAGTCCCTCCAGCGCTAAGCGGTTATCGGGCATAGGCAGAATTAATCGAATACATAAAAGTAAAGAAAAGTAAAGATAAAAATAACCCTCTATTAATTAGTACTAAGGCGAAGTTAAGTATAAAGTATAAAATAATTAAATCAAATTAAATGGTTTATTGAATTTATATAGATTTAGATTTAAATTTAAATAGGAAGGAATAATTTACATAGGTAAGTTAAAACGATTGCTAATCGTCTGGGTAATTCCCTTAAGCGTTCGACTCGCTTTTATTCCGAATAAATAAAAAACAAACTTTAATAAAATAATAGAATGCTTTCTTATTAAACAACAGAAAAGAACATTTGAAATGAACTTTTGCCTTTAGTTTTTTCTGGTTGCAGTGTGTTTTCTACTTCTAATTTTAAATTTAAATTTAATTCTAATTCTAACTTAAGTCTAATTCTAATTTTAATTGTAAGCCTAACTCTAATTTTTACTCTCAGTCTAGCTTCTAATTCCATCCTCCCTAGTTCCTGCAAAAAAATGCAGATGAACGGGAGGCATTCTAATTCATATTCTATCCTCCGTAGTTCCTGCATAAAATGCAGATGAACGGGAGGAACTCTATTAGTACTCCTAACTAAAGTCTCCCCAGCTCTACTACTACTTCTAGTCTAATCTTAATTAACTAGTGTAACAAGGGGCGGGTAGGTTAGGGTAGGTAATATAAACTAAAGTCTAATCTTAATTACAAGTGGTCTGGTGTAGCAGTAGTAGTCGTTTATGGAATAACAAAGGCTGCAAAAAAGTCTAGTCCAGGATCCTTATTGTCTTTCTCTTTCTCTGTATCAATTTCAATTTCACTTTAAGTTAAGTATAAAAATTTTCTATTAAATTGTGTAACCAGATACGGGAAATCCTAAAAAAAAGTCTAACGTTAGTTTTAGTCCGTCTTAGTCTTAGTCTTATAATAACCTCCCTAGTTCCTGCTGTTTATGCAGATGAAGGGGAGGTAGAGTAATATTAATATAAAATAAAATAAAGTCTAATCTTAGATTACAGCTCCTACGGGAGAATCTCTTATCAGTATTTGTTTGGCGAAATTAAGAAAATTAGAGCAGTACTATCTGGAGATAACCGGGGGTTAGAGTTTCAAAATAAAGGAAAGGGTATGATAGCTTTAAGTACTCGAGGACAATTAGGCATTGAGTCTAAAATAATAGCCACCACAGGATTTCAGCATAACATCTATACTCGTTCCGATATGTTGCAAGTTTTCACAGAAACTATACAGAGTGAAAGTAAAAGTATTGAATTTATCCTTAGTAGATTAAGATCAGCAACATAAATTTTTAAGACAGGAGGTCCTGTAACAATGTGCAATCGCGACCAACAAATTAGAATGCATTTTGATAACAAACGGGTAATAACTGTCCAGATAATTTAACAGAGGGTGTTGAGGTACAGTTAGATAGCCAACCTTTATCAACAGTCTGTCAAGGTGAAAATTTTAGATTTTTAGGCAAATTGAGTAAGGTAAAACAATACACGAAATACTCCAATACTAAAGAAAATGTTATCCGTTACAACAATTGCCATAGGCAAGGCCATAAACAATATTGTCAAAGGTTTATTATCTGAACCACCTCTGTTTAATTTACACAGGGTAGAATTACCAAAGTATAAAGATATTGTAGAAATCCTAAAAAGGTTCAATCCTACAATCAAATTAACGTTTATAACATTGCCTGCTTAAAGAATAGAAAAATTAGATTAAAAATGGTACCTCTAATACAGATAGTGAAGAGTTTGTTAAGTACCTCTTACAATCTTTTCCTAAATTTTATGCGGATTTGTTATTTCGAAGTTTTTAAAGTACTATTCATTCGAAAAATATATCATTTTAGTTTAATAGAAGAATCTGAGCTGAATAAAAGATGTAAAAAGAGTAGAAATTTCACGAGATCGCACTTATCATTTGAGTCTTTCAACAGTTTAAGTAAAACTTAAGTAAAATTTAAGTAAAAATTAAGTAAAAATTTTAAGTAAAATTTAAAAAGGCTTAAATCCGCCTATTTGTATTAAAAATGGTACCTTTCATTATAAAAATATATCATTTAGATAAAACTAAAAATGAAGAAAAATGGTGTAAAAATACAGTTCAAAAGTTAAAAACTTATCAGGATTTAAAAAAGTTATAAAGTAGGGGTACAGGGTAGAGAGGAAAAAAGGATTTAGAGTTATCCTAATTATAGTTAGTGTGCTGATACCTCATTAACCAAGATTATGTAAATCATTCTGTACTAAACAGATAACAGAGACCTCTTAGATTTTTCCTTCCAGACGATATGAAAATCAAACTAAATTTGAGATAGTAAAGAATTAAGGACTGGTGTTTAACCAAGAAAAGGTTGAATTAGAATTTCTGAGAGGGAAAGTTAAACCATGACACTTACAAACCTCTGTGACATAGAGAAGCTTTAGCTAAGTCAGGGTAGGACGATAATCCCTGCTTCTTACCAAATAAACCTCTTTTCATTTCATAACAGTTTTGATTCAAGTGGATTTAGTTACCAATTTGAATAGTCTTATTGAACTAGTCTCAATTCTGATAAAATTAAGAAATTATATATTATAAAATTACAAACATAATTACTAATACAAATTTAAATCCAGTGAATTCTATCAAACTGATCCCGTTTTCTTACTCTTTGGATGCTGGTTAAGAGATAAGATTAAAATATTTACTTTTTAAAGTTACTGTTTCAAGTCTTATAGTTAATGCAGAAGAATTTTTTAAATTATCTTTATCCAATCAATTACTCTTATTTGAGGATATTTTGGATGAATTAGATAGTCTCGTTCGTAAAGGTTATATAAATAGTTTAAAGTTGACCACTGTGCCTTTAATTAACATATTATTACCAGCCTTTATCAGAGGTGGAGAGGAGTGTTTAGAATACATTGACGGACATACCAAAGTATGGAGAGTTATAAGTGATTGTACAATATTATTCTATTAAACCTTTACTATTTATGTCTAACATCTTTAAAAAGATTAGAGAAAGAGAAAGAGAAAGAGTTAGGAGATGATGATAATCTTACTTCAATAAAAGTATTCGAAAGAACTTTGTATTCAAGATTAGAGACCTCCATTAGATTCCATTTACGAAAGCCTGGTATTACTAGAACTCAAAAAGGCTACATGGGATTTGATACAGTATTTAACATTTAAGAATCGGGTAAAAATAAGTTGGTTTCTTCACAACTTGCCTGGTGTTAAAGTGTTTTAGTTAGAATCCCTAAATTCCCTAGATACACTTTAAAACTTGGTTGTGGATAAGAATAAACTTTATAGGGTTAAAACAAAGTCTGATAAATTCAATTATTCTAAGGTAGAGACGAGTATACAAGGACTTATAAAAAAAACAACAAACAACAAACAAACAAAAGTAATGCTATATTGTACGGTAACTATGAAGAGTCAATTTTTTATTTTGAATGAAGCTTTAAAATTAATCAAAGGTTTAAACTATTACGATTCCGAAGAGGATTTCACTTCATTTTTATGACCTCACTCTGCTATCCAACCCTACATTAAAATAGGTAAAACTTGTAGTTTAAGAGAGTTGCTTGAAACAGCTTCCTCTGTTACCCTAGATCAAATTAGAGAGGTGCGGCTAATAGTACTTAACTGGCTAAACCTTGCTAAACCTTGCTAAACCTTGCTAAACCTTGCTAAAGCTCGCTAAAGCTGGCTAAAGGATATTAGTGGTAAAAATATGAGTATTCAAGAGGGAAAAGAGAAATTATTGGAAGTAATCTATCTAAAATATAAAGACTTTTCAAAATTTGAAGAATTGGAATTGTTAAGAGGTAAACAGTTACCACAAATTTTGCATAAACG